>Ga0101944_10006304_pt1 | contig 12751 bp, 16 predicted proteins | sample DewCreD2012metaG_FD_75245 | JGI IMG/M metagenome (GOLD analysis project Ga0101944, IMG submission 75245) | Hot spring sediment bacterial and archeal communities from British Columbia, Canada, to study Microbial Dark Matter (Phase II) - Dewar... ... | reverse complement strand
GATATTTGTGCCCTTCTCCAAGTCTTTTATAATAAGCCTTATTTCTTTTTCCCGCCCTACAAAACACATGGTATCATTACTTTTTAAATGAATTTGCAAAAAAGTATCCAATACCCCATGCTGACGGTCGGCACGCGCAACAAGACCGTTACTATTCTGCCATTATTTGACCACTAAAACCGAACAGGGCGCAAGGCGAACCAGACTCTGGCAGGTACTGCCCATAACGCGATCATACAATGCTGAATGCCCCATAAAGCCTATCACCAGCAGATCAAAATTATGTTTTTTAATATATTCTAAAATTGTTTTAACTTCATGCCCTATAATAACGTGGGTAATGAGTTCCACATTTTCTTTTTTTGCAATCTGTCGGGCTTTTTCAAGCGCATCACTAAACTTGCCATTAGCTGCTATCTTTTCCTCCACCACCTCGCCGATGGCCCCCGGGTAATGCGGCAGTTCTTCGACTGATATGGTATGAAGTTCGGCAGCATAACACTGCGCCAGTTTTATTGCTTCAATAAGCGCGCGCAATGACCCCTCCGAACCATCAAGTCCGTGAAGAATTTTTTTATGCATTTAGGTCTCCTCCTCGTCAATAAGGTTTACTTCCGGCTGAAACCACTGCTGGGCAATCAGCGTAGGGACAACCGCGCTGCCGATTACTGCAGTGACTAAAATCGTATATTGATCCTGATTAATTATATTATTGGTCAACCCAAAGAGGGCACATATGCTGCCAAATGTCAGGCCGGTTGACATCATAAGCGTTGTATAAATACCTTCGCGTTTATTAAATCTGAAGGTTTTGGTGAGTGGCCAGATGCCGAAGGTCTTGGTGAACATTTTTACCAGCAAAAGCACGACGATAATTCCCAGGGAAAAAACCACGGTCTGGAACTTTACCAGTGAGCCAGCCTTTAAAAAATAGAATGGGGTGAGCAGTGTGAAAGCAATGACCCGCATGCGCTGGGCAAGAACCCTCTCTTTCAGAAAGAAGGGCGCGAGCACCATGCCAATGAGGTATGCAGGTAAAACAGCTTCGCTTTTTGCCATATTCCCCAGACCGCCTAAAAAGAAAAGCAGCAGAAGAATAAATTTTATCTCTGGTTCGCTTATTCTGTTGCCAATTCTCTTAAAAAACCATGGAATAAATTGAGGAAGATGCCAGAGAGCAAGAGCTGTTACCAGCGCAAAGACCAAAAGCCATAGATTATAATTGGCAAAGACTATCCCAAGCGCCAGGACAGTTCCAAGATCATTTATGAAGCACGCGGCAAGAATAATTTTGCCTATTTCCGTGCGGTTGAATCCGGTTTCAAGCATAACTGCATAGACCACAGCAACTGAGGTTGTTGAAAGTGAAATCCCTGCAATCTGAGCCTGGGGCCAGGGCCATTGATAAATATAATGCGTATATAAAAGAACCCCCGCATAGGGCGCCATGAACCCCATTACGCCTATGGTCATGCTTGACCAGAAGTGTTTTTTCACCACCGCCGGATCAATCTCGGCGCCGGCAAGAAACGTAAGCAGGATGGCGCCTACGCCCGCAAGATAATTAACCCATGGCGTTAGCGCCAGGGGCAGCACATTGCCGGCAACTGCCCCCACTATTATTTCTACCAGAGCAACAGAGATAGCAACACGAATAGAAATAAGCGCAGCAAGCAAGGCTAATGATATCCATAATGCCGATTCCAGCCATATGTTTTCCATTTCACGATCATCCCTTCAATTGAGCGCAGTAAGTTCTAATAAAAAACCCACCAGATTACTGGTGGGTTAAAATACCTGTTTCGTTTCTATGCTCCCACCGCAGCATCCGTGCAGCAGGAGTTATCAGCCTAAGGGCGTTTTAAGGGGAACTCCATCCCCTTTGTATGTTATTTTTACTTTAGTATGAACAAAAAGTCAATAAATTTTATAATTGGTCGTTACGAGTATTCCTTTGATCCGGCTCGCGGAATGCGGCCGAAAAATAGACATCACAAAGAGGTGCAGAAAAACCAGCCGGTGCTGTTTGATGTTTGTAACCATCTGCAGACATCACATTAGTAAGCCTATTTTTTTATAACATGGATTGCCGTTGCTTTGACTGAGGCAACAACGGTCTTGCCTTCCTGCAATTCAAGATGTTCCAGCGACTGGCTGGTCACAAAAGAAACTAAGGGAAATCCGCAGTCAAGATATATCTTATAAAACAGGCCCATAGGTACAATCTTTACAATGATGCCCTTAAAAAAATTGCGGGCACTTGAATGCGCGGACGGCGTATTGGTGTGAATAGTTACGTGTTCGGGCCTGATACAGCACACTGCCCGTTCCCCTGCTTTCACAACGCCCACCGCTTCAAGCTCCGCTCCCGCGATGGACAATAAAAAAGTTCCATCATAAATTTTTGACACCGTGCCCGTAAGAATAGTTTCGGTTCCCACAAAAGAGGCTACCTGTTCATCCGCAGGGTGGTTCATGACGTCTTCCGGACTGCCTATTTGTACAATTTTCCCCTGAAACATAACCGCCATCGTGTCTGAAAGCCGTAGTGCCTCCATACGGTCATGGGTCGCAATTATCGCCGTCGTTTTAGTCTCACACAGGATGGCGTGCAGATCATCTACCAGCGCCTCGCGGGTAGGAGCATCAAGCGACGCAAACGGCTCGTCAAGAAAAATGATTTCGGGCTCTATGGCAAAAGCCCGCGCAAGGCTGGCGCGCTGGGCCTCTCCGCCTGACAATGTTCGTGCTGAGCGGTGGGCAAGATGGCTAATGCCAAATTGTTCAAGATTTTTTTCTACGGTGCTGCGTATTATCTTTCCGGTCTTTCCCCTCAATTTCAACCCGGATGCAACATTCTCAAAAACGCTGGTATTAAAAAGCAGCGGTTCTTGAAAAACCATGGCCAGGTGTTTTCGGTAGGCTGCGCGGGCACGCGCCGAATCAATAGCCTGACCGCGAAATACCAGAGAGCCGTGATGCGGTTTCAGCAGGCCGGCAAGGGTTAATAAGAGCGTTGATTTGCCGGCACCGTTAGGCCCTATAAGGGTGAGAACGCGATGAGGCTCAACAGTAAGCTCAGAAATCTCAATAACGGTATGGCCACCCCGTTCTACACACAGATCAAATGCCTGCAAAGTCACCGCGGCCGCTCCTGCTGCTGAACATACGTAAGTATGGCGTTAACCGCAAAAGCGAGCACCATGAGGATGATACTGAGGGCTATGGCAATGTCAAAATTGCCCTTGCTGGTTTCCATGACCGTGGCGGTGGTAAGCACCCGCGTGTAGCCTTTGATGTTACCGCCCACCATAATTGACGCACCGACTTCAGAAATGACCCCGCCAAACCCGGCCATCACCGCGGCAAGCAACGGCAGCCGCGCTTCCCGGACGAGCAGCCACATCATCTGGAGACGCGTGGCGCCGAGTGCAAGGATTTGATAGCGGAGATTTTTCGGAAGATGCTGAATGGCGGCAACAGATACGCCCATAACCAGCGGCGTTGCAATGATGGACTGAGCAATTATCATGGCAGCCGGCGTGTAAAGCAGCCCTAAAAAACCAAATGGCCCGTTTCTCCACAGGAAGATTGAAACAAAAAGCCCCACCACTACCGGCGGCAGCCCCATGCCGGTATTAATCGTGCTGATGACAAATTTTTTCCCGGGAAACTCCTTGAGGGCAATCAGCATTCCCATGGATATGCCAAGTATCAGGCTTATAAGCGTTGCCGTTCCAGACACCCCTAATGAGAGCAGGGTGATGCGCAAAACTTCAGCGTCAAGGGTAAACAGCAAAACACATGCTTTTTTTATACCCTCTAAAATCAAATCCATACTGCTTCAGTTGCCTTTCTTTTTCCCCGCATCCGGGAAAAACAGCGGTGAGCCAAATTTATCCGCGCCAAATGTGCCAATAACTTTCTGCGCTTCAGCGGAGACCACAAAGTCTGCAAAAGCACGTGCCCCGGCAGCGTTTACTTTTGGCCACTTTGCGGGATTCACTTCTATTACATGATACACATTCTGCAGCAGAGGATCGCCCTGGCAGAGAATCTCCAAACCAAGTTTCTTTCTAAGTGACAGATAGGTTCCCCGGTCTGACAGGGTATAACCGTGCTTTTCGCCAGCAACGCCAAGTGTCTGCCCCATGCCGAGACCGGTCTCCTGATACCACTGTTGTCCGGAGCACCTTATTTCGCTCGCCTGCCAAACGGCTTTCTCTTTGGCATGAGTTCCTGAATTGTCACCGCGGGAAATAAATAACGACTGGGTTTCAGCAATCTTTTTAAAAGCCCCGACCGATGATTTCATTTCTTTTATCTGTGCCGGGTCTGCCTTTGGTCCCACAATAATAAAATCATTGTGCATGACGATACGGCGGTTGATCCCAAAACCCTGTTCCATAAATTTTTCCTCCTTATCGGGCGAGTGCACCAGCAGCACATCAGCCTCGCCCCGCTCTCCCATGGCCATGGCCTGACCAGACCCAACCGCAATAGTTTTAACCCTATAACCGGTTTTTTTCTCAAACAGGGGGATAAGCGCATCCAGCAGCCCCGAGTCCTGAGTGCTGGTGGTAGTAGCGAGAACGATATCTTTTCGAAAGACTTCTTTTTCTGTGCATGCACAAAAGCTGAAAAAGATGAGAAGAAAATAGGTAACAATTTTAAGGTAAGTCCGCATGATGCATTATGTTCATTATCGGTATCGTAAAAAATCTATCATCTGTCATAAAAATAAAAAAACCAATACCGTGTCTGGGGTATTGGTAAAACTGCCAAGCATGCTCTCCTTTCCAAACACGGGAGGCAGCATCCTTTCGAAAACTGCCTTTTCGACCATTGTTCATGGCTTTGAAGCTTTAGAACATTATGGCTCGGAGAAATTCTTTTAGTTATCATATACAATTATTTAATCTTACCTGTCAAGAGGAATGCCGGAATAATATTTCCCTTGACAAAAAATTTATATTACATATACATATACACTTACTTAACCAATTAAAAAATCATTCCATATTTATATTTACGACTGCAACCTTTAAAGGAGAAAGGATACACTTTTATGGCTGTAAAAATTCGACTCGCACGATATGGAAAGAAAAAAAAGCCATTTTACAGAATTATGGTGGCAAAAGATACGGCCCCGCGAAATGGACGGTTTATCGAACAGATCGGGACCTATGATCCCTGCAGTGAACCCCCGATCACCAATATAGATAAAGACAAGGCTTTGCAGTGGCTTAAAAAAGGTGCACAACCGACTCCCGCTGTTATCCAACTATTGAAAAAGGGGGGTGTTTACCAAAAAGCTTCTTCACCATCTCTTTAAAATACGCCTATTTTTGTTTCGGCGGCTCTGTAGAATCAGGGAAGATGCAATAACCGGACAGTGAGTAGTGTTACGTAACCTTACCGCGGAGGTACCATGAAAGAGTTAGTAAAATTCATCGCCAAAGCTCTTGTTGATAATCCTGATGAAGTTTCGGTTAATGAGGTGGAAGGAGAGCAGACTTCGGTCATTGAATTGAGAGTGGCAAAGGGTGATCTTGGTAAAATCATTGGGAAACATGGCAAAACTGCCCAGTCCATTCGGACTATTTTATCGGCTGCATCTGCAAAGATTGGCAAACGAGCGGTGCTGGAAATTGTTGAATAGCTGGTGCGAAATGCAGTCCTTGGCAAACTGCACTGCTCTTGATTGCTAAACGACGAACCTTAGGCCGCCCGCCCCGTAGTATGTATATCTCACGATAATAGGACAGAGACCCTGCAAGGGTCTTGCATGCATGATTCATTTTGATATAATTACTTTATTCCCCCAGATTTTTGTTTCCCCTCTGGGGGAAAGCATTTTAAAAAGGGCGCAACGCGCAGAACTAATAAAGATAACGATCCATGATGTGCGAAGCTATGCTGAAGGCCGCCACCAGGTGACAGATGATGCGCCGTTTGGCGGCGGTGCCGGCATGGTAATGAAAGTTGAGCCCATCGTCAAGGCGATTGAACAGCTTAAACAGCCCGAGGGCTCGCGGGTTCTGCTGATGTCGCCTCAGGGAACGCTCTTTAACCAGAAAATCGCTGAGAAGCTGAGTGCCTGGCCGCATCTCATCTTAATTTGCGGGCGGTATGAGGGCGTTGATGAGCGACTGCAATTTTTTATTGATGAAGAATTATCCATCGGGGATTATATCCTGACCGGCGGCGAACTGCCGGCGCTGGTGGTTATTGATGCGGTTTCCCGGCTTGTGCCGGGCGTAATAGGAGAGCCCCTGTCAGTTATTGAAGACACCTTCTCCTGCTCGTTGTTGAAGTATCCCCAATATACCAGACCCCGGAGTTTACGCGGTCTGGAGGTGCCTGAAATTTTACTGTCGGGGGATCATGAGAAAATTCGCAAATGGCGAAGGCAGCAGGCATTAAAAAAAACGCTTCAAAAACGCCCTGACCTTATACGCATGGCGAATCTTAGTGAAGAAGACAAACAACTGTTACAGGAAGTTATGCATGATGCACACAAGGAGATATAATCATGGAAGTCATTGAGCGGTTGGAAAAAGAACATATGCGTATTGACATCCCTCCCTTTCGCCCCGGGGATACGGTCAAAGTTCACGTAAAAATCAAAGAAGGCGACAAAGAGCGACTTCAGGCATTCCAAGGGGTGGTCATCAGAAAAAAGAAAAGTGGCCTGCGTTCCAGTTTTACCGTGCGGAAAGTATCCTACGGGGTTGGTGTGGAAAGAATTTTTCCCTTACACTCTCCGTCTATTGACCGGATTGAAGTTATCCAGAGAGGCAGGGTCCGCAGATCACGTTTGTATTACTTGAGGAATTTAAGGGGCAAGGCGGCCCGGATCAAAGAAAAACGGCTCCAATAAGAGTCTCTGGTCCAATTCTATGCCTTAAGCATATGGAGGCTTTATCATCATTGCTGCAGCATGCCTCGTGCCCGGAAAAGGTTTTGCATAACAAGGGATACGGTCATATCGCGGGTGTTGATGAAGCAGGCAGAGGGCCGCTTGCTGGACCGGTTGTAGCGGCAGCGGTCATTTTTCCAGCCGCCTGGTCACATCCCGGCATAAAGGACTCAAAACAGCTTACAGAAAAAAACCGCCACGATCTCTTCGGTATCATCAACAAGGCAGCTCTTGCCTGGACCTGGGCAGCAGTTGACCATAGTGAAATTGACAAAATAAATATCCTTCAGGCAAGTCTTAAGGCAATGAAGTGTGCGGTTGAGTTGCTTGCTGTGCCTCCTGATTATCTTCTGATTGATGGCACCTATCCTATCGAAAGTTCCATCCCGCAAACTCCTCTAATAAAAGGCGATCAGCGGAGCCTTGCAACGGCAGCTGCTTCTATTATGGCAAAAGTTATCAGGGATAACATTATGCAGCAGTATCATGAGCTATATCCACAGTATAATTTTGCCAAAAATAAAGGATATGGTACCAGGGAGCATCGCCGGGCATTGGCTTTATATGGCCCTTCGCCGATTCATCGAAGAAGTTTTACGTTGCTGTAATAGCTGTTGTCTTCATTCATTTTAAAATCAATTACCTTTTGCAGATGGGCGGCAACAAACTACAATTGGGCGAACAGGGCGAAAGAATTGCGCTGGCCTTTCTTATGCGGCAGAAATTTAAAATAGTTGCCCGGAATTATCGCTGTAAATTTGGCGAGATTGACATTATTGCGCGGGATCCGGAGAATATTCTTTCGTTTATCGAAGTAAAAACCAGATCCTCCCCGACCCATGGAACTCCTCAAGAAGCGGTTCATCTCAGGAAACAGGCACAGATTTCAAGGGTTGCGTTGGAATTTATTCAGCGGCATGGATTAGAAAATCACCGTGCTCGCTTTGATGTGATTGCTGTCCAATTTTCTCCTGCCGGTTACACGGTTGAGATCATAAAAAATGCTTTTGAGCTCACACGGGGATAAGGAACGGTGCCTGATATGGTCGTGACGCCACGGAAAAAGAAAAAAAAACAGCGGGGGATGCTATATGTATTTCTTATTCCGGTGCTAATGCTGATTGTTTTTATGTGCGCCGGTGTAGCGGTTTACAGCTTTGTGAGTTACAACCTCCCGCAAATCTATTCTCTTGATGATTATAAACCGCCGCTGGTCACCGAAGTCTATTCCAGCACGGGCGAATTGATCGGTGAGTTTTTCACGGAACGGCGCTATTTTGTCAACCTCTCCAGTGTCTCTCCTATCTTCATTAAAGCTCTTATTGCAGCAGAGGATGCGCAATTTTTTGAACATACCGGACTCAATTACTGGAGCATTGTTCGTGCAGCATTAAAAAATCTTGTCTCTATGGAAATAAAACAGGGGGGAAGCACTATTACCCAGCAAATCACCAAATCTCTGCTGTTAACGCCGGAAAAAAGTTTCACCCGAAAACTCAAGGAAGCGATTTTGGCAAAACGCATTGAAACATCTCTCAGTAAAACAGATATTCTTCTCCTCTACATGAACCAGATTTATTTTGGGCACGGTGCCTATGGCGTTGAGGCGGCGGCGCGCACCTACTTCGGGAAATCAGCTACCCAGCTTGATTTGGCAGAGGCCTCGCTGTTGGCGGGTCTGCCAAAAGCACCCAGTTATTATTCGCCATTTCGCTATCTTGAACGTGCAAAACAGCGACAGAGCTACGTCCTTGAAAGAATGCAGGAGCAACGCTATATCACGGCAGCGGAACGGGCGGAAGCTGAAAAAGCTCCCTTGTCATTTAAGCAGCAGGAAAATATCAACATCCGCCAGACTCCTTATTTTACCGAATATATTCGCCAGATCATTGAGAAAAAGTACGGCAGCAAGGGACTCTATGAAAGTGGCTTGCGCATTGAAACAACCCTTGACCTTGCGATGGAAAAAGCTGCTGAAGAAGCGCTGCGAGCCGGCCTTGAGGAATATGAAAAGCGGGGAAAACGACGCATAACGCATGCAAAAAAAGTTGAAGGAGCCCTTGTCTGCATGGATCCATTTACCGGCTATATACGGGCAATGGTCGGCGGCAGGGATTTTACCAATACCCAATTTAACCGCGCGGTTCAGGCTCAGCGTCAACCCGGTTCAGCCTTCAAACCCATTATTTATGCCGCTGCGTTGGACCGGGGATACACGCCGGCTACCATTATTGTTGATGCACCGGTGAGTTTCAGGATGAGTGGAAACAAACTCTGGGAGCCGCAAAATTATGATGAAAAATTTATGGGGCCGATTACGCTGCGCACGGCTTTGACTCTGTCGCGCAATGTTGTTACGGTAAAAATTCTTCAGGATATCGGCATTAACTATGCCATTCAATATGCTAAAAAATTTGGCATAGACACTTCATTAAATCAGGGCCTCAGCCTTGCGCTGGGCACGACAACGGTATCGCTGTTGGATTTAGTTCGGGCCTATGCCGTATTCTGCGCCTCTGGTGTGCGCGCTGACCCTCTCCCCATAACCAAAATAACGAACCGCACTGGCATGACCATTGAAGAGCATTCGCCGCACCTCGTTCAGGCGATCAGTCCTCAGACGGCGTATATCATGACCAGCTTGTTACAAAGTGTTGTAAGCCAGGGAACGGGCAAGAAGGTGGCCGCGCTTAATCGCCCGTGCGCCGGCAAAACCGGAACAACAAATGATTTTAGGGATGCTTGGTTTATCGGCTTTACGCCGCAACTAGTAGCCGGGGTGTGGGTTGGCTATGACGATAACACTGCGCTGGGAAAAGGGGAAACCGGCGGCGTGGTCGCGGCGCCAATCTGGCTTTCATTTATGCAAAACGTGTTAAAAAATCAACCTGTTAAAGTTTTTGAAGTGCCTGAGGGAGTAACCTTTGTGAAGCTAAACAACGAAACCGGGTATCTTCCCGGCATTGTCGGCGACAATGGTTTTTTCGAGTGTTTCAAAGAAGGCACTGCACCTCAGGGGTTCTCCAGCGAGCTCAGCGAACCGCTGGATTAAGTTTTACAACATTAAATTTGACAAACCGCATGAGGACAAGAACCCACCGAATTACCATGCTTTGTATTATTGACCAGAAGATTTTTTTTGCGATTCCCCCACCATGGGAACAAAACGAACACCGGTAATATTCTCCAGTTCAATTTTTCCGTTCTTCTTGATTCCGCGCACCAGGCGTTGACCAAGTAAGCCGCTATCACCCAGGGGCAGCACAATTCTTCCGCCTTCTTTAAGCTGTTTCACCAGAGGATCCGGAATATGATTAATGGCACAGGTGATAATTATTGCATCAAAGGGAGCGTATTCCTCCCACCCGCGGTAGCCATCGCCGATTTTTATTTTTATATTCTTATAACCGAGGGATTGGAGAAGCTGCCAGGCTTTCTCGGCAAGTGCCTCTATAATCTCAATTGAATACACCTGCGAGACAATTTCTGCGAGAACTGCCGCCTGATATCCTGACCCGGTTCCTATCTCCAGCACTTTATCCTGCTTTTTTAACTGAGCACTTTGTGTCATGAGCGCTACAATGTAGGGTTGGGAAATGGTCTGTCCATCGCCTATGGGGAGCGGGTAATCTGCATATGCTTCATTCCATAAACTTTTATCCACAAAAAGATGGCGCTTAACTTTCTCCATGGCTTTCAGCACCGCAGGATCGCTGATATCTCGCGCAATAAGATCATTGGTGATCATGCTGTGGCGTGCGTGGCTAAACGCATCTAACTGCTCTTTTTCTCCACCCATGACTGTAGTGCTGTAAAATGGATTTAAAACGGCAAGTATGATAACTACTGGTAAAAACTTTATTGCCAAGCAAAGAATCAAAGTGTTCATAATGAATCGTTGTTAACAATGCCGCTCGATTTGTTATAATTATTTTAATAAGCTTTTATTTTAACCCATTTAAATTTTAGCACCCACGGTAAGGCGGTTCAATAATTTTGTTCACTTTTAAATAAGTTCTTTTTGGGGGATTCATGTACAACTTTACTGTTAACTATCTTATTTTCATAAAAAATAGCAAATTTTCTACAATGGTGCGTCTTTGCGAATTAAAGGATTTCATATAAAACGTATAATTTTTTTTAGCTAATAGTAAAATTTTTTCTTGCAAAAAACCAGCATATTGATATAATGTTAAATAAAGTATCAAATGCAAAATTTTATAAATAAATACAATTGGTTACAGAAGGGGTTGTGCAATGGTTGAATATATCTTAACCTTTTAACAAAGGGGGGATTATGGCAAAACGGCTTAAGGATCTTGAAAGCAAAGAAATTCTCAATACCCGAGAAGCTGCCAGTCTCATTAAGGTAACAACGCAAACAATTAAGAATTATATCTATTCAGGAAAACTCAAGGCAATTAAAACCCCGGGTGGCCATCATCGCATACGCCGATCCGATCTGCAGAGTCTTGGATTTGTTGTTGAAGAACAAAAGGAACCGTCCCAGCTTACTGCCGAAGAACTCACTAACGCCTACAACCGCCTCCTTAACCAATATATAGCCACTCTTGAAGCGCTTATGAAAGCACTTGATGAAAGAGACATTATCGCCTCAGGCCATTCTTCGCGTGTAGCTGATTTATCCTGTGCGATTGGCGAAGAGCTGGAATTCGATGAAACAGAAGCGCGCGAACTGAGACTGGCAGCCTTGTTGCATGATGTGGGCAAAATCGGTATCAGCGAGAATATTCTGGGCAAACCCGGCCGCTTAACAGATCAGGAATATTTTGTAGTAAAAAAGCATCCTGAAATTGGTGAAAAAATCGTTGGCAGTGTTGAATTTCTCAAGCCTATTGCCCGCAGTATCAGACAGTGTCATGAACGGTTTGACGGCAAGGGATATCCCGATGGCATTGCCGGCCCTGATATTGACTTAAAAGCACGTATCATTGCTGTCGCCGATACCTATGATTTTCTTCGGTCCGATTTGTCCTTCCGGCGGGCGCTCTCCGTTGACGATTCAATCCGGGAGTTAAAAAAATCTGCCGGCACCCAGCTTGACCCTTCGGTCGTAAAAATCTTTACCGAGGACGTGGACAGGCAGAGAATCAGTTATCATACACAGCATTAACTTCTGTTTTAATAGCCGTAATAAACAACTTGGTCACAGTTCCATGAGTGATCTGCTTGAAGTCATTATAAAACGCGTTACGCCGGATATTCAATCGGGACAGTATAAGGTTGTTCTCCAGGATAAACTTTCGGGAAGGCTGCTCATGATTTGGGTGGGCCATTTTGAAGGCACTGCAATTGCTATGGGCCTTGAAGAAAGCTGGGTCCCCCGTCCGCTCACACACGATTTGATTAAAAATATTATTCACAGCTTGAATGCATATCTCAGCCGTGTGATTATAACAGACCTGAGAGATAATACATTCTATGCAGTCGTGTGCATCGTTCTTGACGGAAAAGAGATCATGGTTGATTCCCGGCCAAGTGATGCAATCGCGATCGCCATAAGAGAGAAATCCCCTATTTTCGTGAGTAGCAACCTCGCGGACAAAATGATTGACGAAGTGGATGAAATATTTGAGACCATGCAGCCAAAGGAAACCGTTCATTAAGATTGCAAGCGCCGGCGCTGCGTAAACCGGCAACCATGTTTGTTGCTGACCCTTCTTCCTGAAACTGTAGAAGGGTCTTTTGCTATATAGTGAGTGCCGATGACACCTTCCGTCGATTTTTTTATCCACGCGTCCTTTATGAGCGGTCCAGCCATTACCGCATTTTCGTTACCATATCAGTATGTGCAGATCTTCGCATAGC
>Ga0101944_10006303_pt1 | contig 12751 bp, 8 predicted proteins | sample DewCreD2012metaG_FD_75245 | JGI IMG/M metagenome (GOLD analysis project Ga0101944, IMG submission 75245) | Hot spring sediment bacterial and archeal communities from British Columbia, Canada, to study Microbial Dark Matter (Phase II) - Dewar... ... | reverse complement strand
GCGCTGTATCCACTGGGATATTTCGTAGTAAATGATCCCGGCCCACTTGTTCACAAAAAGCCCTGCGTCGTATCCGAAGCCCACCAGCAGAGCTCCGACAAATGCGCGGAAATAGAAGGTGTCCGCGACAGTGAAGAGGTAGAAGAAGGGATACAGCGGTATCAGAACAGAGAGGATGCCCTGGTATATCGAATACTTGAATGATGACAGCACGATGAAAACATAGGCAATCCCGATCACGGTCGGGGCGTAGAGTTTCATGGCGGCCAGGTAGTCGGGGGGGAGAATTCTTCCGTAGCGGCAGTATCCAAGCGCTCCGCCGAGAATCAGGAAAAGGAGCCAGCTCAGGACGACGTGAACATGAAGGCCGGGTCCGGTCTTTTCTCTTGCCTGCTTCTGGCGCATGTGGGCATGAAATCGCCACTCCTTTGGGGGCTCCTCCCCGGCTGCGCCGGAGGGGGCGGCTGCAAGCGTGGGCCTGAGCGCAACCGTGGGCCTGGGTTTGGGGATGGATGAGGACGGCCCGGCTTTTTTTTCAAGCTTCACTCCGCATTTCGGACACTTGAGCAGCGACGGATCCGCAAATTCGGAGACAGTCACAACAGTCCCGCATGATTGACAAGTAATGTCTATGTCAGCCATGGCTCAAACCATTCCCGGCCATTTCTCGAACGCAAAATCCTGGATGATTATCTTTCAATCGCCTCATCCAGAGCCTGCTGTTCCTGTTTGCTGACACGGCGGATTGTTTCCTGCGCGCGCAGGCCTGCTCTGGTGTCCGTGCGGCCGGCAAGATCCTCAATCACAAGTCCCATCCCGGAACGGTGTTGCGCAGCGGATGGGGCGTTGGTTGAAGCGTTTGCCGGGGCATCATTCCTGCTGCACGCTGCGCCGGACACAAGAAGGGCCGCCGCGGCACACAGGCATCTCACTGCAGAGTGTGTTCCCTTTCCACGGCCCATGTCGCAATCTCTCTCAAAGCGGTGCAATCATCCAATCGGGCCGCCGCCCGGTCAAGCATTATCAGGCCGGGGATGATATGACGCTGAAAATGCGATGTTTCGGGGCGGGCCGCAAGGCGGGCATACGCGCCCAGAGCCTGGGACAGCCTCTGCGCGGCGGCCGTCCAGAACATTTTCTCGAGGCGGAGAGCCCGCCTTCCCGAGAGGCGGGCATAGGTTGCCAGAAGACGTTCCTGCAGCGACAGCGGCATATTCACGTATGGATCGGCTAGAAGAGATGCCACGTCATACATTGCCGGTCCGACGCGCATGCCCTGGAAATCTATCAGCCATATCTTTCCACCCGCAATATGGATGTTGGAGGACTGGAGGTCGCGGTGCAGAAGCGCCGGCTGTTCGTCCGCCAGGTCCGACGCGATCCTCCGGAAGATTTGTTTTGCCTTTTGGGAAACGACAGGGGAAGCGCCGAGCCGCTCAACCAGCAGCTTCTCGACAAACAGGTTGTGTTCCCACTCGAAGAGGTCTGCGGAGAACGGCTCGCACATCCGGAGTGGCGGCCTGCGGGTGAAGATGCTCTGATGCCAGCGCACGATCACCTGCAGCACTTCTTCGTAGATGTCGGCCATGCTGGCGGCTGTCAGATCGCGTGCGGCCTCCAGAAGCGAAAGATCCCCGACGTCCTGCATCACACAGAGAAGGTCGGATGGTCGGTCGAGAAGGACGCGCGGAACGGGCAGGCGAGCCGCGCTCAGCCACCGCGCATGCGGAGCGTAGAATGCGTTCTCTTCGCGCTCAAGCGAGTAGCGGATCAGCATGGCTGTTCGGTCGCCTGAGGAAATGCGGGCGAATGTTCTTGCCGAACCTCGGGGAGGCAAGGGCATGACAAGAGTTTTCGATGGCGGCCAGTTCATCGCGGCTGCGGCCATTCTTATTTTAGGATCGCTCGCTGCGTCGGCACGATACACGAGCCTTGCGGCAGGTCCCCTGACCGTAACGCCCGAGGCGGCCACGGCGCAGACAAGACGGGCTGAAGATGCCAGCGTCACGCCGTCGAGAAGCACGGAATTCTCTGCGACGGCTCCGGGAGACGCGCGAAAAGCGCCCTCCGCAGCCACGAAGCCGCGGACAATCGCGCCTGACCGCGCCAGGATTGCCCGCGCCCTCAATGCGCGGGGGGAAATGCTGAGATGTGGCGCGCGGGGAGCACGCCGATTCAGCCACATCTGTCTGTGGGCTTCAAGATAGCCCTCCGGTGTTCCGATGTCGATCCACAGCGCTTCGGGTGGGTTCACCGCCGCCAGCCTTTCTCCCGCCGAGAGAGCTCTCTCGTAAGCAGTGACCAGAGAACAAACCTCGCCGTCTCCGACGTAACTCAGGATTCTGGGGGAAAGCAGGTGCAATCCGCACATGGTAAAAGTTCCTCTTGTGCCCGGTCGGTTCGAGCGGAAAACTCTTATGGCATCTCCTTCCATCTCGACTGTTCGCGGACCCGCCCGGTCGGTGAGCCACAGAACCGAGAGGGGCTTCGATCTTCGCCACGCGCGGAGGAACAGCTGAGGCGGCACATTGGCGAGAATGTCTCCATTCACAAGCCAGAAGGCGTCCTCGCCCAGGAACCATGAAGCTTTCCTGAGCGCTCCGGCAGTTCCCAGCATGACCGGCTCGAATGAAAAAGAGACCCTTGTTCCCTGAACGGGATGTTTTCTGAAATGGCTGAAAATCGCGTTTGCGCCATGGTGAAGGTTTAGAAGGACATCGCTCACGCCCCATGACACAAGCATCCTGACCGTTCGTTCGACCAGAGGCATGTTCCACATGGGCAGCATGGGTTTCGGAATCGAGGATGTGAGCGGATCCATTCGTGCGCCAAGTCCGGCGGCGAGAACGACAGCTTTGGCCGGCCTCGCGTTCATGCCTGATAGAGCAGCGCCTTGCGACGGTCCGCCAGGAACTTTTGCTTGGCCGCTTCCCATTCCCCGGCAATTGCCGCCGGGCTTTCTCCGTTCATGAGCGCCACCCGCACGCGGTCTGTTCCCATGAGCTTGTCGAAGAAATCGCTTCTCAATTCGGGGTCGCGCCAGAATGCTGCCCGTCCGACGATCTCCTGAAGGACATGGATGATCGTTACTGCCGTGAATGCCGGCCTGTAGGCTGCAGGGTCGGTGACCACCATTCGGACTCCATCAATAAGGCGGCCTTTGTGGCGCCCGATTTCAGCCAGGTAAGCATGGGGTGCGAAGGCCACGCCAGGCGTTCCTGCGTCCTGAAGCCGTTCCATGAGTTGCCGGCTCCGGGCCCAGGGAGCGCCGAAAAGCTGAAAGGGGAGAAGCGTGCCTCTGCCTATGTCAATCGAGGGAATCGCCTCCCCAAAAACGGTTGCGGGATAACACAGAGCCGACTCTCTTGAGCGAATTCCGGGCGAGGGTGGAGTCCAGGGGCGGAGCGGATCGCCGGGGAAGGAACGGCGATTCCAGCCCTCCATCGGCGCAGGCACAATGTCCGCATTGTGAATCATGCGCTGCTTCAGCCAGATTGCGGTTTCGGCCGGCGTCATTCCGTAAACAAGGGGCGTTTCGACCGCGCCAACGAAGCTGGAGAAAGACGGATCAAGCATCGGGCCGTCGGTTATCGCTCCGAACGGCACAGGCCTGTCCGCCACAATTACGCGGATTCCGGCGGCCGCCGCCGCGCGAAGGGTTCCGGCAAGGGTTGAAACATAGGTGTAGGTTCTTACGGCAAGGTCCTGCATGTCCATAAGCAGCACCTCAATGCGATGCAGCGCCGAAGGGCTGGGCTTCCTTTGCGCTCCGTAGAGCGATACGATCGGTATGTTCCATGCGGGATGGCGGGTGGTTGCGACGGCCTGACCGGCCGGGGCCTGACCGAAAAAACCGTGCTCAGGACCGAACAGCGCGGCGACCTTGAAGCCTCCCTCGATGAGAAGCTGGACCGTCGAACGGCCTGCGGCGTCAACAGCGGCCGAATGGCTGAGAACTCCGAGCTTGCGGCCTCGAAGCAGGGAAGGACGGCGCACGAGAAGCAATTCGATGCCTGTTCTGAACCGGCTCGGCGTCATCCCGGATTTTGCGTTTGAGAAATGGCACGATTGCATAACCTGTCGCAAAACCCGGACTCATCCGGAAACCTGTGCGCCGGACCTGAGTTCAACTGCCTTGCGCACAACGGACACAAGTTGGTCGGGATCATAGGGTTTCTGGAGAAAAAGCCATGCGCCTCGTTGGAGGTAGCCGCGGACGAAGTCCTTGCAAAAGCCGGAGGTCACAACAACGCTGGCATTCGGATCAATGCGGAGGATTTCGTCCAGGAGGTACTTTCCGTCTTTGCCGGACATTATCATGTCAATGACCAGGGCGCATATGGCGTCGTGGTTTTCGCGGTACTTTGCCAGGGCTTCGTCTGCGTTTGAAGCTTCAAGCACGCGGTAGCCGGCGCGTTGCAGATGAGCGGCCGCTTCCCTCAGGAGCTCGCCGTCATCATCAACCACCAGGACAGTTTCGCCTGAGCCTGCGGCGCGGGCGGATTCCTCTGGCGCTGGAGGCGCGGGGCTTTCCACCATGGGAATGAAGATCTTGAACGTGGTTCCCTTGCCGACCGTGCTGCGGAGTTTGACAAAACCTCCCCATTTTTCCACTGAGCTCTTGACGATGGTGAGGCCAAGCCCCGCGTATGTCCCTGAGGCCTTCTTGGTTGTGAAGAACGGCCGGAATATCTCATCCTGAACGTCGCGGGGTATCCCGCGGCCATTGTCGCGCACGCGGATCAGCACAAAACGCTCGGAGGAAACGGTTGTGTCGGAAACGTCTACGGATATGGAGCCGCCTTCATCCAGCGCGTCAGCGGAGTTGAGGAAGAGATTCACGAGGCAATCAAGCAGCAGACCGGCGTCAGCCCTGACGCGCAGCGCTGTGTTGGGTTGTCGCACCGAGAAGGAAATGTTCTGATGGCGCAGCGAAGAGGCGACAAGATTGACGGCGTCATTAACCACCTGGGCCACCGGCACGGCTTCGATTCGCATTGCGCCACTGACATTGCTGGCCCTGGCGATGCTTTGAAGGCGTTTGGCGACGGTTCTGGCCTGATTGGCGACGGAGAGTATCTGCTGGGCCTCGTCGTGCGCCCGTGTCTTGGGAATCAGGTTGTCGAGTATTGCGGAGGCATGTCCCTCTATTGCGCCGAGCCAGTTGGTTATTTCAGAGGCCAGACCCTGGGCCAGATTGCCGAGAGCCTCAATTTTCTGGCGCTCGGCCTCGATACGGGCTTGTGCGATATCTGCCCTGTTGTCCCTGAATCTGAATACCAGGCCCCTGATCCTCTTTTTTCCGTCAAGTATCGGAGCCAGACATGCCTCGGCTGTGATCACACCCCCCTTTTGTGTCTTGAGGGTGATGCTGCCGTAGCGCCTCGGTGCACTGTCGCGGGCAAAGCTCCGCGGGGTGGGGAGAGGACCGTCCGGAGGCGGAACGTCGAAGACTTCCCTGAGCAAGGCTCCCTTGGAGGACTCCGGACCGGCGTATTTTTTGGCCGCACTGTTGAGAAAAGCGATCCGTCCGCTTGAGTCGGTGACGGCAACGGCGTCTCCCATGCTTTCAAGGGCCATTTTTGCGAGGGAAAGTTCGTCTTTGCGGCTTTCGTCTGCCGCTGATCGCGCATCTCCGGCCTTTCGCGTTTTTTTTGCCGGAGCATAACTGCCGGTTGCCGTTGAGATCCTTTTCTTCATAACAAGATCATTGGCTAACAGATCAGCGGGCGGCTTGTCAACTTCGCACAGGTCTGGCCGGCGGGGCGCCGTCAGAATTCCCTGCGGGCGAGGGCTTTTCCGGCAACCTTCAGGGGAATGATGGCCGCTCCGAGAGCGACCAGGACGGTCCACAGCGAGCAAAGCGCGAGAACCGAATGGAATGCGCCGCCTGACAGGCGCCCGAAATTTCGGAGATGGAACACAAAACCGAACGGGATGATGACCGCCAGCATCACGCCAAGGCTGGCAACCAGATTCAGCGTTCCGCCGAAGCCCGACACGATCGCGGCTGGATTCCGCTGTTCGATATTCATGAAAAAACCGCCCAGTCCGGTTGATAATCCGCATGTTGCCACCGCGATGGCCGCCGCAACGCCCACAGCCACAGCCATGACAAGCGGCGACGCCTCCAGCATGAAAGAAGAGAGCGCCATGAGAGCCACACTCACGACAGTCAGCCCAAGCGTCGAGAACACGAACTTTGTCATCAATATCCGTTCCATTGATGTGGGCGCCAGACCCAGGATCCAGAATCCCTGGCCTTCCAGGCTCATCTGCGGGTAAACGAAGCGGGATGCGAGCGAACAGATGACTGCAGCCACGCTGAAGACATTGAGGAAGGCGACGGTATTCCTCCACGTGTCGGGGAGGGTGTTGTAGCGGAAGGAACGCAGGTTCGCATAGTACAGCCCGAGAAGTCCGAAGAAAATGAGAGCCTGCGACCATTGCATGGGATCACGGAAAAAGGTGCGCAGGTCCTTGAGAGCCATGGCGCGTATGTCATGCGGTATCATGTGCGGAAGAAAATGCTCGAGCGCCGGGAAGAGGATCGGTCGCCGGCGTCCAGCCGCGATGTCTGAGCCGACTCTCAGCCACCCTTCCATGAAAATGCGTCCGGCAAGCCATTCGATGAGCATGCACAGCACCGCGGCCGTGGTTGCAAGCACTGCCAGCAGGCGAAGGCCGCGCGCAAATTGTCCAGCCGACAGAGACATTATGCCTTCTGAAGCCCACCAGCTCGGCATCAGTGGATGCGACGCCAATGACAGCCCTGGAACGAGCCCGGCAAGAGCGAAGCGGAAGTCTTCCGGCGAAGCAGAGCAGATCCCCCTGGCCCGATGAAGCATCCAGACTGCAGCGCCTGCTCCGGCCAAAACCGCAGGCAGGAAGAATGCCCTGGTTCGCGGAACCCAGCGCACAACGACCATTGTCATGGCCGTGCCGAGAGCGGAGCAGAGAAAGAGCAGCGGAATGGAAAAGACGAGCGTCCAGATTGGGAAGAGCAGGGGCATTTTGTGGTGCCATGCGTACGCTCCCACGAAGGGAACTATCATGAAGACAAAAGCCCATGAGGAAAGCCCGGCGGTTTCGATGAATTTGTACAGCGCGATGTGGCCGGGGGGAAACGGCCCGGAAACCAGGAATGGAATTTCGTCGGACCTGTAAAGTGTTGCGTAGGAGGTTATCGCGGCGGATATGACGAGCATGGCTCCCATGCCGAGAAAGAAAAAGGAGAAGAGCCTGCCTGTGATCAGGGCGGCGGCGCCGCCCATGGAATCCAGGAAGCGGAATCCGTCCGTGAACAGGGCCCACAAACCGGATTCGAGCCCGATGGCGAACAACAGGACAAAAACCATCTTGAACCGCGATTGCCGGCGCAGAATCACGCCGGTGTTGAGAAGGCAATGCCAGTTTTTCCTGAACAGGGCGATGGTCTGGGCCATGGTCACTCCTTTTCAGCCGGAGATTGAGTGAGCGCCAGGAAAACGTCCTCAAGACGCTTGCCGCCTGAAGATTTGACAAGCTCTTCGATGGCGCCTGTCGCGCGGAGGCGTCCCTCGAGAATGATGCCTATTCTGTCGGCTATGTCCTCAGCGAGCGCAAGAATGTGTGTTGTCAGGAAAACCGTGACGCCTGATGAAGCCTGCTTCCTGAGGAGCTCCTTGATGAGCCTGATGGTGTAAGGGTCCAGACCTATGAGCGGCTCGTCAATCAGCAGCACAGTCGGTTCGTGCAGGAAAGTGGCGCAGTAGATCAGCCGCTGCCGCATTCCGTGGGAAAGATCCTTGATCAATGCCGATGACGCTTCGCGCAGACCGAATATGCCGAAAAGCTCGCCGGTCCGCTTCCGGGCAGCTTCGCCGGGAATGTCGTAGAGATCCGCCATGAATTGCATGAATTCGGCCGGCGTGAGCCGATCGTACATGAAGGGCATGTCGGGTATGTATCCCAGCAGTTTCTTGATTTCCATTTGATGCGTTGCCATGTCCAGGCCGGCTATTTTCACGGAGCCGGAAGTGGGGCGCAGCAGTCCGGCGAGTATCTTCATGGTGGTCGTCTTCCCCGCGCCGTTCGGCCCGAGGAAGCAGAATATTTCTCCTCGCGCCACTTCGAGAGTAAGATCACGAACGGCATGGACGGATTGGAACTTCTTGCACAGGTTCCGTATCTCAATCATCCGTTTTTTCCTCCAGAACAGCTATTCTGAGCCGTCCGATTATCCTCATCAATTCGATCTGGCGTTCGATTTCGCCCTCGACCATGGCGATGTGGGTGGCATCCACTGCCTGCTGGTTCCATGTGGGATCAAGTTCCCACCATTCGCCGAGGTAAACCGCCGGCCATGCGTGGTAATAGAACATGCCGTCCTGATAAGCCAGCCCCACAATCACCTTTGCCGGAATGCCGGCAGCCCGCGCGAGAGCGGTGAACAGATAGGTGTGCTCATTGCAATCGCCCCGCCGCTTGCGCAGGACATCGAGCGCCGAGGGAAAACTGACGGCCATCTCCTTTGCGACATTGGAGTTAACCCAGTCGAGGATGGCAAGGACCCTGTCAATATCGTTTGAGCAGTTCCTCGTGATTTCAGACGCCATATCGCGCATTTCCTGATGGTCGCTCTGTATGAAAGGCGTGGCAGCAAGGAAGGCTTTGACAGCCGGATTGACGTCTTCCGAGTGTGCAGAGGCGCTCGAAGGCACATGTCCCCTGCTCACCACAAGCACCGCGCCGTCCTGCCCTGCAGAAACTGTTTTTTGTCTCGGGAATGCCAGATCGTTCTCGGAAAATGCCGCTCCTGACAGCCTCAGGGTGAGAGAACTGCAGGAACGGGGCCGCCGTATTTCCCCTTCACAAGGCACGGCCAGTCCGGCCAGGAGGTCGCCCGACGGCGCAGCCTTGCGCGCGATTTCGAAAGCCTCTTCGGGAGCGCACAGTTCCATGGTCCATCCGAATGGCGTTTCCTGCCTCAGAATTCGTCCGTCAGCCGCCATCCATGAGAGGACGGTGGCGCCCTGCATGTCGGTGGCCAGCACAGTGCAGGAGTGCTTGCGGCCGCCAACGGTTATTTCCTCATTTCTCAGCGCCCGGATGACCATGACGCTGGTGGACAGGGTGGCAGGATCGAATGCCTTGACCGACAACTGATTGCCGGGTCTCAGCCGCTGCAGGGCAAGTTCGGTCATTGGCGAGTATATGATTGCATCATCGGGTATCTGGACCCTGCGCGAAGTCGAGCCGGAATCGGTGGAGAGCTCCACGTCAAAGACCGGGCCGCCGACTCTTTGTCCCTTTATTGAGAGGCTGTAGATCTTCGAGGAGAGGCCGAAGGAAAATTTCTGCAGCTGGTACTGCGAGTTCAGAGAGGCGGTTGTGTCGGCTGTGAGCGCATGCGTCTCTCCCATGATTGAGAGTTTCAGATAGAGCCTGTTGTTGAGGGTGTATCGTTCAGAGGCGTTTGTCTCTTCGCTCTCGAGCGAAGTATGGCTGTAGCCAATTGGCGAACCGTTGAAGAGTATTTTGGACCATGAATCTATTATCAGGGTGTCTCTGCCGAAGAGGGAGGCGTAGCCGCCGATTTCGCCGGTGAGCCATTCTGGAAACGCCTCGTACCGCAGGTGGGCGGCCACGGCCAGCAACCATGCCGCGACGAGCGCAGCCCGGACCAGCGCTCCCCTCACGGGTGATACTCCAGAGACTCGATTTCTTTCTGGACCTGGGCGAGAGCCGTTTCCATTTCGGCTATCCGGCTGTCGGAGCCTTCGGGAGGAGGCGAAGGATTGTTCTTCTGCCATTCCTCCATCTTCTTCTTGGCTTCATCGAGGGCCTTGATGAGAGGCTTGTCCTCGCCTTTCATTATCATGGCCTTGCGTTCTTCCATCAGCCTGATCCTTTCGGGTCCGACGGCCTTTTCGGCCTGCGCCTGCAGGTCGTTGAGCTTCTTCACGAAAGCCTTGTAGGCCGCGGCGGCCGCTTCATACTCCGCCGCGTAAGGATTACGGCGGTTCTGTTCGCGGGTGTACTCCGAACGGAGCATGTCAAGATCGGCCTGGATTTTGGCCTTCTTTACGCGAAGCTCCACCTCCCTGTCGGATGCGTCCGTGAGCAGGCCGGAACGAACGTCCACGTACTTGATTGGAACCAGAACAGGCTCGGCGTCAGCCGGGCTGGCCTGGGGACGGATGACGAGAACCGTTCCAATGCTGGTGGATTTCGTGCCTTCCACTGTCACCAGTGATCCTGCTTCGAGTTTTCCGACCTGTTTTCCGCTCTGATCGAAAATTTTTGCGGAGTGGGACGTCACCACGCCCCACTTGCGCCCACGCGCGCGGGCAAGTTTCCTGATCTGCTCGATGCGCGGGTTGTCCGGGTCCGTTTTCGCCGCCGCATCGCATTCTTCCATGGCCCTGTCCCAGTCGCGGGCCATCAAATGCTTGCGGGCAAGTTCCACATGGTCAACCCGCGGCGCCTGTTCCTTTGGTTTTGTGTCCGAGGGGGGCTGTTCCCTAGGCGCGGCTTTTCGCCTGGCAAGGCGTTCGACCTGGTCGGACAGCCGCAGTCCTGTCTGGTTGTCGGAATCGAGCGAGAGCAGGATTTTAACTGCTCTGTCCAGATTTTCCACGTCTCCCCTCAGACTCAATTCCTCGGCAAGCGCCTCGTAACCGGAGAGCCTGCCCTCGTACATAGTTCCGGCGCTCTGACTCATGATGGTGTTGATCAGAGCGTTCATGGGGCGCTGGATTGATTGAGAGAACGAGCGCGGCGCCTGGGATGAGTCGGCGGCGCTTTCTTCGAAAAGTTCCCTGGCGAGGCTCTCGGCTTCCCGGACCATGCCGGCGCGGACAAGGCTCCGGATGTGCGCGCATATCCTTGTGGTTTCCACAACGGGATAAACGGACGACCACGGTTTGATCCTTTCCAGGATGGCCGCCGCGTCCTGGAGCCTGTTCGCGTGGATCAGACGGCCGGCAGAGTCAATTTCCCTTCCGGCGCGCCATGACCTCATGATCGGCACGCAGAAGGCAGTGCTTGCAAAGGCGCCTGCGACAGCGATGACGCCATAAGCCAGGCCGTTTTTGATCCACACGTTCATGGTCGCTCGCCGGCAGACAGGCGCGCCGTCACGCCGGCGAATGCATCATGCTGAGCACCGTCAGAATGCAGACAAGACATCCGAAAATGAGATATCCGACAAGCATCTCAGCAGGCTGTTCCATGAAGAAGAGCCAGCCCCAGCGATAGACAAAGAGATATGCCACGATCAGGCCTGTTCGGGTGAACTTGAATGTCAGGCACACCGTGAGTATGGCGATGAGCATTGAAACTTCCAGCGCGGGCAGCGAAAGTTCTGCGTGACTGATTGTGTCGAAGAGAGTCTTGATCATGGTTTTCCCCCAGATCAGGAAACTGCCGAATTGTGAACCCGTTTCCTCCGCACCGCAAGCCCTATTTTTGAGGGGGAGTATCGCGCCTGTATCGCAGGACGGGTATCCTGTACTGGGCTGCAAGCCGGGCGTTCACTGCCTGCCTGGCGTCCTGATCAACAACCACGTCAACGCCCACAGACTTCAGCGTTATTCGGCGGAGTCCACCGTCTCCATCAACTATTGCGAATACATCGTCCATGTTGGCCACCGGCTTTCTGTTGACAGCGGTGACAATCGCATTGCGAATTTCGTGGAACCCGATATTGGAAGGATCGGGAAGCACGCCTGCAAGTATCACGACGTGCTGTCCCGGCGTTTCGGGAAGATGGCGTTCGAACAAGTATTTCTGCGTGAGACGCGGGTCAACAACCCGCTCCCAATTGGCTCCGTGCGCGCGAAGATAACGGCCCGTGAGTTCCATGAGAACATACCCGCCGTCAACGAGAAAGGGAACAGGTTCTCCGGAGAAATTCTCGGGTATCAGATTCTGTCTGTCGTCCCAACGGCAAAGCCTTACATTGACATTCAGGGGCCGGCCGTCGCGTATGAGGGACACCGGCACGGTTTCTCCCGGCTTGCGGCGGCCCTTTATGAGTTGCGACATCTGCATGCGCCCGTACTCAGGATCTTCATAGAAACCCATGTTGTCGAGAGGAAAACCGTCCCATTCGAGAATCACGTCGTTGGGCTTGAGCGATTCTCTGGCACCTGTGCCCGGGAGGCATGAGAGGACCAGGATTCCACGGCCGTCCCTGTCCTTCGGCACTCCCAGATACGCGCGCTTTGCCGGATCAATCAGCGGAGCCCATGTGAAACCGGCGGAGGCGAAGCCCTCGTAAGGCGGATTCTGAGCGTCGGCAAGGAATCTTGTCAGGAGGGGCGCAGGGATCAGGATGCCCGTTCGGGATGATGCGTCGTAGGTTATGATGAGGCCGGCGAGTTTGTTGTTCTGGAGGGCCGGCGCTCCTTCGCCGTTCACATTCAGATCGCTGATGACGGTGGCGGAGAGACAGGCGTAGGGGGAGGAGGGCAGATCGTTCATTGCCACCTGCAGGATGCGTCCTGCGCCGGACTGCTGCTCTCCGGTTTCGTTTATCTGAAGGATGGCAAGGGGAGTCTCTCTTTCCGCGCGTTCTGCAACTTCGGCTGGAACAAGCGAAGTTATGGCGGCTCTGTCAGCGATCCTCAGCAGGCGAGATTCACCTGCGGATCCGAGATCAGAACATCGGCCTTTGTCTTTTCGCCTGCTCTGGGCTGCTGCAATTCGACAAGCTTTGCGCTTCTCACCAGGTTTTCCGTCGTGAGTATCAGGTTGCTCGCCACTG
>Ga0101944_10006302_pt1 | contig 12754 bp, 12 predicted proteins | sample DewCreD2012metaG_FD_75245 | JGI IMG/M metagenome (GOLD analysis project Ga0101944, IMG submission 75245) | Hot spring sediment bacterial and archeal communities from British Columbia, Canada, to study Microbial Dark Matter (Phase II) - Dewar... ... | reverse complement strand
TAGTAATCCAATGTTATTATTCTGCCTTGGGTAAAATTGAAAAATTTATCTTTACCTGCAATATTCACACCGTCTATAAGGTCTTCGGGCTTAAAACCTGCAATCTTCAAACAGGTAGGACAGGCATACACTCCTACCTTTTTCTCCGACAATTTTCTGATATAGGTCTGACAGGATTCAAAATCGGCGAATGATAGGTCTTTTGCTCCCTTCACCAGAAGTTCAACCGCATGAATATCCATATAAACAATCACATCCTTATCCCCCGACATCATCAGCGCCATTTTCAGGGGCATCAGCACACGATGCGGATCTTTGTAGCTTTCGGTAATATGGACAAATACCCCGTCGCGAACAGAATCTGCATTATGGCAGCACCTGCGTTTCGGACAACTATCGGCGCAGCAATGTTGTTTTGGTCTGCGTTGATCGGGACTCTGTCCATTATTGCACGAAGCAATAAAAAAAATCAGGAAAGCAAAATGAAAAATTTTTTTCATGTTAATTTATTTTTTAATAATTATTCATAATCGTAAGGATCCTTATCTACCACTGGCAACTCATCAAAATTTTCGAGAGGCGGAGGTGAAGGAATAGTCCATTCGAGCGAGCGGCTGTTCCAGGGATTGGCCGGAGCTGCCTCTCCTTTTTTTGTTGCCCTGAAAAGATTGATGAGCATGTATATAATTCCTGCTGCAAGCAGGAAAGCGCCGAGTGTTGAAAGAAAATGTCCCAGCCAGAATTTCGGATCATAATCGTAATAACGGCGTGGCATTCCCTGCAGTCCTATCACAAACTGAGGAAAATATAACAGGTTGAAACCTGAAAATAGCACTATCCACGATAAAGTAGCATGTTTATTGCTGTACATCTTTCCCCATATTTTGGGAAACCAGTAATGGATGCCTGCAAAGAAAGCAAAACCCATGCCTCCAAATATTATATAATGAAAATGGGCCACCACAAAGGAGGTGTCGTGCAGAAATACATCCGTGGAAAGAGCTCCCTGCAGCAATCCAGTCAACCCGCCAATCATGAAAAGAAAAAGAAATCCTAAAGCGAATAAGAAAGGCGGTTTCAGATCAATCGACCCTTTATACATGGTCATGATCCAGTTAAATACTTTGATAGCGCTGGGCACGGCCACGATAAACGTAAGAAGCGAGAACACCCAGCGGGCGGTATAGCTCATGGGCGAAGTGAACATGTGATGCCCCCACACCAGGTACCCAACAGAAGCGATGGCGATGCTCGATAAAGCGATCGCTTTGTAGCCAAATACTTTTCGCTGGCAGAATGTGGGAATGATTTCGGTAATAACGCCCATTGCCGGAAGGATCATGATATATACCGCCGGATGTGAGTAAATCCAGAAAAGGTGCTGATAAAGCAAAGGATCGCCTCCCAGCTCGGGAGTGAAAAAACCGATCTTGAGTACTCTCTCGGCAACTATCATCAACAGCGTGATTCCCACGATGGGTGTTGCAAGAAGCTGGATCCAGGCAGTAGCATAAAGTCCCCACGAAAACAGGGGCATTCTAAACCAGGTCATTCCCGGTGCACGCATCCTGTGTATGGTAACAATAAAATTCAAACCGGTAAGTATGGAGGAAAAACCAAGTACGAATGCAGCAAAAGTTGCTGCCAGTACATTTGTTCCGGTTGTGGTGCTGTAGGGCGCGTAAAAGGTCTAGCCGGTATCGGGCGGGCCGCTTCCGGCAAATTGCGACAGTAAGGCCAGTACAGCACCTGCCAGATAAATGTACCACGAAAATAAATTGAGGCGGGGAAAGGCTACATCGCGCGCGCCGATGATAATGGGCAGAATGAAATTCCCGAGGATGGCCGGAATGCCGGGTATTACCACCAAAAAAATCATGATGACGCCGTGAACAGTGAATACACCGTTGTATGTCTGGGCATCCATAAGTGTTTTGCCGGGAGCTATCAGCTCAAGCCTCATCAGGATGCCAAGAAGCGCACCTACAAGGAAAAATGTCATGATGCTGTAGAGATATAACAAACCGATCCGCTTATGATCGGTCGTTGTGATCCAGCCCCACAACCCTTTTGGTTCCAGATAACTTTTATAGTCGCTCATTATTTTTGTTTCTTCTTGGTTAAAATTAAAATCAGCAATATTGAGAGGGCAACCATCAGGGTGAGGATTCCAAAAATCCGGGTAGCCTGCAGGGTGTACCTTCTCCCATCGGGATCGTAGCTGAAGCAGAACTCCAGCACCCGGTTGATGGAGGGCTGTGTGATGCCTTTAGCCGCTTCGCCGATTGCCATCCTGAAATCGAAAGGAAGAAAAGTTACTCCATATAAATAACGTGTTATTTTCCCCGCAGGACTGAGTATGATAATGGCCGAGGGATGGATAAAATCGAATCCGACCGGCTTCACTTTAAAACCTACGGCATCAGTAATACGGAATATCGTGGCGCTGTCGGTGGTCAGATAGGACCAGTGTGCAGCGTGCGATTTGCTGTGTCTCCGCAGAAAATTTTTCTTCTTATCACGGGCTTTTTCAGGATTATCGCGAAAATTAAAACTGATGGTGATGACTTTGTAATAGCCGCGATATTCAATTAAAAAGCCAGTGGCATATCGCAGGGCAATTTTTTCGGGGAAGTAATCGGTGTTGGGGTCGAACTGCCCTTCGGCGATGCAGCCATCGGTCAGGTTGTTGGCAGGTGCTTCGGCAACGGGGGCGGGGACATCCGTCGGGGCAGGGGCAACCACTTCGGTGGGCGGGACGGTCGTCGGCGCGGGGGCGGGCGTGGCTGCCGGGGCGCAGGCGGCCAAGATAAGGGCAAACGTCAAAAAGACGAGTGATGTTTTGCGAAACATGGTGACTTCTCCAGTGATTTTGGGAGTTCAACGACTCTGTCGTTGGCTGTTCCAAAGTCAGAGACTTTGGAGTCCAGGTGGTGAATCAAAATCCCCTGCCTTGCGAGGACAGGGGAGGGGGAGGGCAAATCCGAGTCAGATGCGCCGTTCCCACCTCCTTTCTGCGAGAGAGTGGAGAACCAACGACCAGGGCGGGCGACCTGACTTATTCCAGTAACCAGTTATCAGTATTCAGTAACCAGTTCACGGAAATCACAGTTGCGCGACAGTGCCGGACTTCACAGTTTCGTGTCACCGGCTTCGCCTTTGAGCCTTCCCATCCGGGGGTAAGGCACCCTGGGCGATTAAGTTGTGTAGTTGATTGTATGACGCGCAGATTGTGCTGTCAATTGACAAATGTCATAAAAAAAGCCGCTCAGTCGAGCGGCTCCCGAAAGTTATAGATACCATCGTGGAAGGGCCACTTACGCCCGCAGCCGGGGCAGCGCAGGTGGTCGCCCCGCTCGTCGAGGGGGTACGCGCCGCATTCGGGGCATTGGAACCAGTGGATTGGGGCTTCGCTGTGATGGGACAGGATGGAATCCTGTCCCACAGTGGCCTTGACAAAGACGCTTGGCGTGACCTGGAAGAGTTCCCCGGTTGGTTGGAACAGGCCATCGAGCGCGGCCAGGAAACCAGCGGGGAGAACTCGCTTGAGCAGGCCGAGGCGAAAGTGCGAGACGGTCAGCGTTTTTTCAATGCGAAAACCCAATTCTCCCAACCACTGACGGATGGCTTTGGGGTGGAAGTCGAAGTTGAGTTTGACGAATTCGACCGGTTCGAGGCTGAAGGGACTCCAGGCTTGCCGTCCCAGCCAGTAGCGCAGGATGGCTTTCAGGTTGCGTTTGTTGGCAAATTCCAGAATGAAAACGGCATTCGCGCCCAATACGCGGCGGATTTGCGCCAGGGCTTTGGGGGCGTCGGCCATGTGGTGCAGGGTGCGAATCATGGTCGCGCCGTCGAACAGGGCGTTGACGAAGGGCAATTTGTAGATGTCGGCGGCGACGTAGATGTAGCGGGGCGAATCGCCCAATCGGGCGCGGGCCTGTCGAAGTTGGGTGCGCGAATAGTCGAGCAGCACGATTCGGTCGTAGCCGGTATAGCGAGGCGTATTTCGCCCGGCGCCAGCGCCCAATTCCAGGAGGAGACTGCCCTTAACGGGTAACATCCGGCGCAGGGCAATCTCCTCCACTTTATCTTCATAGTCGCGCCCGCCCTTTTCCCAGAAGGAGGTCTGGTAGTCGGAGCCTTCGTAGTCGCAAACGGGAGGGAAATCGGTCATCGTCCAATCGCCCGATAGGTAAAGCCTATCTCCTTCATTCGCTCCGGGTCATAGAGGTTGCGGGCGTCCATGATGACGGGGGTTTTGAGCAGGCTTTTGAGTTTTTCGAGGTCGATTTGCTTGAATTCGTTCCATTCGGTGACGATAATCACGGCGTCGCAGCCGGTGGCGGCTTCGTAGGGGTCGTTGCACATTTGCACGGCGGGAAGGATGCCGCGCGCCACATTCATGGCGACCGGGTCGTAGGCGCGCACGGTGGCCCCGGCGGCGGTTAGTTCGTGGGCAATGTCGATGGAGGGGGCGTCGCGCATGTCGTCGGTGTTGGGTTTGAAGGCCAGCCCAAACAGGCCAATGGTTTTGCCGCTGAACGAGCCGACCATTTTTTCGGTCCAGCGCACGACTTGTTTGCGGCGGTCATAGTTGACATCCATGACGTTGTTGAGAATGCGCGGGTCGAGGCCTTTTTCTTCGGCCATGTAGGCCAGGGCTTTGACATCCTTGGGGAAGCACGAGCCGCCCCAGCCCAGGCCGGCGTCGAGGAAGTGGCGGCCAATCCGGGCGTCGTAGCCCATCCCGGCGGCGACTTCTTTCACGTCCGCGCCGTAGGCTTCGCAGATTTCGGCGATTTCGTTGATGAAGGAGATTTTGGTCGCCAGGAAGGCGTTGGATGCGTATTTAATCATCTCGGCGGTGCGCAGGTCAGTGATGACGATGGGCGCGCGCAGGGGCAGGTGCAATTGGGCGACCTTGTTGGCGGCTTCTTTATCGAAAGAGCCGATGACGGTGCGGTGCGGCTGGCTGAAATCGCTGATGGCCGAGCCTTCGCGCAGGAATTCGGGGCAGGAGACGACCGCAAAGTCGATGGGCTGGGGCTGGGCGCGTTTGACGATGTCGGCCACCCAGTCGCCGGTGCCAATCGGCACGGTCGATTTGTTGATGATGATGAGCGGGGCGGTCATGTTGCGGGCGATGGATTCCGCTGCCGAAGCGACGTACTGCAAATCGGCCTCGCCGTTGACGCCGGAGGGCGTGCCGACCGCGATAAAGACAAATTCAGTGCATCGAAGGGCTTCGGCATAGTCGGTGGTGAAAGAGAGCCGCCCGGCTTTGACGTTGCGCTTGACCAGTTCTTCGAGTCCCGGTTCGTAGATGGGCATGATGCCCTTTTTGAGATTTTCGATGCGCTGTTCGTTGACATCCAGCGCGATGACCTTATTGCCCAGGTCAGAGAAGCAGGCGCCCGTTACCAGGCCAACATAACCGACGCCGACTACACAGATTTGTTTCATAAGTATCCTCGTAAGTTGTTACAGATTTGTGGTTCTTCAGTTTTTTCGGGAATAATCCACCGATTTCACGGATTACGCAGATTTGGCTTTGAAAATCGGCGAAATCTGTGTAATCTGTGGACAGATTCAGTCCAGCACTTCCATCAGGCAGCGCTGAATTTCTTCATAGGTAGGAACGCCCGCCATGCCCCAACGCTTCACGGAAATGGCCGCAACCTGGTTGGCAAAACGGGCCGCTTCCCAGGGGTCGCGGGTGTTGAGCAGGCGCGCAAAGAAAGCCGCCGCAAAGACATCGCCCGCGCCGGTGGCGTCCACTTCTTCCACTTTGGGAGCGCGGAAACGGCGGCTGTCGCCGTGCCAGAAGACCCTGGCCCCGGCAATCCCCTCGGTGACGACCAGCAGCCGCCCGGAGTGCGCGTATTGTTCGATTAACTCTTCATCGCCGCCGACATCTTCTACGCTGAAGACGACCGCTCCGGCTGCTTCGAGCGCGGATTCGGCCCCCTCCCAAGCGCGCGGGCGAACCAACCCGCTTTCGTCCCAGGCGCGCATCCAGCCCTGGGGGGTGAGTCCGAGCAGGGAGGGGCGAAAACCGGGGGGCAGGACGGAGTCCACTTCCTGCGCCACTGGGGCCAGGTGGATGATTTTGGCGCGCCGCCAGGCTTCGGGGACGATGGCGAAATCGATTTTGGGAGCAACCCGGCGGATGTACTGGGTGCGTCCCTGAGGGGTGTAGATGTTCTCGAAGGTGGTGCTGGCTTCGGCCTCGCCCGACACGACGGGGATGCCTTCCAACCCATCGAGCGGAAGCTCGCTGCCGCGCATGGTGACTATCCCCACGCGCAAACCGAGCGCGCGCGCGGTGAGCGCGGAATACACCGTTGAACCGCCCAACGCAGGGCCAGAAGGGGTTAAATCGACGGTGATATGGCCGATGACCAGGTAATCCACCGGCTCAAGAGGCAAGATGTGTAACATAGTGGGCGAATTATACTGCCAGTTTCCCCGCCGCGCGCGCCCGCTCCAACACTTTTTGAGCGTTCTTGAGCAGCGGCAGGTCTATCATTTTGCCATCCAGTTCATACGCGCCTTTGCCCTCGCTCTGGTGCGCATCGAAGGTCTCGACCACGCGCCGGGCGTAGGCAATCGCTTCTTCGGAGGGGGTAAAGGCGGCTTGGACCGGCTCGACCTGCGCCGGGTGGATGACCTGTTTGCCCGAAAAGCCCAGTTTCGCGCCAAATTCCGCCTCGGCGCGGACAATTTCGGGGTTGCGGAAGTCAATCGTCACGATGTCGATGGCCTGCAAATCGAAGGCGGCGCAGGCGGTAACGACCGCCAGACGCGCATAAAGCAGTTCGGTGGCTTCGGGGGTGCGGGTTGCGCCGATGCTGGCGGCAAAGTCCTCGCCGCCGAAGATGATGGCTTCGAGGCGCTTATCGGCCCCGGCGATTTCTTTGAGATGGAGAATGCCTCGCGCAGTTTCGACGCCCACCAGCAAGCGGATTCCGCCCAGCGGCAGGCCGCGCGCCAGTTCGTAGGATTCGATTTCTCCGCTAACCCACTGCGCCTGTTCGGCGCTTTCGACCTTCGGGACGACGATGGTATCGGGGCGGGCAGCCAATGCCGCAGCCAGGTCATCCCGCTCGAAGCCGGAGCCAATGCCGTTGATGCGAATGCAGCGCTCAGAGCGGCCAAAATCCAACTCACGCATGGCCTGGGCAATCACGGCGCGTGCTTCGGCTTTGCGGCTGAGGGCGGTGCCGTCTTCCAAATCCATGCAAATACAATCCACGCCAAGCGTGGTGGCTTTTTCGATTTTGCGCCGGTCGTCGCCGGGCATGTATAAAAGGGCGCGTCGGGAGTGCATAGGAGATTTTTGATTTCAGATTTTTGATTTCAGATTTTGGATTGATGAACGATGAGCGACGATTGACAATTGATGACTGATAACTGTCTACTGGTAACTGTTTTCAAGACGAGGGGCGTTTGAGGAAAAGGACGGTCCGCTCGAATTCTATCACGACCGTGCCATCCGGCTTTTTGCCCCAGTGTTTGAGCCGGATGACCCCCACCTCGGGCCGCGATTTGGATTCGCGCTTTTCGAGCACTTCGGTTTCGGCGTAAATCGTGTCGCCGTGGAAGGTGGGATTGGGACTGACGACTTTATCGTAGCCAACGGTGGCGAGAATCGTGCCTTCGGTCAGGTCGGAGACGCTCAGGCCGGTCACCAGGCCGAGGATGAAAATGCCGTTGACAATCCGCTGGCCAAATTGGGTTTTAGATGAAAAGTCTTCGTTGCAGTGCAGCGGCTGGGTGTTCATGGTCAGCATGGAAAACAGGACGTTATCCATCTCGGTCACGGTGCGGCCGTTGGCGTGCCGAATTTTCTGGCCGACTGCGAGGTCTTCGTAGAATTTTCCGGGCATGGGGACTCCTTTATATCCACTAATCTGCGCCAATCTGTGCTAATTGATAGGTTTTCTTTGCGCGCTTTGCGGCTTTGCGTGAAAATCTTTACTCCTTGCTTTCCATCTCGACCAACAGTTCATCCTTCTCGACTGCCTGGCCGGGTTGGACTTTGAGCGATTTTATCGTTCCATCGAAGGGCGCGGTCACTTTGAGTTCCATTTTCATGGCTTCGACCACAACCAGCGTCTGGCCTTTGAAAACGGTCTCCCCTTGCGTTACCTGCACGGCGCGGATTTGGCCCGGCATGGGGGCGGTGAGCGCGCCCGCTGCGTGCTGCGCGTGCCCGCTGCGTTTGGCCAGGCCGCTCGTTTGAGTCAGCACGAAGGTCTGGCCGTTGATTGTCACCCAGCGCTTGGGGCCGTCGGAGGAGATGTGGGCGGTAAAAACGGATTCGGGAACGGATGGGGAAGCGGAGAAGCGGAGGTCGAGCCAGCCCTCGCCAGCGCGCAGGATTTCGACGGTATGGGTTTGGCCTTCGAGGGTGAGGGTGGCGATTTTTCCGCTCTGCGCCAGGTCAAGGCTGTAAGTTTGGGAATTGTGGTCGAGTTGGATTCTCATGGCTCATTTCACTACTAGCGTTTAGTTTGTTTGAAACCAAACCCTTTTGTACACAGATTTCACGGATTGGACGGATTTACACGGAAAAAATCCGTTTTTGCGATGCACTTTCCGCGTGATTCCGTGAATTCCGTGTGTTCCGTGTACACGTTTTGTGTTTTTCAGAGCAAACTGACCATATTTTTTATCTGAGTCTATCACCGGTTTAGTTTCTGAATCCGCTCCCGCTTTTCCACGGGCTGAACGGGTCAGGCTCAGTCAGATTTTCGATTTTCGATTTTCGATTATCGCTTACCGACCCCGCCAGGGCGGCGGCGAGCAGGGCTTCGAGGGAGATTTTCGGCGTTTTCCAATCGAACTCGGTCTCTACCCAGCGGGTGTGGATTTTTCCCTCGGCAAAGGCCGGGTGCGCCAGGATGGCTTGTAAAAAGTCGAGATTGCTGGTCACGCCGTGCAAAACGGTCTCACGCAGCGCGGCGCGCATTCGCCGAATGGCGGCCTCGCGGTCTTCGGCGTGGACGATAATCTTTGCCAAGAGCGGGTCATAAAAGCGGGTCACTTCCGAACCGGTCACAATTCCCGCATCGACCCGAATGCCCGGCCCGCGCGGCTCGATGAACTGTAAAATCCTGCCAGTGGAGGGCAAGAAGCCGCCCGCCGCATCCTCGGCGTACAGGCGGCACTCGATGGCGTGTCCGCGCTGGGTCAGGTCGGCCTGCCGCAATGGGAACGGCTCGCCTGCCGCAACGCGAATTTGCCATTGCGCCAAATCCAACCCGGTCACGGCCTCGGTCACGGGGTGTTCCACTTGCAGGCGGGTGTTCATTTCAAGGAAATAGAAATTCGATATTCGAGAATCGAAAATGAATTCGACCGTCCCGGCATTAAAATAGCCCACCGCGCGGGCCGCCGCCACAGCCGCCGCGCCCATCTGCTCGCGGATTTCAGGCGTCAGCAGCGGCGAGGGGCTTTCTTCGATGATTTTCTGGTGGCGGCGCTGCACCGAGCATTCGCGCTCAAAGAGATGAACCAAGTTGCCGTGCCGGTCGCCAAACACCTGGAACTCGATGTGATGAGCGTTTTCGATATATTTTTCGACGAGCAGCCGGTCATCGCCAAAGGCATTTTGGGATTCGCGCCGGGCAGAATCTAACGCTTCGGGCATTTCCCGCGCGGAACGAACCACTCTCATGCCTTTCCCGCCGCCCCCGGCCGCTGCCTTCACTAAAACAGGATACCCGATTCGTTCCGCCGCTGCGAGGAACTCGGTTTCACCCGAAAGATTCTCCGCCCCGGGAACGGTCGGCACGCCCGCCGCTTTCATCGTGATTTTCGATTGGGCCTTATCGCCCATCGCGCGGATGGCAGAAGCAGGCGGGCCGATGAAAGTCAGCCCGGCCGCTTCCACTGCCTCAGCGAAGACCGCGTTTTCGGACAGGAACCCGTAGCCAGGGTGGATGGCCTCCGCGCCGGTGGCTTTGGCGGCCTGTAACACATTTGGGATGTTGAGATACGATTCTCGCGGCGCGGAATCCCCAATTTCCACCGCTTCATCGGCAAAACGGACGTGCGGCGCGTCTTTATCGGCGGTGGAGTACACGGCAACCGTGCCAATGCCCAACTCGCGGCAGGCGCGCATGATGCGAATGGCAATTTCGCCCCGGTTGGCGACGAGAATTTTATTGAACATGGTTGAGCAAATCCAACAATTCCGCTTCCCTCTCCGCCGTCAACCCCGCCCGCCAAGGATGGTCAGCCGGGCGGGTAGCGGCCCAGGCCAGGGTATCGCGGACGGTTTCGGCCAGCGGGCGGAAGGTGATACCAGCGGCGATGGCTTTGGAGATATTCACTTTGGAGAAACCGGCATTTTCGGGGCTGTCTGGCACCCAGACGGGCAGGTCGCTCCAGGCCGCGACTTTGTTTCGGGTCAGGAATTCGACCGAAGCCCAGCGGAAAATCGCGTTGCTGCTGCTAACCTGTTGGCAGGTTGCGAGCAGTTCCCCCAGGGTCAGGTTGTAATCGGGGCCGGTGGCGTTGTATGCGCCGGTGGCTTTCGCTTCGATGAGATTGAGCGTAAATTCGGCCAGGTCGCGCCCGTCGATGATTTGCACCGGGACATCCGGTTTTTCGGGGGCCAGCACCTCTCCTCCGCCCGCAATGCGGAAGGGCCAGTAGGTGAAGCGGTCGGTAGGGTCGTGCGGGCCGACAATCAGGCCAGGGCGAATCAGCAGGGCGCGCCCAGGGAATTCCGCCTCGACAGCCTGTTCGCACAGCACCTTGAGCGGGCCGTAGGTTTCGCCGGTAATTTCCTCCACCGTTTCATCGGGCATGGCTGCCAGCGGGGAGGCTTCGGTGATGCCAATCTGCGAGAAATCGGCATAGGCCGAGATGCTGGAGATGAAAACGTAAGATTCGACGGCCTCTCTGAGTGCCTGCGCCGACAGACGGACGATGCGCGGCAGATAGCCGCAGGTGTCAATGACGGCGTCCCAGCGGCGGCCAGCGAGTTTATTCAAGTCCGTTTCCCGGTCGCCGAGGATGATTTCGATTTGCGTGAACAGCCCGGGGTTGGATTTGCCGCGGTTGAAAAGGGTGACAGAGTGTCCGCGCGCGAGGGCTGCGTCCACGAGATGCCTACCGAGAAAACGGGTTCCGCCGAGGATGAGAATGTTCATGAAGAATCCTTGTTTTAAAAAATGGAAAGTCGAAAGTGTCTTTCATGGGATGGGGATGGTGTCTCGCTGGAGGTGTTTGCCGGTTCAAATGGCAGGCTTTTGAACCATTCCCGATATTTCACTGCGCCTTATTTTCTATTTCTACCAAAAAACTCCAAAATTCTCATCTTCCCTCGGCGCATTCAGCACCACCGATAGCGCCAACCCTAAAACCTGCCGCGTATCTACCGGGTCGATGATTCCATCGTCCCATAACCTGGCTGTGGAATGGTAGGGGCTGCCTTCGGTTTCGTATTTCTCCAAAACTGGGCGCTGGAATGCTGCAATTTCGGCCTCGGTCATGGGCGGTTGGCCTTCACGGGTCTGTTGGTCTTGTCTGACAGACAGCAGTACGTTCGCTGCCTGTTCAGCGCCCAGCCAGCCGAACCGCGCATTCGGCCATACCCACAAAAAGCGCGGATTGAGCGCCCGCCCGCACATGGCGTAACTCCCGGCCCCGAATGAGCCGCCAATGATAACGGTCAGTTTTGGCACCCGCGCCGTTGCCACTGCCTGGATGAGTTTGGTGCCATCTCTGATGATGCCGCCCGCTTCGTGTTCCTTGCCAACCATGAATCCGTTGCTGTTTTGCAAAAACAGGAGCGGATTCCCACGCTGCTGGCACAGTTCGATAAATTGGACACCTTTCAGCGCCGATTCGCGGAACAGGAGACCGTTGTTGGCCAGGATCCCGACCGGGTAGCCATGAATCCGCGCAAAACCGGCAACCAGGGTGGGGCCGTAGTGCGCCTTGAACTCGCGGAATTGACTCCCATCGACCAGCCGGGCGATGATTTCGCGCACATCGTAGCTTTCACGGGAGGTGGTTGGCAAAATGCCATAGATTTCTGTGGCAGGATAGAGGGGTTCTGCTGGTCTGGAAAGTGGGAAGTGTAAAGATGACTTTCCATTTCGCACTTTCAGCGGTAACATTCCGACAAGCTCTCGCAAAATCTCAAGCGCCTGCTCATCATCTTCCGCCACATGGTCGGCGAGGCCGCTCTGGCGGGTATGCACTTCGGCGCCGCCCAGTTCATCAGGGGATAATCTCTCCCCGGTCAGCGACTTGACCAGTTCAGGGCTGCCCAGGGTAACTATCCCGGTGCTTTTGACCAGCACCACCTCGTCGCTCAGCGCCGGGAGGCAGGCTCCTGGCCCGGTGCAGCAGCCCATGACTGCGGTGATTTGTGGGATGCCCCTGGCGCGCATTTGCGCCTGGTTATAAAGGATTTGCCCAAAGTGTTGAGAGACTTCGGCTTGCGCCGGTAAAAAAACACCGCTCGAATCAAGCAGCTGCAGGCAGGGCAAATGATTTTCCCCGGCAATCTGCTGGGCGCGCAGGAATTTTTGGACGGTGATGGGAAAATATTTCCCGCCTGCCACAGTCGCATCGTTGGCGATGACCAGCACTTCACGGCCCGCAACGCGCCCAATGCCGGTCACCAGCCCCCCGGCGGGGACTGGCTGCTCGTATAGCTCAAACGCGGCCAGTGGCGAGAATTCCAAAAAAGGGGAGCCGGGGTCGAGCAGATGGTCAATCCGCTCACGGA
>Ga0101944_10006301_pt1 | contig 12754 bp, 12 predicted proteins | sample DewCreD2012metaG_FD_75245 | JGI IMG/M metagenome (GOLD analysis project Ga0101944, IMG submission 75245) | Hot spring sediment bacterial and archeal communities from British Columbia, Canada, to study Microbial Dark Matter (Phase II) - Dewar... ... | reverse complement strand
TGGAGGAACGCCAGCATCTCGCCAAAGCCGGTTCGGCCGGCCTGCTTGGCCGTCTCGACGTCGACGAACTCCTTCAGGACCGTCAGGCCGCGGCTGGCGGCGTAGCCGCGCAGAAGTTGGAGTTGGGCGGGGATAGAAAAGCCCTCCCGCTCCTGGTCTTTCGAGGAGACGCGGGCGTAGAGGACACTCTGACGAGCCGCCCTCGCATCCCTTGCTGGTCCTGCCGTGACGGTCTTTCGCGTCGGTCGCATAGCCCAATTGTACAGTGTTTAGTACACGAAGGTGAACGGCGCTGGCGCTTGACTATGGAGCATCTCCACCACGCTGCGATAGAGTAAGAACTTGCCGCCATGTCGCCCGAGACGCGATTGATTCTGAACCTGCCAGCCGAGCCCGAACGCTTTGAACACCGCGAACGGGCCGATTACGACCTGGACCGTTTCGAGAAGGAGTTTCGAGAACGTCTCTATTCGGACAAAGGCCGCGAGATCCTGCGCGCATGGGAGCGGCGTGAGGCCCGCCCGGCCAACGGCGAGGAACGCTGACCCTCTCTCGCGCGGACAGAGTTGCCTGACGGTTCGGCGGCTTGGAGAGCGGGCCGCGCGGACGCTTGGGCCCGATTGTCGCAGGTCTGGAGACTTCCAATGCGACTAGAATGAGGACTTAAGCTATGGCAACCAGGAAAAAGAAGGGCAACTCCGATGGCAGCAGTTTGACTGCCCCGGTTGCAGACTACCGCCATCCCGAAGCCACCCGGAAGAACAACCCGCCGGCCAAGATCGCGGCCGAGGGGCACGTTCCACTTCTGCCGAAGGCCGAGTACAGCTACAGTCCGCGGCTTGCGCCGGTGTTGCGGTTCGATCCCTCCGGAAGCGCGGACGAGTTGCCGGAGTTGTTGGCCGAAGCCACGCGGCGGCCATTGAATGAGGCCGAAGCGTGGGCGCTGGCCGAGGCGCTGCGAAAGCACGAACCGTGGCTGGAGTGGGCGGGCAAACGCGAAGCCAAATCGTTCGCGGTGGATCCGGTTGCGCTGCACATCCACGAGCGCGTCAGCGCGCAGGCCATCTTGAAAGTGGCCGCGCGGGAGGATGTGAACCGGTCGCTGTTCGCCGACCCGGAGCAGGAGTACAACGAAGCGGTCCAGTTCTATAAGCACGATGTGGACTGGTCGAACCGGCTGATCCTGGGCGACAGCCTTCAGGTGATGTCGTCGCTGGCCCGGCGCGAGGACCTGGCGGGCAAGGTGCAGATGATCTACATTGATCCGCCGTATGGGATCAAGTTTGCGAGCAACTTCCAGCCGGAAATCGGCAAGCGCGACGTAAAGGACAAAGAGACCGACCTCACGCGAGAGCCCGAGATGGTGAAGGCGTACCGGGACACCTGGCGGCTGGGGATCCACTCGTACTTGAGCTATCTGCGGGACCGGCTGATCGTGGCACGGGAGTTACTGGCGGACACGGGCAGCATTTTTGTGCAGATTGGGGATGAGAACCTCCATTCGGTCCGCCAAGTCATGGACGAGGTTTTTGGGAACCAGAACTTCTGCTCAGTAATCGCCGTATGGAAAACCAGTTCTGCAACGTCGTTGCTGCTTCCTGCGACTTGCGACTACCTCCTTTGGTACGCAAAGTCTGTCGAGATGGTGAAATATCGTGACCTTTACATTGAAAAAAACTTGGATGAGCCTTCGACCGGATCTGCCGAATACAAGTTTGTGATGCTGGCCAATGGAGAGCGAAGACCTGCGTCGGCGTGCTCGAAAGATGAGATCAACGCCGGAAAACTCTTCCGCCCATCGCCAACTACCTCCCAGTCAGGAACTGAAGCGACCCGGATGCCGGTGGCTTTGGAGGGCGAGCATTTCATACCGGGACCTGGGGGTTGGAAGACGAATGCGGTAGGTTTCGAGCGGCTCGCTCGGTCCGGCCGCCTGATCAAGCGGGACAGGTCGATTTCATACGTTCGATATCTCGATGATTTCCCGGTTGTACCCGTAACGAACTTGTGGACAGATGTGCGGTGGGGCTTTGATGCGAGCGACAAGCGCTATGTGGTTGAAACCAATCCCAAAGTGATTGCCCGCTGCATGCTCATGACCACTGACCCCGGCGATCTGGTGCTCGATCCCACCTGCGGCTCCGGCACCACGGCTTACGTCGCCGAGCAGTGGGGGCGGCGCTGGATCACCATCGACACCAGCCGCGTCGCCATCGCCATCGCCCGGCAGCGGCTGCTCACCGCCAAGTTCGAGTATTACAGGCTGAAGGATGAATCCAAGGGCGTTGCGGGCGGATTCCGCTACAAGACGGTCCCGCATATCACGCTCAAGAGCATCGCCCAGAACACGAACCTGGATCCGATCTTCGCCAAGCACGAGCCGATTCTCGATGCGCGGCTCGCCGAAGCCAACCAGGCGCTGGAACAAGTGACCGACAAGCTGCGCCAGGAACTGCGGCTGAAGCTGGCGCTCAAACAGAAGCAGGAAGGCAAAAAGGCCATTACGGACGCCGACCGCCGCCGCTGGGAACTGCCCGAAAAAGGCAAGGGCTGGCAGCATTGGGAGGTCCCGTTCGACACGGATCCGGATTGGCCGGTGGCGCTGAAACGGGCGGTGGAAAACTACCGCGCCGCCTGGCGGGCGAAGATGGACGAGGTCAATGCCTGCATCGCGGCCAACGCAGATCAGGAAGAGCTCGTCGATCAGCCTGAGATCGACCGCAAGATCACGCGGGTGAGCGGACCCTTCACGGTGGAGGCGGTGCAACCGCCGGAGATGTCGCTGGGCGACGCGATCGAGGTCGAGACAGGGCAATTCGCCGGCGAGCCGGATCCACTGGAGACCACGTTTGTGGTGCGCGAGGTCCAGATGGGCGAGTCGCCGCAGAACGTGGAAGCCTACCTGAGCAAGATGGTGGATCTGCTGCGGATGGACGGCGTGCGCTTCCCGGACAACAAGCAGCGGAAGTTCACGCGGCTGGAGCCGATTTACGCGGAAGGGCGTTCCGGCGGGATTCATGCCGAAGGGCGCTGGGTGAACGAAGGCGAAACCGACGATGACCCCAACGGCGCCGCCACGGTGGGCGTGGTGTTCGGTCCGCAGTATGGGCCGATTACCGCGAAGATGGTGGAGGAGGTGATCCGCCCGGCGGCGCGGCGGTATGACGATCTGGTGTTCGCCGGCTTCAGCTTCGACGGGCCGGCGCAGGCGGCCATCGAGGAAGGCCACCCGCGGCTGCGCATTCATATCGCGCACATCCGTCCGGATGTGAATCCCGGCATGAATGGCTTGCTGAAGGAGCAGCCGGGCAGCCAGCTCTTCACGGTGTTCGGCCGGCCGCGGACCGAATTGCAGGGGCCGGACAAGGACGGGATGTACCGCATTGAGATGCAGGGCGTGGACATCTACGACCCGGTGACCAACAACATTGTGGACACGGGGGCGGCAAAGGTGGCGGCGTGGTTCGTGGACGGCGACTACGACGGGCGCACGTTCTGCATCACACAGGCGTTCTTCCCGGACCGTTCGGCGTGGGACAAGCTGAGCAAGGCGCTCAACGGCGTGGTGGACCCGGAGCGCTTCGAGGCGCTTTCGGGCACCGTTTCCCTGCCTTTCCCGGCCGGCAAGCACAAGTGCGCGGCGGTGAAGGTGATCGACCCGCGGGGCAACGAGGTGATGCGGGTGCACGCTCTCGGCGGAGACGGGAGGTAGGCGATGGCCCGTAAGAACGGGGGCGCCGCCACGCCGGGTCAGGAATCGTTGCCGGTGCAGCCGGTGGAGCGGCCGATTCTTTGCAGCCCCTATGAAGAGCCGCGCGATCACTGGATTTACGACAAGGAGACCGGAGCGGCCAGCCGGGCGGGTACGCGCCGTCCGGCGAGCTACTGGTACAAGACGGAAAGAACCGGCAGCGCGCAATTGACGCTGACGGGGCTTGCCGAAGAGGAGCGGGACGACCTGCCGCTGGTGAACGCTTTGCGGGAAGACGTCCGCAAATGGCGCGAGGCGGGCTACCCGGGCGCCACCCACGTGACGCGCGATCTGCTGCGGCACTGGTGGCGCGCCGACCGGGCGCGGCGGCTGTTCTTCTGCCAGTTGGAGGCCGTGGAAACGGTGATCTACCTGGCCGAGATCGCGATCCCCGGCCGGCGCGACAAACGGCGCAAGCATCATTTGAGCGAGGAGGATCTCCAGCGGCTCCTGCGTGGAGAACGCCCATCGTTCAGCCCGCCGGAGCAGGATTTCTTCCCGCGGTTGATCGACCCAGCGCCGGACGCGTCGCTGGCCCCGCTGCGCCGCCTGGCTTGCAAGATGGCGACGGGCAGCGGCAAGACCGTGGTGATGTCGATGCTGATTGCCTGGGCGTTCTGCAATCGGGGGCAGAATCCCGCCACCACTTTGTTTCCCAACGGTGTGCTCATTTGCTGTCCCAACCTGACGGTGAAGGAGCGTTTGCAGGTGCTGCGTCCGGAGCGGCCGGACAACTACTACGAGGCATTCGACATTGTTCCGCTGAAGTACCGCCCGCTGATGCAATCGGGAAAGGTGCTGGTGACCAACTGGCATCGGTTTCAGCCCGAGTCCGAGCACGTGGAGGGCGGCAAGAGCTATGCCGTGGTCAACAAGGGGCCGGAAACGCCGGACGTGTTCGCGAGGCGGGTATTGGAGGACCTCTACGACCGGCTGCCCATTCTCGTGCTGAACGACGAGGGGCATCACTGCTGGCGTCCGGCGCCGGCCGAGGAGGATTTGACCGGCGAGGAGAAGAAAGCGCTAGAAGAAGAAGCGCTGGAAGCGCGGGTCTGGCTGGACGGTCTGGACCGGATCAACAACTCGACGCCCGACCCTTCCGACCGACCCGGCATTGCGCTGTGCGTGGACCTGTCGGCGACACCGTTCTATTTGAAAGGGAGCGGGCATCCCGAAGGGCGGCCGTTTCCGTGGATCGTGAGCGATTTCGGCCTGGTGGATGCGATTGAGAGCGGGATTGTGAAGATTCCGCGGCTGCCTGTGCTGGATACGACGGGCCGGCCCGATCCCAAGTACTTCAAGCTGTGGAAGGCGATCAACGAGAACTTGGAGCCGGGGGAGCGGCTGCCGGGGAAAGCGGGGCGGCCAAAGCCTGAGGTTGTGTACCGCGAAGCTGAGGGGGCGCTCCAGCAGATCGCCTCGCAGTGGAAGGAGCGGTTCGAGCAGATGCGGGCCGCCACGCCGGGGCAGGAGCGGGTGCCTCCGGTGCTGATTCTGGTTTGCGACAACACGGACATCGCCGAGGTGTTTTACCGCAAGATCAGCGGGGAGACGGAGGTAGAGACGGTCACCGAAGCCGAGGTGGCCGAGGTGCTCGGCGAAGAGGAAGAGGGGAACGGGAACGAGAACGGCAATGGCGCTCCGAAGAAGACCAAGGCCGGAAAGCGGAAGACGCGCACAGTGTACGGCAAGGGCGCGATCTTCCCGGAGCTGTTTTCGAATACACCGGATGTGAAGCGCACCATCCGGATTGACACCAAACTGCTGGCCGAAGCCGAGAGCGACGATCCGAAAAAGAAAAGGCAGGATGCCGCCGAAGAATTGCGGCAACTGGTGGCAACGGTGGGCAAGCCAGGGCAGCCGGGCGAGCACGTCCGGTGCGTGGTGTCGGTGTCGATGCTCACGGAGGGGTGGGACGCGAACAACGTCACGCATATCTTGGGAATCCGGGCGTTCGGCAGCCAGTTGCTCTGCGAGCAGGTGGTGGGGCGCGGGCTGCGGCGCATGGATTACGTGCCCGATCCCGAGACCGGCTTGCTGACCGAGGAATATGTGGACGTCTACGGCATTCCGTTTAGCGTAATTCCGTTCAAGGGCCGACCGGTGAAGGCGCCGGCGCCAGATGACCGCCCGAAGAATCATGTCCGCGCGCTGCCGGAACGCAAAGCGATGGAGATACGTTTCCCGGTGGTGGAGGGGTATGCCTTCGCGCTGCGAAAGAACCTGATCCGTTGCGACATCGACAAGCTGGAACCGCTGATCATCGAACCGAACCGCGAACCGACGGCGACCTTCGTGCGGCCTACGGTTGGGTACCAGGAGGGCAGTCCGTCGATGCACGCGACTCCGTTTGAGTTCGTGGTGCAGAACCGAGAGGAGTATTACCGCGAGACCCACCTGCAAACCATCGAGTTCCAGATTGCGCGGATGATTGTGGACCAGTTGACGGGCGCGGCGGGGCCAGCGATGGATCGAAAGCGGCGCGTTCTGGCGCTTCAATCGCGGCATCAGCTCTTCCCGCAGGTTTTTCGGTACGTGGACGAGTATGTGCGCCGGAAGGTGAATTTTCAGAACTGTCACCCGTGTGAGCTAGGCCTGGAGAAGTATGTCCAGCGCATGGTGGAGCGATTGCGGGACGGGATTGTGCCGGACGACTCCGAGGGCGAAGCACCGCTGCAACCGATCCTGAACCGCTACAAGCCGATCGGTACGACGGCAGAGGTCGACTTCAAGACAACCCGGCCGTGCCATGCCACGGTGAAGAGCCACATCGATCAGGTTGTGCTGGATAATCTGGCGTGGGAGGCGAGCGCGGCTTTCCGCCTGGAGGCGTCGAGCGCGGTCTCCTTCTACGCGCGCAATGACCATCTTGGGCTGACGGTTCCCTACGAGTACATGGGCATCGACCACGCCTACGAACCGGATTTCCTGGTGCGGCTGGCGAACGGAGTGACCGTGGTGCTGGAGATCAAGGGGTTCGAGGACGACCAGACCAAGGCGAAACACAATGCGGCCAAGCGGTGGGTGGAGGCGGTGAACAACTGGGGCCAGTTGGGCGCCTGGGCGTTCCACGTCTGCCGGAATCCACAGTTGTTGGAGAAGGAACTCGACTACCTGCTGCGCGAGGCGCAGGCGGCGCGATGATCTACACCAGGTTGGCGTCGCCGAAATCGAGCAATCCTTGCTGCTGCTTCGGCGGATAGAAGACGCCGATGACGACCCAGGAGTTGTAAGGAAACGTGGTGCCCATGAACAGCAGGGGGTCGCGTTCCTTGGAAAACATCCAGTTCAGGTACTTCTCCTTCACGCTTTGGGCCGCCAGTTGTTCGCTCGCTTTTCGGTCACGCTCCTTCAGGTAGAGGACGCCGAGTTCCCAGTCCTCAATCATGGCGCGATGAGGGTTGTCGTTGTCCTCGCAACGGAATACGTAGCTGAACTTGAAGGGGATCTTCGCCAAGTCCTTGGGGGCGTCGCCAAAGAGTGTGAGCTGGCTGAAGAGCGCTTGCCACTCGGGTTTCCATTCCGGATCGGATGGCTCAATCTCCAGGTCGAGCATCTCCACAGGCCGGACGATGCCGATTGAAATCCGGTCCGAGTCGTACAGCGCCTTCCACTGGTTGAGAGTCCGAACCGGCATCTTCTCGATGATCGCCCGGCGCTCACGCCAACCGTCATCGGTTGATAGCGGTGGCCCAAGGATGCGGATGGATTCCAGGTCAGGCCGGCGGCTCTCTGACCGATTGTCGTTGCCTGCGCCGCGGCTGGCGAGGCGCACATTGATCCACTGGTATTTGTGGAACTGCTGATTCTGGCTGCGGTAGCGGTAGTCGACCGGGTACAGGCGGACCCACTCATGGCTGCGCGTGATCCCGGCGGTGCACACAAGCTCCTGATACCCGCGGGAGGGATGCGGGTACGTCATGACGGTGATCAACACGTCAGTGGGTTGATACTGGGTGGGCTTCGTCACCGGTCAGCTCAACGACAGGCAGGTTGGTCAATGTAGCGATGTGCTCGGCGAGCCTGGTGCGATGACAGCAGGCCGGATCGGCTTCCATGCACATCAAGGCGCTTGGCTTCGATTTCACGAGAGCGATGGCTTGCGCCACTGCGGTTTGCTTGCTCTTGCCGAGTTCGGACGCGTACCAGTCGAACAACTTGGCGTAGGACTTCGAGTCGCCGAGGTTCTGCCTGCGATCGGAGGGTACGCCCAAATCCGGTATGTGGACGTACTCGATGCCAAGGTCGGCCGAGACACGCTCCAGGGTGCTCTTGTGAAAACCGTAACGGCGGGCGACCGGGTTGCATCGCACGTCGATCAGCCGCCCCATGCCGGCGCGCAGCAGGCGATCCATCAAACCGTCGACCATCAGGCCTTCGTATCCGACCTTGTACACGGCGATCGGCGCCTTCGGCAACTTCACGGCTCTCTTGCTGAGATCCTGACTGTTGGCTGTGTACCAGGGGTAGCGGCGGTAGACGTCCGCGACGAGGTCGCCGACCGGCATGTGCGCGTATTTGTCGAGGATACGGTCGATTTCAGCGGCAAACCCGAAAGCCAGATCGCGGGGCTCCTTCTTGCGAAAGCCGAGCAACCGGACGCCAGTGTTTGTGGCCTCTATCCAGCCATCCCGCGCAAGCTGCGCGAGGTCGTAGTAGAGCGTGAACGAGTAGGGTCCGAACTTGTACGGCACGAATTCGTAGACCGCGCTCCGGGGCGGGTCCTCGGCTTCTTGGCTCAACAGAAAAGCGAGTTTGACGAGATGGAGTTTGGAGGCGCTGCCTTTGAGCCGGCCAAGGATTCTGACGATTGTGCTCTGCCGGGCTGTCATGCCGGGGCCTCGCCATTACGCTGATGCGCACACCCGCTCCCGATAGTGCACGTGTCGAGCGCCATGATTATAGTCAAGCACATCAACGACTTCCGGACAAGGGCATGCGCGACAAAATTGGACTGAAATGTTCTGGCGCGACAGGGGCTTGACGGAAGATAATCGCCGGGTGTACAGTGATTAGTACACATGCAGACTTTTGGATCGAGGGCCGGGTAATGAACCCCAAAAAGTTCGGAGCCACCATCCGTGCGCTCCGCGAGCAGCAGCAGATCAGCCTGCGGAAGTTCGCCGACAAGGTCGGCATCAGCCCCACGTACCTCTCCAAGGTCGAGCGGGACGAGTTCCCGCCTCCGGGCGAGAAGAAGATCAAAGAGATCGCCGAGGCTCTCGGCCAGGATCCGGATGAATTGCTTGCTCTGGCCGGAAAGGTCTCCTCCGACCTGCCGGCGATCATCCAGCAGCGGCCGCGGGAGCTGGCCAGCTTTCTCCGCACCGCCGGCGAGTTGAGTCCCGAAGAGCTGGCCAAGGTGACGAAGTACGTTGAGAGGATGAAACGCCCGGGCTGACGCGTCACTTTGCGCCACCGGCACATGATGATGAAGATGAGGATGAACCCGAATGGAAGTGAAAGTTCCCCGGATCTCCGAGCGGACCATTGAGGCGGAAGCGACCGCCCTTCTGGATCGCTACTCCAAAGAGCACGAGCCGATTCTCAAGCCGCCGGTCCCGGTGGATGAGTTGCCTGAGATGGTTCTTCAGGTCCGGCTGGAATTCGACAATCTACAAAAGCTTGTGGGGCGCACCGACGCGATCGGCGCGACGTGGTTCGAAACGCGGGAGATCTACATCGACCAGAGCCTGGACCCCACCGAGCACCCCCGCAAGCGCGGCCGTTACCGCTTCACCGTCGGCCATGAGATCGGCCATTGGGTTCTGCATCGCCGCTTCATTCCGGACCGGGCATCGCAGATGGCGCTCTTCGAAGGCCGCGCGCCCGAGCCCTCCATCCTGTGCCGGGAGGCGAACAAGCGCGAGCCCGCCGAATGGCAGGCGGACCGGTTCTCCTCCTATCTGCTGATGCCGCGGGATCTGGTCTTGAAGGCGTGGCGCGAGATCCTCGGGAAGGCCCCCTGGGTGTTTGATCTGCCAAAGTACCGGGCCGCCGTGGCGAACGGGTTCACAGATTCTTTCGACGTGGTGGCCAAGGATATGATGAACCACATCGCCTCGGATTTCGCCCCTCAGTTTGGAGTCTCGACCGAAGCCATGCGGATTCGTTTGGAGAACTTGGGATTGCTGAAGAAGGTGCAGGGGCGGCAGCTTCTGGATCTGGAGGCGGCCGGATAGGCCTTTTTGTGGGACGAGGGTTTAGCGTGAAGCACACACTGGACAACATGGACCATCAGCCCGAGTTGCGGGCCGCGGGCGGCGGAGCGTTCGAGACCTCTGACTTCTACTTGGCCTGCTACCTGCGGTGCATCGGCTACGCCCTCGACGACGTGCGCCGGGACGGCCGGCGGGTGGTCTTTGTGTTCGGAGACAAGCCGGGCCGGAAGACGGACCTGATGGCGTTTTTCGGCAACAAGGCGGAAGTGAACCCGCTGCAATTTATCGCGGCGATTAAGGACTTGAAAACACTGATCCACAACTCATAGGGGATGTCGAATGGACAAGAAGCCGAATCCGGAGACCAGCGCCTTGGCCAGGGCCATGGCGAAGATTGAAGCCGAGGTCCGCGAAGGCGTCAGCCACGGCCACTTCGACTTGGCGATCTCGTGCAAGATCGCGAACAGCGGGAAGCGCGAGTTGCTCGTCAAGGCCGGCAAGAACCACCGGTTTCTCATCCCCGAAAGCGAATTGAAGCAGTCCGCGTAATGTCATGAGGACCCCCGCTCACGGGGGCCTCGAACCACCTACTCGATAGATCGCTCACCATCGGCGCTCATGCCGAGGTGGAGGGTCGAAGCGGATGACGCGAGGGCGTTGTCCGGCAGGATCTCCACGTTTCGGATGAGCGAGCCCCGGCAAGAGTTCCTCGAACAGACCAGGCGCTTCTGGCAGAAGCGGACGGACCGGCCGTTGTCTCTTGAAGACGCCCGGCAGATCGCCGCGAACGTGGCCGGCGTGTTCCAGTTGCTCGCCCAGTGGGCTGAGGCCGAGGACCGCCGTCATCCGAATCCCCCTCAGGAGGCGGCGGGCCGATGACATCCAATCTTGTGCTTCGTGAAGTTCCTTGCGACGCCATCCGGGTTGTGGGGCGTCACCGGCGCGACATGGGCGAGTTGGAAGTGCTCGCCGCCAGCATCGCCACCGTGGGCCTGCTCCACCCGCCGGTGATCACCAAAGATGGCGTGCTGATCTGCGGGGAGCGGCGCCTGCTGGCGGCGCGCGACATCCTCGGCTGGAAAACGATCCCGGTGATTGTGCTCGAGGTGCCGAGCATCGTCGAGGGCGAGTACGCCGAGAACGAAATCCGCAAGGATTTCACGCCGTCCGAACGGGTGGCGATCGGCAGGGCGATTGAAGCCGAGATCGGCAAGCGGCAGGGACAGAGAACCGACCTCGAACTTGTGGAAGATCTTCCACAAGTTCCGCCTGGGACCAAGACCCGCGAGATTGCTGCAGAGAGGGCTGGGTTCGGAAACGCGCGGACGTATCAGCAGGCCAAGAAGGTCACCGAAGACGGGGCACCTGAACTGGTGGCGGCAATGGACGCGGGCGAAGTATCGATCGATGCCGCGGCCCTGATCGCCCAAGCGCCAGCGGAGACGCAGCGTGAGATCGTCCAGATGCCCGCCGCCGTGCGCCGCCAGATCGTGCGCCAACTGCGCGAGGCCATCGAACTCCCATCCACCGCTGAGGCGCGGCGCATCGCGCGCGAGACCGGCATGCTCGTGGCCGACCGAACCGGAAGATACCGCTCGGGCCTTTCGGACGACGAACGTAAGGCGCTCAAGGAAGATCTCGATGCCATCTGGGCGGTGACGCGCGCGGTCCTGGCCTTGGCCGACACGTCGCTTGATCCGGTCGAGCTGGCATCACGGCTTGAGTATTGGCACTGCCCGGGCATCCGGGCCAAATCGCCGGTCGCTCTCGACTGGCTCCACCGCTTTGAGGAGGCAATTCGTGAAAACACCCAAGTTTCATGATTCGGAACTCTCGCGCCGGATCGACGAGATCATCCTGGCGCACCTGGAAACGCGCGAGCCCACGGCTGAGGAGGTTAGCGCGGAGGTCCTGGAGCGATACGGGGATCTGGTGGACGAGTACGGCCGCGAGCTGGCCGTGTCGCAGGTGCGGTCCATCGTCAGCGACCGCATGAAGAAAACGCTGGCCACGCGGAAAGGCCGCGCTCTGCAACTGCGGCTGGACATGCGCTTCGGCGCGCTGGAGCCCGAGTCCGCCCTCACCTTCCGCGACGACCGCGGGGCGATCCGCTACGTGGCCACGGCGCGGGCGACCGAGGATCACCACCGGCGCTACATCGCGCTGCTCAAGGAACAGATCGAAGCCGACACGGCGCGGCTCAAGGTGGCCGAGTGGTTCTACGCCTGGCTCGAGCCGATATTTGAGAAACATCCGGGAATCACCACGGCCGAGGCAATCGCATTGCTCGCACCGGAAGGGCAGGCGGCGTGAAGGAGTCGCGGCAATGAAGCCAGTTCTGCTCCGCACCACGCCCTGGCGGCACCAGCGGGAAGCCGTGGCCTTCGTCCGGAGCCTGTACCGGCGCGGCAAGCGCGGGGCCATGATCGCCGCCGTGATGGGCACGGGCAAGTCGGCGATGACTGTTTACCTGTGCGTCGAGGAGGGGTTCCAGATGATCCTCGTCCTCTGCCCGCTGCGGGTGGTACAGGTGTGGCGGCCGCAGTTCGAGATGCACTCGGAGGCGCCATTCCTCGTCGTGCCGCTCGATGACTCCTTCGCCAGCGTGCGGGCCAAGCGCGCGGAGGCAGAGCGGCAGATGGCGCTGGCCAAGGCGCGGGGCGTGCCGGTTGTCGTCGTCATCAATTACGACTCGGCATGGCGCTCGCCGTTCGCGGAGTGGGCCCTCAAGCAGAAGTGGGATCTGGTCGTCGCAGATGAGTGCGTCCCCGCGGGAACGAAGATCGCCACACCCGCCGGAGACCGGCCCATCGAATCCATCCAGGTCGGCGACAAGGTATTG
>Ga0101944_10006300_pt1 | contig 12754 bp, 9 predicted proteins | sample DewCreD2012metaG_FD_75245 | JGI IMG/M metagenome (GOLD analysis project Ga0101944, IMG submission 75245) | Hot spring sediment bacterial and archeal communities from British Columbia, Canada, to study Microbial Dark Matter (Phase II) - Dewar... ... | reverse complement strand
GCAACGCGGGTGAGACCATCGGGGCTTACGCCATCACGCAGGGCACGCTGGCCGCCTCGACGAACTACAACCTCAGCTTCGTCGGCGCGAACCTCACCATCACCCCGGCGGCCCTCACCGTGACGGCGGATGCGAAGGCCAAGGCTTACGGCGCGGCGGACCCGGCGTTGACCTACGCCATCACCAGCGGCGCGCTCGTCGGCAGCGATGCCTTCACCGGTGCCCTGACCCGCGTGCCCGGCGAAACGGTGGGCTTCTACGCCATCCAGCAGGGCACGTTGACGGCGGGGACCAATTACAACCTCTCCTTCATCGGGGCGAACCTCGAAATCACCGCCGCGCCCGTCACGCCCGAAGTCGTCGGCATCGTGCGGAACGGCGATGGCAGCGTCACTGTCACCTTCAGCGGCACGCCGGACGCGCAATACCTTGTGCAAGCCACGGCCACCCTCGGCGCGACCGCCGCGTGGTCGAACGTCTCCACCAACACCGTCGGCCCCGGCGGAACGTGGACCTACACCGACACCACGGCCCGCAGCCAGCCGCAGCGCTATTTCCGGGCCGCCAAGCCGTAACCGACCTCTCACCGGGGCGGATCGGGTGGAAACCCGGTCCGCCCTGTTTTGTTTATGCCCACCGCCCCTGATCACGGCCGGTCCAGCGCCGCCGCCATTCGCCTGACACGAAAGAGGGAAGTTCGCGGGATGGCGCATGGCAGACGAATGGTGACAAACGACTTTCAGGCCCGCCGGTTTCCATTCGCCTGCCCCCATCCGCCTGCCGGAGTCATTACGGTTGAGGAATCGCTGAATAATCTGCCTGGACCACGAATGAACACGAATGAACACCAATTTAGTCAAGGCAATGGGCCGGGGCGTTCGTGCTGGTTTGTGTCCATTCCCGGTAAATCAGCGATCCCTTGGCCCGAACGGTGCGGACGGCCGCCTGTGCCGTGGCGGCGACGCCGCAAATCACACGCCGGAGGCATGTTATGCTCCCGATTTCCAACTGCGCCGTTCCGGCTCGCCTTGGGTTATTCACAGCTTATTCACAAAAAACTGTTGACTAATGGGCCTGTCCCAGCAAAGTCGGGTGCCTCCGGGGTTGGCCCGGGGGCGCATCTCAGGCAAGCACCGGCTACGCAAGATCCAAGTTACTGCGTAGCCTTACGGACAAAGATGGGAGGCAACACTGGCAAGCAGGCCCTCGAGCGGCGCTGGCAGGAGGCTTAACCCACCAACACAAGACAACTCTATGAGCACAGAATCGTTCACCCGCCCGGCCCCCGCGTCGTGGTTTCAACGCCGTCAATCCATTGCCGCCCCCCGCCCAACCGTCCGGCTGCTCGCCTTCGCCCTGCTGGTTTTGCTGGGCCTCGGCACCTCCACGCCGGTCCTGGCCCAGGTCAACGGCGATTTCCGCTCCATTGCCAGCGGCAATTGGAACGCCACGAGCACCTGGGAACGACACAACGGAACCATATGGCAGGCCGGGTTTTTCCCCACCAACACCAGCGCGAATGCCGTCACGATCCGCAGCGGCCACGTCGTGACGGTGACCGCCGCCGTCACGAGCGATCAGGTGACCATTGATGCCGGAGGGCAGGTCACGGTGAACAGCGGCCAGACGTGGACGATTGACGATGGCGCCGGCACCGATCTCACGGTCAATGGGACGTTGAGCATTTCCGGGACGGTCAGTCCGAGCGCGGGGCCCCAATATGTTGTGAGCGGGGTCGTGGTTAACGCGGGGGCGATCAGCACTTCAGGAGTCGGCTCCTCGTTTGCTTTTAACGCGGGCAGCTTGTATCAGCACACGCAAAACGGCGGCACCGTCCCCACTGCTACTTGGAACGTCTCCTCCACCTGTGAAATCGTGGGCATCGTGGGCACCGTCCCTTCCGGACTGGGGCAGACCTTTGGCAACTTTGCTTGGAACTCCTCCGGCCACACCGGCGCGCTCAACATCAACGGACTTTCATCCGTGAATGGTGATTTGACGATAGCCGACACCGGCTCGGGCAGCCTGTCGTGGATCAATGCCAACGCCTCGAAAACCATCGGTGGCAACCTGAACATACAAGGCGGCACCTTCACCTTTGCCATCGCCGCCACCGGGACACGCGCGTTGACAGTGACCGGCGATCTCAACCTGTCGGGCGGCACCTTTGACTTCTGCACGAGCGGGGGCGGCACGCCGACCCTGAACCTCGCCGGCAATTACAACCAGACCGGTGGCACCTTCCAGAACACCTCCGGCACGCTCGCGGTCAATTTCACCGGAGTGGACAAGACCTTCGAGCGGTCCGCCGGCACACTGGGCACCGCGAACCTGAACTTCAACGTGAACAGCCCCGCGGTCCTTACGTTGAACAATGACTTGTCCGTCAGCGCCAGCCGGACGCTCACGGTGGCCAGCGGAGCCACATTGAATTGCGGCCCCAACCTCGTCACCGGCGCGGGCGCGTTCACCCTCAGCGCCGGCGGCACGCTTGGCATCGGGTCGCCCGCCGGCATCGCCAGCACCGGCGCCTCCGGCAACATCCAGACCGCCACGCGCACCTTCACCTCGGGGGCCAGCTACATCTACAACGGCACGGCGGCGCAGGTCACGGGCAGCGGGCTGCCAACGGCCGCCTCGGCCATCGTCAACCTCACCATCACCAATGCCGCCGGCGTCACCCTGAGTGGAAACGCTTCCGTCACCGGCACCCTGCGTCTGGCGGACGGCGCGGTCAGCTACGGCGGCAACACCCTGACGCTGGGCAACGGCGCCAACATCATCCGCGAAACCGGCAGTTTGCCCTCGGCACCCGCGTTCGGCGCCACCGTGAACGTCACCTACGCCGGTTCAACCGCCGTGAACAGCGGCCCGGAACTGCCGGTGACCACCAGCATTTTGGCCACCCTGACCAACAACAATTCCGGCGGAGTCACGCTCACGGCCACCCCCACGGTCAATACCCGCCTCACACTCAACAGCGGCAAGCTCATCACCGGCGCGTTCCAGATCAACCTGGCCAGCGCGGCAACGGTCGTGGGCGGCAGCGCCGGCAGCTATGTGGATGGTGCCGTGCAGAAGGCGTTTTCCACCGGTAGCGGCCAATCGTTCACCTTCCCGATTGGCGACGCCGCCAATTACACTCCCGTGGCGATGAGTTCGATCAATGTGACTGCGGCCGGCTCCCTGAAAGCGTCAACCACCGGCTCCGAGCATCCGAATGTGGCCGGTTCGGGACTCAACGCTTCGAGGAGCGTCAACCGCCACTACACTTTGACCAACAGCGGCACGAGTTTGGCCATCTCCACTGCCGCCGCCACCTTCAATTTCGTCCCGGGCGACGTGGACAGCGGCGCCAACACCGCCGCGTTCGTGGTGCGGCGTTTCAGCGGCGGCGCCTGGACGGCCACCACGACGGGCACCCGCACCGCCACTTCCACCGCCATCACCGGACTCGCCGGACTGGGCGACTTCGCCATCGGTGAGCAAGCCATAGACAACTACCTCGTGATCGCCACCACCCCCCAGACGGCCAGCGCGGTTTTCACCACCACGGTCACCGCCCGCGACCTCCTGAACCAAACCGTGGTGGGGGACAGTTCCACCGTCGTGACGATGACCGGCACCGGCAGTGTCGAGTTTGACAGCAACGGCGACGGCGCCTTCGGCGACAACACCAGGACGCTTTCGTCCGGCACCTTTGCCATTTCAACGCGCGACAACATCGCCGAGACCATCACCATCACCGCCACCGACGGCAACGGAAAGACCGGCTCCACGAACATCGTGATCAACACATCCTCGAGCGGCGGGCCCTACCGCACGGTGGGCAGCGGCAACTGGGGAACCGCCGGCACCTGGCAGCGTTGGAACGGCTCAACCTGGGTGGCTGCCGCTGCGGCTCCAACAACCACCGACGGCGTGGTGACCATTCGCAACGGCCATTCGGTGACCAACACCACCAGTTTCTCATCGGATGAAGTCATTATTGAAGCCGGCGGACAGGTCACTGTCAGCAGCGGCGATACTTGGACCATCGCCAACGGCCCCGGGACCGATCTGACGGTGTTTGGCACGGTGCGCAACAGCGGAGCCATGACCATGACCGGCACGGGAGTTTTTGAGTCCGGCGGCAAATACCAACACAACCTCAATGGTGGGACGATCATCACGGCCACCTGGGATCCCGCTTCGACCTGCGAAGTCACCGGCGCAACCACCAGCCAGCCCGGCGGCCTGGGCCAGGCTTTCGGGAACTTCACCTGGAATCCGGAGGCGCAAGCCGCCAACAACCTGAACCTGGCGGGCGGCCTCACCAACGTCCGGGGCAACTTCACCGTGGTCAACACCGGCACCAGCGGTTCCTTGCGCCTCACTGGCAACACCACGGCCACCACTTTCATCGGCGGCAACCTCGTCGTCCAGGGCGGCAAACTGGTCGGGGGCAACGGCACGGGCACCAACACGATCAATCTCGCCGGGAACCTCTCCGTGACCGGCGGCACGTTTGATTTGAAGGACGCCACCGGCAGCTCCGGCGGCGGGTGCATCATCAACGCCTCGAACAACGTCACCGTTGCCAGCGGGGCGACGCTCACCGGCACGAACGGCGCGCGCAGGATCAACTTCGCCAAAGCGGGCACGCAGACCTTCGCCAACGCCGGCACCATCAGCGGCCCGATTGACTGGACCGTCAACGCCGGTTCCACCGTGCAAGGCAGCGGCGCCCTCAATGGCCCGCTGGTCGTCAACGGCACGCTCACGCCCGGCGCCGGCCTCACGACGCTGACGTTGAACACGCCGCCCAGCCTCGCCGGCACCTGCCTTGCGGAACTCAATGCGACGAACGCGCCGACCGCCGACTTGCTGGCCTTGAGCGCCGGCACGCTCACCAACGCCGGCGTGTTGGTGGTCACCAACCTCGGCCCCGCGCCCACCAACGGCAGCGTGTTTCAGTTGTTCAGCGCCCCGGCCTACGCGGGCGCGTTCAGTTCGCTCGTTCTGCCCGGCGGCCCGGTGCATTGGCTCACCGGGAATCTCACCGTCAACGGCACCATCACCTTCACCAACCGGCGGCCCGTCGCCCGCGCCTTCAGCACCACCCTCGGCCAGGGCGGCGTGGTCAACATCCCCTTCAACGTCGGCAAATACTCGCTGGGCACCGATGCCGATGGCGACCCCGTGGTGTTCGCGTCGGCGTTTGGCGCGGGCCTCGGCTCCGTCGGCGCGACCGCCAGCACCCTCAGCTACACCAACACGAGCGGCGCGCCGGGCGCGCAGGACACGTTCTCATTTGTGGTGTCCGACGGTTTCGGCGGGCTGGCCACCAACACGGTGACCATCACCCTCGAGCCGGGGCAGGGCTTCAATCAGCTCTCCGTTAGCGGCAACACGCTGACCTACCTGGGCCTGCCTGGCGCGAGTTACGCCCTCGAGAACACCGCCGTGCTCAATCCCGCGACCTGGGTGCCGGTGGTCACCAACACCGCCGCCGCCAATGGCCTGCTGGTCTTCACGCTGGATTCGCCGAGCGGCTTTTACCGCACCCGTTATGTGAGTGGTCCGTGACAGACCACGCGCCATTCCGCGGCCAGGTTTGACCTCACCTCGTTCGCGGCCTTGTCCGAACCGGTCACAGCGCTGCTCGCCGCCATCGCGGGAGCCAGCGCTGCGCTGGTGGTGAACTGGCTGGTCAAACCACGCCCGGGCAGGCATTGAATGTGCCGCGATGACCCGTGCGCGCGGCGGAAACGGCCTCAATCCGCCGGCCCGAGGCGGAAGAACTGGCAGCCGGTGGCGACGGTGTTGGTGAGGGCAAGGCGGAACACCTCGGGCGCGTTCCGGTTCGTCAGCACCGGCGTCCAGTCCACCAGGTTGGTGGAACTGTGAATCACGAAGGCGCGCCCGGCGACGCCGGTCAATTGCAGTTCGAACACCCCGCACGCCGGGCGGCTGAGGTTCAAATGCACCGGCTCATCCGGCAGCCGGGTTTGCACCTGCAGCAACTCCCGGGGCGGCGGCGCGAGGGCGGCCCCCTCGGCCAGCGGCACGGCGAAGGCATCGAAGATCGCCACGCCACCGGGCGTGACCGGCACCGGCCAGGCTTCCCAGCGCCCATTGGCTTCCACCCTGGCCTCACAACCGTTGACCCAAACCCGGTGGGCCGACGGACGCACCGTGCCGGTGACCCGCACCTGCATCTGGTGCAATTCCGCCTCCGCCACCGGATCAATCACCAGCGAGGTGTCCGCGCGGACGACTTCAAGGTTCCGGAACGATTGATTGCCCGCCGCATCCCGCGCCGTCAGTCGCACGCGATTGGTGCCTGGATCCAGCGGAAACCGCTCCACCCAGAACCGTCCATCCCGTTCGATCAGCGCCTGAACCGGCGTGTCCATCCCACCTTCCCGCGTCGCCAATATCTCCGCCGAGATGTCGTCCACCCGGCCGCGGATGGAGAGGTGCGTGCCAGCGACCCGCTGGCTGGGTTGCGGCCAGGCCAGGTGCAACTTCGGCGGTTGATGGTCCAGCTCGGTCCGCAAGGCATAGACCAGGTTCGTGACCAGAACCTCGCCCGTGTCTGCCTCCAGCCGCAGCCACAGGACGTTCGTGCCGGGCAGCAGGTCAATGTCATGGCATTGGAATTGGCTGCCGGTGAAATCCCAGATGGCCGGATCGAACACCGACTCCTGCACATAGCCCCGTTCCACGCGCGAGCGGCGCCCGCCGTTGACCAGGTAAAACATGATGCGTTCGAGCCGCCGGTTGGCCTCGCCCTTCAACTGGATCAGCGGCTGAAAAATCAGGCCCGGCTCCGGTTCGCAGAGCCTGAAGCGGAACGCGCCGGGCCGCCGGGGCGATTGCGGCGGCTTCCGTGGCAGGGGCGTTACCGACACCAGAGTTGCAGGCCCCCAGCCGGGCGGCTCGTTGCGCCGGGAAATGACGATGGTTTCCCCCTGGGGCAGCGCCACCGTGCCCTGTCCAACCAGTTTTGCCGTGTCACCGGGAACGGGCAGGTGCGTGACCGTCTCGCCGCTGGCGTTGGTGGTGAACGTCTGGGGCGCGTAAGCCAGTTGGACCATCACGGGGTCACTGCCGTCTGGATTGCGCAGGTAGTGAGTGACGACCGTGGCGGGCGGTTTCGGTTGATCGGTGCTCGCCTGCACGGCCGCAGGATGGCTGGCAATTTCTTCCCCCGCGTGCGCCGTAAGCACCACTGGAGCCGCCCAAAGCCAGGCCAACAAAGTCACTCCCGGCGCGAATTTCAGCCGGAAGGTCTTCATGAGTCCATTGAGTCACCAAGGGGCAAACCTGACAATAGAAATCACGGTCACGCGCCGGGGATGGGCGCATCTCACTTTATTGCCACTTGCGATCCGCCGTTTGCAGCCTGCGGCCGATCGAGCAGGGGGAGGCAGGGCGGTGGGTTCGTGCCGGAGGCACTGCCGGAAATTGGCCAGCCACAAGGTGGCTGGGATCGGTGCCATTCCATCATTCGCCCCGGCGGGACGACGGGAAAAGCCCGACCCGCTGCGAACCGCCACCGTCCCTTCAGGACGACGTCCGCTGGGACTTGAGCGTCCCGCCACGGCGTGGCTGGCTGATCTCCGGGGTCGCTTCGCGACTGAAAGAATTTGCCTGCGGCTGGCCAGAAACCGAGATGCGCCCGCCGGGGATGACGCATCAACCGACGGCCCCGACCAGCATCGCCGCCACCTGCTCGAGACCCGCCTGATCCGCCGCGTCAAAGCGGTTCACGCGCGGGCTGTCCAGGTCGAGCACGCCGAGCAGTGCGCCGCCGCGCAGCAACGGCACCACGATTTCCGACCGGGAGGCCGCATCGCAGGCGATGTGCCCGGAAAAGGCGTGAACGTCCGGCACCACCACGGTGCGCCGTTGCGCGGCGGCGGCGCCGCACACGCCCCGGCCGACCGGAATTCGCACACACGCGGGCCGGCCTTGAAACGGACCGAGCACCAGTTCGCTGCCAACGAGCCGATACACGCCCGCCCAGTTCAGCTCCGGCAGCGTGTGCCAGAGCAGGGCCGACGTGTTGGCGGCGTTGGCGATGAAGTCGCTCTCGCCATGCAGCAACGCCGCGAGCTGGCGCGCGAGGTTCGCGTAGGCGGCGGGTTTGTCGGTGAAATCCGGGCGGGTCAGTGCAAACATGCAGGCAGCGTGGGGGAAAAACGTTGTTGGGCCAAGCCGCCATCCCGCCTACCGTGGTCGCCGCCATGCAGGCGTTGGTTGAGGACTTTCTCATTTATCTGCGGCACGAACGCGGCCAGGCGGAGCACACCCAGCGCACCTACGCCGCGTTGCTCGGCCAGTTCATCGCGTGGGCGGAGGCGCGGGGCCTGCGCGACTGGCGGCAGGTGGAGCTGGCCCACCTGATGGCGTTTCTTGAACACGAGCGCGCCCGCCCGCTCAAGGACGCGCCCCCCGAATCCCCCACGCGCCTCAGCGGCAGCTCGGTGTATCTGGAAATCGCCGCCCTCCGCGCCTTCTTCCGCTTTGCCGAAGCCGAACGCCATCTGCCCGCGAACATCGCCGAAAACCTCGCCCTGCCGCGTCGTTGGAAGCAACTGCCCAAGGCGCTGAACGCCGCTGAAATCGAGCGGCTCCTCGAGCCGGAACTGCCGGTCACCCCCGCGCGCCTCTGCGACCAGGCCGTGCTCGAACTGGCCTACGCCTCCGGCCTGCGGCTCGCGGAATTGCGCGGCCTGCGGCTCGAACAACTCCATCTCGAAGCCGGTTTCGTCAGTGTCATTGGCAAGGGCAACAAGGAACGCGTGGTGCCCGTGGGAACCAAGGCGGTCGCCGCCCTGACGGCGTGGCTCGCGCCGGGCGGACGCCCCAAGCTGGTCAACCCGCGCTCGCCGGCGAATGTGTTTCTCACCCGACGCGGCACGCCCTTCGCCCACGTCACGCTCTGGAAACGCATCACCGACCGCGCCCGCCGCGTCGGCATTGCGCGCCGGGTCACGCCGCACATGCTCCGCCACAGCTTTGCCACGCATCTGCTCGAGCATGGCGCGGACCTGCGGGTGATTCAGGAAATGCTCGGCCACGCGAGCATCAGCACGACGGAAGTCTATACCCACGTCGCCGGCCAGCGGCTGCGGGACATTCACCGGAAGTTTCACCCGCGGGCGTAATGCACAACGATTCACCGGCCCGCGCGGAGGGCCGCCGTCCCGGCGGCATCCGGTGAACGAACGGGGTGCAGAGCGGCAACTCCAGTCCAAGCTGTCCCTGTCGCGCGGGCGGACCTCAAAAGCCGGCGGGACGCCGGTGCTCCGCTTATTCCCCGCGGGGCGCGCGGCTGCGGGTGGTGCGCAGCTTCTCGGCGTCAATGATGGTCAGCGCCCGGTGCAGGTCGCTCTCGCGGGTTTCGCTCAACACGAGGTAGTCGAAGTGGCTCCATTGCCGCAACTCGCGTTTCGCCGCGCGCAACCGGCGGGCGATGACCTTCTCGGAATCCGTGCCGCGCTTGCGGAGGCGCTGCTCCAGTTCACTCAACGAGGGCGGCGTGAGGAACAGCGTCACCAGCGAGCGGCGGAGTTCGGGTTCGTTGACCGCCTTGCCGCGCAGCGTGGCCACGCCCTGCACGTCCAGGTTGATGAGCACGTCGGTGCCGGCGCGGAGTTTTTTCAAGACCTCGGACCGCCACAAACCATAGCGATGGCCATAGACCCGCGCGTGTTCGAGGAATTTGCGCTGGCGCAGCCCGCGCTCGAATTCCGCCTCGGTGAGGAAGTGGTAGTCCACGCCGTTCCGTTCGCCCGGGCGCGGCGGGCGCGTGGTGCAGGTGACCGCGCGCCGCATGTCCGGACGCGCGGCGAGAATCTGCTCCACGAGCGTGGTCTTGCCCGCGCCGGAGGGCGCGGAGACGAGGACGAGCAGGGGGATGGTGCGGCGGGCCATGATTATTCCACGTTCATCGCCTGCTCGCGGAACTTTTCCAGCTCGGCCTTGAGCGTGACCACTTCGCGCGCGATCCGCGCGTCGTTCGCCTTCGAGCCGATGGTGTTGATCTCGCGGTTCATTTCCTGGGCGAGGAAATCCAGCGTGCGGCCGACCGGCTCCTTCGCCTTGAGCAAGTCCGCGAACTGCTGGAAATGGCTCTGGAGGCGGGTGAGCTCCTCCGAAATGTCCGCGCGGTCGGCGAACAGCACGACCTCCTTGAGGAGGCGTTCATCATCCGGTTTCACGCCTTCGAGGCCGGCGGCCCGGATGCGTTCGAGCAGGGCGGCGCGGTAGCGTTCGGCCACCTGCGGGGCGTGTTCGCGCACCCGCCCGACGGCGGCCCGCATCGCATCCACGCGCTGGCTGAGGTCGGCGGCGAGATGCGCGCCCTCCTTGGCCCGCATCTTGAGCAGGGCGGCGAGCGCCTTGTGCAACGCCTTCTCAATGGCCGGCCAGAACGCCTCCGCGTCGGCGAGGTCTTCATCGGATTGCAACACCCCGGGCGCGCGGACCAACTGGTCGAGCGTGACCCCGCCTGCGAGCTTGAGCTGGCGGGCGAGGGCACCAAGTTCCTTCGCGTAGGCGCGGGCCAGGTCGGCATTGAGGTGCATCCGCGCGGAGGCGCGGCCCCGGGCGGCGTGGAGCGTGACGCGGCCCGTGACGCGGCCGCGGGCGACGGCGCGGTTGATGACGTCCCGGATTGGCCCCTCGAGCAATTCGAAGCCGCGGGGCAGGGTGAGGGCAATCTCCGCCTGCTTGCGGTTCACCGAGCCGAGTTCGACCGTGATCTTGAAGCCGTCCTGGGAGCATTCGCCCCGCCCGTGGCCCGTCATTGAATTCATGCGCTCGCATGGTGGGGGAACCCCGCCGCAGTGGCGAAACTTTTTTGGCGCGTTCGCTGCGCCGCGGCGGGGAATGAGTCGGCATCGGGAAAGCGGACGCCCGCGAAACGCGGTCCCGGCGGCGGCGTTCGCCAATGGTCAATTCCATGAGGGTGCCGAGGCCGCCCCCCACCGCGGTCATGGCGCCGAGGCCGGGGGCGTGGCTCCACCGGAGCGGGAGGTCGGTGCGTTGGTTAATCTGCGACCCGATCCAGATTCCGGGGTGGAGCGGATAGGTCACGGCCGTCCGGCGGAATCTGATTCGTGTTGTGGTGGAGCACGACGCTGGTGGAATAGGTGAACGCCATTGCGGCCAGAGGAACGGTCAAGCTCGTCTCCACGGGGGGCGTATCCGCGATGGAACTGGAGGGGCGAAATTATCGGCCCCATGCGAATACGCATCCAATCGCGGAGCGGTCTGGTTGGTTGAGTTTTCACATGGGACACACAGGCGCAGTGGTGGTATCAAAAGCGTCCATTGATGGGGCGAGTTGGCACAGTTTGGTCTTTGGCAGGTCGTTGCGATTTTCAAAAGATGCTGTGATTCAATTATTTGTTGGCGTGTTTGGCAGTTGGCATCATTAAAGCATCACTGGCGGTGTTGCCGACGAACCATTTAACGAAAGGAACAACCATGAAACTTGTCAGACTTCAGAATTCGACGGTGCCCGCATGGCCTGCTTTCGGACGCTTGACCGACTTGCGGGACGAGATTGACCGTTTATTCGACAGCACCTTTGGGGATTTCGCCCGGCTGCCCTCGGTCTTCAGCGGCTGGACCCCGGCGGTGGATTTGATTGAGACAAAGGACAATGTGGTCGTGAGAGCCGAATTGCCCGGCATGAAACGCGAGGACATCGAGGTCACGCTGCATGAAGGGGCGCTGAACATTGCGGGCGAGCGCAAGTCCGACCGCAAGGTTGAGGAAGGCGGTCTGCACCGCTCCGAGCGGTTCTTTGGGCGGTTCCAGCGCACCATCTCCCTGCCCGCGCCGGTGGCGGCGGACAAGGTCAAAGCGGATTACAAGGACGGCATCCTTACGGTGACGCTCCCGAAAACCGAGGAAGCCAAGCCCAAGCAAATTGATGTGAGCGTCAGTTGAACCAGTGAACGTCTGAACCACGTCCGGCGGCGAAGGTCCGCCGGGCGCACCACCAAAATCCACTCCGCCATGAACACGACACTGCAAAAAACCAACCCTGAAACGGCCGCGCGCCCCGAGCGCAAGGAATACGTCCTGCCCGAGGTGAACATCTTTGAAAACCGGGACGGTTACGTGCTGGAAGCCGAGATGCCCGGCGTGAACAAGGAGGGTCTGGAAGTGCTCCTGGAAGGCCACGAGCTGACCATTGTGGGCCACCGCCGCCATGCGCCGCTGGAAGGCGAGGTCATCTTCCGCGAGAGCCATGCCGCCGATTTCCGGCGGGTGTTCGAGTTGGATCCGGCCATTGACACCGGACGCATCTCCGCCTCGATGACCCAGGGAGTGCTCACGCTGACCCTGCCCAAGTCCGAACGTGTGAAGCCGCGCAAGATCACCGTCACCGAGTGACGGTTCCGCAAACCGTCCGCCCGCGCCGCTCCTGCCGGACGGCGCGGCCTTGGTTGCGGGGGAACGGCCAGCCTGCAAGGCCGCCGCAAGGTGGCATCGTCGCGCCGCCACCGGCGATGTACGGCTGATTCATCTGGTTTTGGGCATGGGGTGGCGTAGCCTGCGCGTCAGCGGGCTTGACTAACCCTGCCCGAGAGTCGGCGTGCCGAGGTCTTTGAATACCGTTTCGGCGCCCGGCACTCTCGCGGGTCGTATGGGGTCCGTTGCATTGGGTGTGGCGTGACGGATCGGGTCCGCCACACCCCTAAAGTGATCTTCCGGCCTGAGCGCGGTGGTCAACGATTGAGGATCG
>Ga0101944_10006297_pt1 | contig 12759 bp, 11 predicted proteins | sample DewCreD2012metaG_FD_75245 | JGI IMG/M metagenome (GOLD analysis project Ga0101944, IMG submission 75245) | Hot spring sediment bacterial and archeal communities from British Columbia, Canada, to study Microbial Dark Matter (Phase II) - Dewar... ... | reverse complement strand
AAAGTCACCTACCATGCCTCCTGCCACTACCTGCGCGAGATGGGACTTAAAACCGAAGCCAAAACCCTGCTGAACGCGGTCAAAGGCCTGGAATTCATCCCGCTCAATGAAGAGGAGACCTGCTGCGGCTTTGGCGGCGCGTTCACCGTCACCTTTCCCGAAGTCAGCCGCGCCATGATGGAAAATAAAGTAAAGAACATTATCGCCAGCGGGGCCGATACGGTCATCACCTGCGAACCCGGCTGCCTGATGAACATTGCCGGCGGCCTGCGCAGGGCTGGCTCGAGTATTCGGGCCATGCACATCATTGATTTGTTGGCATCGCGTTGAAACCAGTACACGGATTACAAGGCCGCTGCAAAAACCTTAATCGCCGCGAATGCGGAAAGCGTGCAGGCTAAAACTCTAGTGATTGTGGATCCAGCATATCCACGCCTTCGGTTTCGAGCTTGCTTTCATCAAGATTGAACAGGCGCGTAATCAAGAGTCCGAGCGGGGAATAAAGATAACAGGCGGCAAAACTTCATGAAAACGGTCAGCCAGAAAGGTTTGGACGCGCAGCGCATAACTGTCGGAGAGGATGATGCGCGAGAAGCCGTCCAGCCCGTCCACCCCATCCGCAAATTCTGGATAAACTTCGACCATGCCAATGGCTTGGGAGCAAGTCGGCTGGACGGGGGTGTCTTTTTCGGAGAAGGGCGAGCGAATGATACCAATCGGGCGCAAGGAGAACATATTGCTCTTGGATGTCTAATGAAGTTTTTCCCGGTGGTCTACGAGATTGCCCGCCAGGTAAGCGGAGACAGCCTGGTCAATCTCACGAATGTCGGTAATGATGGGCTGAATGCCGCGCGCCTGGAGCGCATTGTATGCCCCCATCCCCATGCCGCCTGCCAGTAAAACTTGGCATTCTGCAATCGGATCAATCATCGAGTCATGGTCATGGTTGTGATGTCCGCCCTCGTGATGGGGGTCATGCTGGTTTTTGTGGTGATGGGCAGGTTTTTCGGCTGTTTGCCGCTCAATCACCTGGCCGTTTTTAACGGTCAAGATGGCGTAATAAGCGGCCCGCCCGAAGTGCTGCGAAATGGTTTGTCCATCATCGGTGACGGCTGCAATTTTCATGGGAATCTCCTGTTTACCCGTGACGAATTTTGTAGACGATGAACACGGTCAGCACCAGCCCGGCCACGAGGAACAGCGTCAATGCTTCCAGCCCAAGCGCCCACTCTTCCGGTTCGGAATCCGGAAATCCGCCCGTGACCGGCAGGCTGGATGGTGGGCAAGGGAGGGCCACCAGGATGTCGGGAATACCCGCGACAGCGCGGAACGTCTCTAGGCGCGTTTCTGCCAGGCCGGGGTGACACTGGTAACATTTTTTGTCGTCCTCGTTGACGACCGGGCGCGCGGCGCGGTTGAAATGCGCGGCTTCCTGGGTCAGGGCGGTTGGGTCGCCGCCATGGCAATCGACGCAAGCCATGGGGGATTCGTTCAGGCAGTAGGCTTTGCCGGTATCATGCAGGGTATACAAGTCTTCGTGACATACCAGGCAACTGTTCCTGGTGCTGGCTTGTGGGGGAGTTTGCGCCTGTGCAGGAATGACTGTCAAGGGTATCATAAAGGCCGCAATCAGCACCATGGTCAGGCTTGCAAGGGTGAACAATTTTCTTGCGGACATGGCGGGCCTCCTTTTGGACCAGGTAAGCAAATCAATTCGCGTTACACATAATATTATAGTTATTATTTGAATAGTTGCAATGGATAAAACAAATATATTGTTTCTATAATTCTCGTGTCTGCGTTCACTTTCTTCTCACCCCGTTTCAAGTTTCACCTGCCACTCCTGGCGGGCGTTTTGCTTCTTGCCCCGGTTTTCTTTTTCCATGCTTTTCGCCACGCTCTGCCGCTTGGCTACGCGGGGATGTTTGCCCAGATGGCTGAGCAAATCGCGAATGCGAATTTTGCGCTGCCGCTGGAGATTCCGCGCTACGGGCCGGGCGGCATCCCCTTTGTGTATCCGCCGCTCGGTCATTACCTCTTTGCGGTCTATCTCAAACTCGGTCTCTCTCTCTGGGCCTACCTGCGGCTGATTCCGCCGGTGTTTGGCCTGCTGGCGCTCGTCCCCTTCTACTTCCTGGCGCGCGAACTGACCGGCATCCGCTGGGGCGGGCTGGCCGCGCTCTTGCTGGCTTTCACTGCTCCAGCCGTCTTTAGCATCCACGTTTGGTCGGCAGGGGTTGTGCGCGGGTTGGCGCTGGCTCTGTGCCTGGCGGGTCTCTTGTTCTACCTCCGCGCCCTGCGGCAGCCCGCCTGGCGTTTCATCTTATTGGCAGGAATTTCGCTTGGCCTGCTCTTGACCACGCACCTGCTTTATACCCTGTTTGCCGCGCTGGTCGGAATTGCCTTCCTGTTGGCCGAGGGACAGCCGCGCCGCGCCCTGACCGCGCTCGCTATCCTGGGGCTGGCCCTGCTTGTTGCCTCCCCCTGGCTGGGGACGGTCATCGCCCGGCATGGTTTCGAGAGTTTGTGGATGGCTGCTTCTTCGCATCGCAACGCCGATTTTCTCTCGCTTCTTTTTCAGGACTTCGGCGGGGCGATGGCGTATCTCTGGGAGAATCTTGCCCACGTTACCCGCAACGAATTCCTGGCTGTTTTAGCACTGCCAGGCTTTCTCTTGCTCCTTGTTCGACGTAAATTCCACCTGCCCCTGGCTTTTCTGCTCACCCTGGCGATGGGCGAGGCCTCGTTCTTTCCGGTCCTGCTGGCGGCGATGATGGCGGGCGCGTTTGCTGAATGGACGGTCGAACGTTTCAGCGGGCAGCCGGCCCTGCGTTGGGCGCTGACCGCGTTCACAGCGGCGATTGTCCTGTTCGGGGTGGGAAAAAACCTGTCGGAAATCGTCCGTTACGAGCCGGAAATCGACGTTTACTCCCTGCAAATGGCAAAATTCGTGCGCGACGAGACCCAGCCCGCGCAGACTTATCTCTACATCGGCAAGATTAACGAGGCCGAGTGGTTCCCTTACCTGCTCGAACGAACGCCTGTTTTTGCGTTGTGGGGCAGTGAATGGAAAGGGAACTATGCTGAACAACTACAAACCCTGATAGACCTGCGCGCCTGCCAAATGCAAAAAGACTGGTCTTGCATCGAAACCCTGCTGGCGGCCAGGAATGCTCATCCTGACCTCCTGGTGGCTCCCAACCAGCGCTGGCTGTTCCAGCAAATCAAAGACACCCGCGCCTGGCAGGTGATTTATGAGAATGAGCGTTATCAGGTGTGGGAAAGGCGATAAAGCATTGCGGGTGCAGCATGGTTAGTCTATTGTATTGGCATATTGGTAAAACATCCTGAAAGGGGCGTCAGTACATCTCCGGGCTGAGAAATTTTCTTTGTAGGGGTTTCTCTTATTGACTTTTTGTCAAAATGAAGTATAATTTTATGTAGTAAATCATTTTTTTGTGTTTTTTTGGCTCGATGAAACCCAGCCCCGCACACCTCCCGATTGCCCGTGTTCTTGACCTGATGGCCGACGATCGCAGCCTGCCCCGGCTGGAAGCAGTTACCAAAGCCCTCGGCTCCGAAACGCGACTGGAGATTTTACGCTTCTTAAGCACCCACACCAGCACCGTGCTGGAGATAGCCGAAGCGTTGGGGCTTCCTCCTTCCACTGCCACCTTACATATCAATATCCTCGAAAAAGCCGGTTTGATTGAAACCGACCTGCGCCCGGCTACGCGCGGCCTGCAAAAGGTCTGCGCCCGCGTATTCGACCGGATTGTCATCCAATTGCCTGCTGAATATGAGCAGGAGGATACCACTGTCGAAGTATCCATGCCCATTGGGGCGTATGTGAATGTCGAGATTGTCCCAACCTGCGGCCTGGCGGGAGAGATGGGCATTATCGGCCATTTGGATGACCCAGCGGCCTTTTACGAACCGGACCACATCTATGCCCAATTGCTCTGGTTTCGGCGCGGATTCGTCGAATACCGCTTCCCGAATCGTCTGCCCCCCGGCGTCATTCTGGATTCTGTTGAGGTAAGTTTCGAGGTTTGTTCCGAGGCGCCTCTTCATCACGATAATTGGCCTTCAGATATCACTGTCTGGATCGGCGGCGTGGAAATTGGCGCGTGGACCAGCCCCGCCGATTTTGGAGGCGAGCGAGGCGCGCTTACCCCGGCCTGGTGGGATAGTCAGAACTCGCAATTTGGGCTGCTCAAGGTCTGGAAAGTGACCAGCAGCGGTAGTTTTGTGGATGGAATTCAAGTATCCAGAGTCTCGTTGGATGACCTGGCGCTCAATCCCAATGAGCCTGTTCCGGTGCGCATCGGCATTAAGGAAGATGCCCGCAATATTGGTGGCATGAATCTGTTTGGCAGTAAATTCGGCAATTATCCCCAAGATATTGTCTTGCGGCAACGCTTTCGTCGTATGCCCAAGCCCTAAATGAAAGACGCAGCGCGTACTTGTCCTGGCAGACCCGCGCGCCGCGTCTTTGAGAGGAGGTTCTTCCACTCGAATCAAGTTTACCATATCCCCCTTCTCGTAACAATTTAAGTCTTGCGTCTCTCTTGCGCCAGGCGCAAGGGCCTGTTCAGGCCGTCCCATTTACCTAACAAGTAGGAGAAAAGAATGAAAACGCTTGCTCGTTTTGTTTTGCCCCTTCTGGTCATTTTGAGCCTGATGCTTTCTGCTTGCGGCGCGCCCGCTGTCACAGAATCGCCTGCTCAGCCCCCCGCCGACCAACCACCTGCCGGCCAGCCCGCTGCCGGTCAGCCTGCTGAACAATCCTGTGGCGTGGTGCAACTCCAATATTGGAATCCATTTACTGGCCCAGATGGTCCTTACATGGGCGAAATGGTCGAAGCCTTCAATGCGTCCCAATCCGATATCGTAGTAACCATGACCAGCCAGGGTGAGTACTATACCCAGCTTGCCACCGCTGCCGCGGCCGGCACCCTGCCCGATGTCGCCATCCTGCACGCTGACCAGGTTGCCACGCATGTTTTCCGCAATATGCTGCGCCCCATGGATGACCTGGCTGCCGAAATGGGTATCTCCAGCGATGACTATCCCGCCGGCGTTTGGGCGGCAGGAGAAGTAGCCGGACGCCGCTACAGCATTCCGCTGGATATTCACCCGATGACCATGTTCTACAACGCCGACTTGCTTAAATCAGCAGGTTTCGAGAATGCGCCCAAGACAGCCGAAGAATTTGAAGCAATTGCGGCTGCTCTTACTACAGGTGACAACAAAGGCTTTGATATCACCGGTGGTTTTCCGGTTCAGCAGATTTTCCAAATGTTGCTGCACCAGTTTGGTGGGACAGAATTTAGCGCCGACGGCACGCAGGCCACCTGGAACAGCGAAGCGGGTGTGAAGGCTTTGCAGTGGATGAAGGATGCCCAAACCAAATACTCTGAGCCCAACCTGGAAGTGGATGCCGAACTGAACGCTTTCAAGACTGGCACAGTCGGCATGATTTGGAACGGTATTTGGCAGACCACCAACGTTACCGGCGCTGGCGTGGAGTTCAACGGCGTAGCGACTGCCGTCCCGCAAATTGGCCCGCAAATGGCTGTTTGGGCCGGTTCGCACCAGTTTACCTTGCCGGTTCAAAAAACGGTTGACCCCTGCAAAGACCGCGCTGCCGCCATTTTCATCAAGTACATGGTCGAAAATTCTGTCACCTGGGCCAAAGCCGGGCAGATTCCTGCATCTAACTCCGTGCGCGCCAGTGCTGAATTCAAGGCAATTGAACCCCAGGCCTCCATTGCGCCTTCGGTTGAATATGCCTTCTTCCCGCCTGCGGTGCCGGGCATTACCGATGCCTTCGGCCCGCTTGGCGAAGCGGTTGGCGCGGTGATGAATGGCACCGCCACCGACATCAAAGCCGCGCTCGATGATGCCGCCAGGCGCGCGAATGAAATTTTGGCGCAGAACAAAGCCACGTATGGCGATGCACCCAAGGCGCCGTAAATTCAGATAGTCAACTTTTTTGCCGCGAAGGTCTCGAAAAACGTCTAGGAGACCATTCGAGACCTTCGCGGCCTTCGTAACAATTGCTGTGCCTGTTTACATTCAAGAGAATCCCCCGAGTTTCAAAAGGCAGGTTCCCATGTCTGTTGCACTCGCCCGCAAACGTAAATTCTCTCTTACGCCTTATCTGTTCATCCTGCCGCACCTGATTTTCTTTGCTGTCTTTGTCGGCTACCCGTTTTTTAGCGGCCTGTATATCAGTTTTTTCCAATACGACTATCTGCGCCCCGAAGCAACAGTCTTTGTGGGGTTACAAAATTACCTCGATTTGTTCAACGCCGGCAGCGTCAAGTTCATCGAGTTTTGGAATTCAGTGCGCGTGACGGTGACATTCGTATTTTGGAGCGTGCCGTTCCTGGTTCTCATTCCGCTTGGTCTGGCGGTGATGTTGAATTCAAAATTGAAGGGGATGACATTCTTTCGGGCAGTGTTTTTCTCCCCCTGGGTGCTTTCTTGCGCGGTGATTTCGCTCATCTGGTGGTGGATTTTCCAAAGCCAGGGTGGCCTGCTCAATTATTACCTGAAGTTGTGGGGATTCGACACCCCGCGCTGGCTTTCGACCATGCCCTATGCCATGATTTCCATAGTGGTCGCCACCGTCTGGTGGACGATGGGCTACAACATGGTCATCTTTCTGGCTGCCCTGCAAGATATTCCCACCGATTTGTATGAAGCCGCAGAGGTGGATGGCGCGAATGCCTGGCAGCGCTTTTCCCGCATTACCCTGCCGCTGCTTCAGCCAGTCTTGGTATTTATCATCATCACGACCATCATCGCCTCGTTCAACCTGCTCGGTCAGCCGATGATGATGACGCGCGGCGCGCCCGCCCAGCCAACCGGCGGCGGGGCGACTGAACCGGTCATGCTGCGCATTTTTACCGAAGGCTTCGTGCGCCCTTTCCAGGGCAGCGCGGCGGCCATGTCGGTTGTGGTTGCAATCATGATGATGACTTTCTCCTTCGTAAACTTTCGGCTCTTCAGGCAGCGTGATTGACTTTCAGGAGGCAAGGCATGAACCCCAATAAAACTACCCGCCGCCCGGTTTCGGGCTACCGCGTTCAAGAATTCGTCAATCGCGCGCTGATCTATCTTACGCTTTCCCTCGTTACACTGGTCGTAATCATTCCGTTGATTTGGATGTTCTCTACATCGTTCAAACTCAAATCGCAATTGTTCACCAAAGAAATTTACTGGATTCCCAAGCAAATCACACTGGAGAACTACGAAAAAATCCTGAATAACCCATCCACGCCAATTGGCCGTTGGTTCATGAATAGCTTGTTTGTAGCATCAGTGACTACTGTGTTGAAACTGGTGATTGATTCCCTGGCCGGTTACGCCTACGCGCGGCTGGATTTCCCTGGTCGAAAACAGATTTTCGGTTTACTCATCGCCACCCTCTTCTTGCCTGGGGTCATGTTCCTGGTGCCGAACTTCGTCACAGTTGCCAACCTGGGCATGCTCAACAAATTCAGCGGCGTGATTATCCCGTCTCTGGCCAGCGTGTTCGGAGTGTATTTCATGCGCCAATTCTTCGAGAGTTTACCCAAAGAGTTGGAAGAAGCCGCTGCCATTGATGGCGCCAACCGCCTGCAAATCTTTTTTATGATTGCGCTGCCGCTCTCCAAACCAGCCCTGGCCACCCTGGCTGTCATTGAATTTCTTGCCAGTTGGAACGATTTCCTGTGGGCGTTGTTGGTGCTGAAAGACCGTGCTGTGCAAACCCTGCAACCCGGCCTGCGTACCCTGCAGGGCGCATATACCTCGGAATACGGCTTGATGATGGCCGGAGCAGTGATTGTGGCCGTGCCAGTTCTGATTCTATACATATTCCTACAGCGTTTCATTGTTCAAAGCGTGGCGACGACAGGTCTTAAAGGATGAGAGTTTTTCTATTCCATTTCCTCGCTCTCGGTCTGCTCACCGTTACAGCGGCTTGTTCCCAACCGGCGCAGCCCTCCTCGCCCCTCATTGCCGAACCATCTGCCGCGCCTTCGCCGACTGCGCCGGTATTCCAGAACCCAATCTTGCGGGAAAATTTCGCCGACCCCTTCATTTTACAGGTTGGCGACACCTTCTACGCCTATGCTACCAACAGCGCCAGTAAGAACATCTCCCTGGCGCGTTCTACCGACCTGCTGAAGTGGCAAATCTTGCCGGATGCCATGCCGGCCCTGCCCAGGTGGGCCAAACTGACCGGTGGCCTGGTTTGGGCGCCGGAAGTAATTCAGATTGGTGAACAGTTCGTCATGTACTACACTGCCCGCGACAAACAATCTGACAAGCAGTGCGTAGGCGCGGCGGTGAGTGACAAGCCAGAAGGCAAATTCAAAGATGCCAGCCTCGCGCCGCTCGTCTGCCAGGCCGAATTGGGCGGCACGATTGATGCCAGTCCTTTCCGCAATGAAGACGGCAAACTGTATCTTTATTACAAGAACGATGGAAATTGCTGTAACCTTGTCACTTACATTTACGTTCAGGAACTTGCTCCCGATGGCTTGAGCCTGCTCGGCGAACCGATTGCGCTTCTTCGGAATGACGCGCTATGGGAAGGGCGCGTGGTGGAAGCCCCGACCATGTTCAAGCGCGAAGGCCGTTATTACCTGTTTTTCTCGGCCAATAACTACGCCGGGCATGAATACGCGGTTGGCTACGCAACATGCGAATCGCCCTTGGGACCGTGCCAAGATGCGCCTGAAAATCCCATCTTGAAAAGCGACCTGACCGACCATGAAGCAATGGTCATCGGCCCCGGCCACCAGGCCTTGTTGCAAATTGACGGTCAGACCTGGATTTTCTACCATGCCTGGGAAGTGGTTGCAAATAGCCGCCGCGGCGAGCGCCGTCTGATGTGGCTCGACCGGCTGGATTGGGTGGGCGGTAAGCCGGTGGTGCGCGGCCCAACGACCGATTTTCAACCCGTCCCACAGTTGCCCTGAGCAATTACTAATGTCATTTCTCTTCTCCTTATGCCTGCCCGCAGGCTGGTTTTGCGGGCAGGCCCAATCTGCCGCCAGGCGCGGTTTGGTTTCACATTGCAATTTTTAAGGAGTCTCTTGTGTTCTCTCGCCTTCGTTTTTCGCTGGATGGACAATGGCGTTTTATTCCCTTAAATGTCTCCCAAACTTCGCTGAACTTCTCAGATTGGCGAGAAAAAGATGGGGAATTAATCACCGTTCCGGGCCCTTGGCAGGCTGACCCACGTTTTCGTTATCACGTTGGCGCAGCCTTGTATCAACGCGAATTTCAAATTCCTGAAGAATGGTTGACGCCCGGCCGGGTAGTCATACTCGGTTTTGGGGCGGTAGATTATTTCGCGCGGGTTTGGGTCAATGGCGTGGAAGTTGGCAGCCATGAAGGCGGCTACCTGCCTTTCGAGTTCGATATCACAGCCGCCGCGCGCCCTGGGCTGAACACCGTCACTGTGTGGGTAGATGACCCGCAAGAACTTTTCGAAGAAATTCCGCATGGCAAACAGTCATGGTATGGAATGCTTTCCGGTCTATGGCAATCGGTTTGGCTGGAAAATCGCGCGGCGTCTCACATTCGGCGGGTGAAAATTACGGCAGAGGGCGAACAGGTTTCAGTGGAAGTCAGTCTGAACGGCGCATTGGCGGAAAATCTCACAGCGGAAATCACTGCCCCGAATAGGGAAATCGTCGCCCGAATCGAATCCGCCGTGCCGCTTTTTTCCATCCCCATCGAACGCCCTTTGCCCTGGTCGCCAGACGAGCCGCATTTGTACGCGCTGAAAGTCTCTATCGGAGAAGATGAAGTGACCGAAACCTTCGGCTTTCGCGTCATCGAAACCCGTAACGGGCAGATTTTGTTGAACGGAAGGCCATTTTACCTGCGCGGCGCGCTCGACCAGGATTACTATCCCGATTTGATTTGTACGCCGCCCTCGCAAGAATACATCGAAGCCGAGTTCCGCCAGGCCAAAGCGCTGGGGTTGAACTGTCTGCGCGTGCATATCAAGGTGGCCGACCCGCGTTATTACGCTGCCGCCGATAAAATTGGCCTGCTCATTTGGACGGAACTTCCCAATCACATCCTCTTGACCGAAAACGCCAGGCGCCGTGCCGGCGAAACCCTGCGTGGCATGATCGAACGCGATTGGAATCACCCTTCAATCGGAATTTGGACGATTGTCAACGAGGCTTGGGGCGTGGATGTGAGCAATCCAGAACATCGCGCCTGGTTGGCTGAAATGTACGACTTTGTGAAATTGCTTGACCCTACCCGGCTGGTAGTTGGAAACTCGGCCTGTTGGGGCAATTTCAATGTAGTCAGTGACCTGGATGATTATCACATGTATTTTGCCATGCCCGACCATCATGAGCAGTGGCGCAACTGGGTGGCGACTTTTGCTGAACGACCCTGGTGGACGTATGCTTGTGACTATGAAAGCGCGGCAGCCTGGCAGGAGTACCTGCGCGCGCCCTGGCTGGCCGCGCCGCGCCCACCCGCCCCCGAAGCGCGCCGCCGCGGCAATGAGCCTCTTCTGGTTTCAGAATTTGGCAATTGGGGGTTGCCTGACATAGAAAAACTGATAAGCGGGTACGGGGGCGAACCCTGGTGGTTCGAAACCGGCCTGGAATGGGGCGATGGCGTGGTTTATCCGCACGGAGTTGAGGGGCGTTTTCGGCAATACGCGCTTCATCGGGTCTTTCCCTCGCTTAAGACGCTCTCGGCAGTCAGCCAGGAATTGCAATTCGCGGCCATGAAGTATCAAATCGAACAAATGCGGCAGCACAAATCTATTCAGGGCTATGTCATTACCGAACTGACCGATGTACATTGGGAATGTAACGGCCTATTGGATATGTTTCGTAACCCGAAGACCTATTTCGAGCGCTTTGCAACCATCAATGCGGATGACATGCTGATTCCGCTTTGGGAGCGGGTGGCCGTTTCTGGCGGCGAAACCTGTGCCTGGCCGGTGTTATTTTCGCATTATTCTGCGCGAAAGGTAGACGGGGCAGTGCTGGAATGGGAAGTAAAAAGTGAACGGTATGGGGCGTTCGGCAAATCGTTCGAGCGGATAGGTGGGCAGGTTGGAATAGGAGGATGCCCGCCGTTCGATGTAGCCGAATTGGGCATGGTCAATTTTCAAGTACCATCGGTCGGCCAGCCAACCCGGGCGTGGCTGGGGTTGAAACTGACTCGCGGCGGCGAGATGATTGCTGTAACAGAACAAGAGTTGCTCATCCTTCCAAACAACGTTCAATTGCCAACGACGGAAGGCCTGTACGCGCCGGAGCTCGAGGTCTTTTTTGCCCAACAGGGCATTTCGACCGTCAGTGACCTTTCCAATGCCCGGATTGCGGTTGTTTCGACCCTGGATGACGCTTGCCGCGAATTTCTATTGCGCGGTGGAAAGGTCTTGTTTCTGGCTGATAAGCCCGATGCGTTACAAGCGGTATTGCCCGGCCTGAAGATTGCCCCGCGCGCCAACACGCCCTGGCAGGGCGATTGGGCCAGCAGTTTCGGCTGGCACCGCTTCGAGAACATCCCTACGGCTGGCGTGGTGGATTTCGCGTTCGCCGGGTTAACGCCAGAGCATGTCATTCACGGCTTCACCCCCCGCGATTTTGAGCGAGATGTATTTGCCGGGTTGTTTGTAGGCTGGATTCATAAACCCATTCCCACCATTGCCCGTAAACGGTTGGGACGCGGCGAGTTGGTCGTTTCCACCTTCCGCCTGCGCGAAAATCTGGAAAGCAACCCCCTGGCCCGCTTCCTGTTGGGGGAACTGTTGCGCCTGTTCTAAAACTATCTTTGGAGTTCGGCATGTCTCTTGTCTACTGCAATCCATTGCCCATCAAACACATCGGCGACCCGTTCGTCTTGCGCGCGCCAGATGGCTTTTACTATTGTTATGCAACTTCCGCGCCAGATGGCTTTAGGGCCTGGGTTTCGCCTGATTTGATAGACTGGCGCGAGGCTGGTTATGTCTACCAGCGTCAGCCAGATTCGTGGGGTGAATCCGACTTTTGGGCGCCAGAAGTGGTCTTCTACCAGAGCAGGTATTTCATGCATTACACCGCCCGCTGGGCGAAAAATCAAAGCCTGCGCATGGGCGTGGCCGTCTCTCATTCTCCACTTGGTCCGTTTGTAGATGTCTTCAACTGCCCAATGTTCGATTTTGGCTATGCCGTGATTGACGGGCATGTTTTTTTCGATGACGATGGGCGAAAATACTTTTACTACTCGCGCGATTGCAGTGAAAACATTGTTGAGGGCCGCCACGAAAGTCATCTGTACGTCATGGAATTGAACGATGACTTGTTTTCTTTTTGCAGTGAACCGTTGCTGTTGGTGAAGCCGGAACAGGAGTGGGAAACGCGCCACTCAAACGAATGGCGCTGGAACGAAGGCCCCTTCGTTCTGAAACATACGGGGCGGTACTATCTGATGTATTCAGCCAACTTCTACGCCAGCCGCGAGTATGCCGTAGGGTACGCCGTTTCAGACAGCCCCATTGGGCCTTTCGTGAAAGCCGCCCAACCCGGTGCTGGCGGCCCGAGGCGAGGAGATTTCTGGCCCCGGCCACAATTCCGTCACATTTGCGCCGGATGGCAAGACGCTGATGGCGGTCTATCATATTCACACTGACCCCCAACATCCCAGCGGCGACCGGCAGGTTTGCATGGACCGGATGGGCTTCGATGCCGAAGGGCGTTTGTTCGTGGAAGGGCCGAGCCATACCCTGCAATG
>Ga0101944_10006296_pt1 | contig 12759 bp, 9 predicted proteins | sample DewCreD2012metaG_FD_75245 | JGI IMG/M metagenome (GOLD analysis project Ga0101944, IMG submission 75245) | Hot spring sediment bacterial and archeal communities from British Columbia, Canada, to study Microbial Dark Matter (Phase II) - Dewar... ... | reverse complement strand
AATCCATCCACCCGATGAGGTTGTTCTTATCGGATGAAGTTCTGGATCTTTAAAAAACTCGTCAAACGGAGTTAGAATTACCGGTTCTTGGCTGCCGTCGAGATATATTTTCAATGTTCCATCGGGATGAGCAGACCAGATGCGCACTATAGCCCCAGGACCGATCATCTCTGCAAGCAGCGCCGTGCCTTTGCCGTCAGGAGTTCTGTCCCAAGAAAGGTAATTTGCCGCATCCCAATTGCCCCCTGACCGATCATAGCTTGAAAACTGTCGACATCTTTCGTTTTTGGCTATTGGAAGGGTTTCTAGGTTATAGAGATTTTGAAAAAGTGCTGCAGTGTTAATTGTCTTCTGTGCTTCCGCATACGAGCACAAGCCCGCGAATAGCAGTGCGAATATTGGGAAAATAATAATTTTTCTCATCGCCACATCTCCATGAATTCGAATTGTTTCCACTATGAGAAATCGTATCTTGTTGTCAATCCAAAGTCAACCTGCTGATTGAATATTTACAACCGTTTTATCGAAAAACTCTTGACATCGAGCAAGTATTTGCGTACAACGGAAAAAATTGCCAGACTATGTCTTAGGGAAAGGAAGGGTATAAAAATGCGCCAAATTCTGCTGTTATCCATCTGCTTTGCACTTGTAATTTGTATTTGTTCCCCTGGCAAATCACAGGACTCGACGACCAGTCTTGATTTGCCCAAACTGCCGGATTTAGATGTTACCTACATCTCTCAGCGTCCCCTTTATGTAGGGTATTGGATAGATTATCCTAATGATGTGCCTACATTTTGGGTAGCGGACGAAAAATCCCCTGGCGGCAGACGCGCGGTAAGTAGAGAAGAATGGGAAAAACTGACCAAATACCAACATGCGCCTGGAGACAAAGTGACTTTCACAGCCCATGTGCGCAATAATGGCTTTGTTTCTTCGCCAGAAACCGACTATAAGCTATATATAGATGGCGAACTCGTTGACAAAGGACGCATAAAACCGCTTAACCCTGATGAAGAACAGCCAATATCCTACGATTGGATATACAAAGATGGCAGACATACGATATCGTTGGAAGTTGATACAAATGACAAGGTTAAGGAAATTTGCGAAGTTAACAATCGGCTGATCGATCCAACTTATGGAATAGGACTTACTATTCGGGCTTGGGATGAGGCGAACTACCGCGGATTTAGAAGCACTCCAAATATGTGGGGTTCATATTCTTTTGAGGACTGGTGCCAAGCTCACATAATGGAATGGCGCAGAGCTTTTCGGGAGGCGATCTATCCTGCCACACCCCAAGGGATTCTACAAGGGATACGATTTGATGGTATATTTACTTCTCTCGAAGATCCTGCATTGATTGAGCTGCGCAAAGCGCTCCGCGACTCGATAGAAAGATTTGGCCGCAAATACGATAAGATTCCGGTTAGCGAACGCGATTGGCTGGACAATGAGTCATGCAGTTGGCGTATAAATTGGGATTTGAAGGATATACCCAACTATGCAAAACGCATTGATCTCGGACTTATTCATGAACTTTGTCATCAGTGTGGAATTATTGATTTATATCAGTTTGGCATGCATATGAACCAGATTATGGTCACAGACACAAATGGACACTTCATTTGGAACGAAGAAGGCTGCTACCATCAATTTGGAGACCTTATGGCTGTCGCCGGCGAAAACAGTGAGAATCCGCTGGCTCAGCGAGGATTGTTCCTAGAACATACTGCAGCCGCGTTTAATAGCGAGATGGGCAAAGGAAGATGGGGATTTGGGCTTTATCTATTTGATCTCCCTAAACATAACATACTGCGTGTGTTGGACAACCGAGGCAGACCTATCCCAAATGCCGAAATAAGACTCTACCAACAGGAGATTAATAATCGTGTAGTCGGTTCGATTCCGCCAAAAATCGGCAGAACTGACGCCAATGGTGAATGGGATATGGGTTCGCGCCCTATTGATAAAATACATGTTGTCGGCACAAACGGCATAATGCTCATAGAAATACTTGCTTATGGACAGTGGGAATTTCACACTCTTGTCATAAGTGAGATGAATATTGCATATTGGCGCGGCGACAAAGATAGACATGTCTACGAAATGCTGACTGGCATAGCTCCCCCTGACTCGCTTCCAGCTCCGAGGAATCTAAAAGTCACGCCTATTGAAGGGAAGAAAGTTCGGCTTACATGGGACTATCCTGATAACGAGAAAAATATCCATAGATTTCTTGTATTGAAACGTGATAACTCTATCGAGTGTTGTTATGCTCCGGCATTCGAGAAAGTCGCAGCCGCAGTATGGTCTAACGAAAAATCTGTAGAGCTGGAGGCAACTTTCAGAACCTTATTCGTAGTTGTTGCGGTAGATCAGATGGGAAACAGAAGCGGATATTCCAATATTGCTGTGTATCCATCTGATGAAGTGCTGCCGAAGATTGATCGCGTGTTTGGTGTTACACAAACTCCCGATGGCTCTATTTACGTCTTGAACACAGATGTAGCAACTATATTCGGATTAACGCCAAAGGGCGGCAGAATTAACCTTGGCAATAAAGTAATATTCGATGCTCCGGAGACTTGCTTTGGCTTAGCATCCGACAGCAAAGGGATTCTTTACGTTCCTAATCCTAAAGGCGGATATATTTATCGGGTAGATCCAAATAAACAGACAAAACTTGACAATCTAACATGTTCAGCGTTGAGTGCGCCTAGAGGTATTAGCATAGATAGTGAAGATAATTTGTACGTCAGCGATGTAACTTTACGGAAAATCTTCATAATCAATAAAAATGGCGAATTGCTGGGTGAAATAGATGCAGGCTTTAACTATCCGCGTTATGTGTTTGTAGATAAAAAAGGAAGTGTTTATGTTGCCGACTGCAGAATAATACAGCAGTGGAGAGAATCTTTGGGAGCGGTCTATGTGTTTAAGAGAAACGCCAGAGGATTCAGTTATACACAGGCACTGAAGATCGAAGGGCTGCGCGCTGTCGAATGCGTTATAGCCGATGATCAAGGTCGGATATACGTAGGCGGCTATGAAGGCATTTATGCATACGACAAAGACGGCAAGCAAATATCGCATTGGATATCGAAGCCTTATGGAACACCTATGGGCGCTGGAATGGTAGGCGCTTTCGCCTGGGATAAGAATGGAGACCTGCTTGTTACATGGGGATTTACACTGCGTCAACTTATTCGATGCACAAAGGACGAAATATTGACTGCTAAGCCGCAGCCTTAATTGTTCAGCAGTAACTGCCGTAGGTTACCCGAGACTCGAACGACAGATGCGGCAGTTACTGCTTTTTATATTCAGCTGATTTTATAGGCCTTTTTCATGGGGATTGTACACTGCAAACCCGTTCATCCATGCTACAGCGCATATAGGCAGTTCCAGTGTATTGAAGAAGCTTCCTTCAACTACAAACTTAGCCGCCTGTTCAGCATTATCTGCTTCAAACGGATAATCTCGTTCTTCGAGCTTGTTTAATTCGTAGGTGCAGATAACACGACAGGAATTGTCTTTCAATGCGAATTTGGCAACCTCAAGCCCATCGTCACGCACTATTCCAAGATATCCATTTTCAGGATTAACTATGCCAGCTATACGTGGGGTATTAAGGTGATCCCGTTCATATCCCATCTCCGAAAGCACACTGCGGAGTGCTTCTTCTGGAGGCGCCCCCTGCTCTATTTCCGCCCAGATAGGATCAGTATGGCTGCCGTTTGAGACAACAACGCCATTTTTTGAAATGCGAATGCAGTTATAGGCGATATATGGGTTTTTTTCTATCTCAGACATATCCAGAGGCTGTATGGCTGCGCCGTCAGTGGTTATGCGAGCTATTCGATTGGGAAAAGAACGCGAAGACACTCGATATGCAACAAATGGCAAATTGGTTTTCCCTACAACAACTATCCTGCCAACATACATTCTAAGGTTTGAATTCCTCCGATATCTGGTATTTCAAGCGCAAGTTTAGCATCCTTCGAATATGCGGTCAATTATGTTTTTCGCATTCACTTGCCGCATTTGACTGCAGTCGTTATAATGTCCATAGTTAAATTGGCAACGACATTCATTCCAAAAGGCAAAAATACGGGAGGAAACCGTAAATTGATAGTGCGTAAAATATCTGCTGGCGTTATAATGCTCGGACTTCTTCTTACGATTGGTGTTTTCACTGCTGGGTGTGGCGGGAAGGAAGAGGTTGCTCAGCCTACAGTTGGTCCTCAGGCAACCCCAGTTGGACCCACAGGACCTGGCGCTGCGGTTCCAGGTCCAACGAGCGCTGCGCCGCCGCCCGGCACTGCAACCTCTCCGGTTCAGCCGAGCGCCGCTGGAACAACAGCGACTTCAGGTTCAACGACTGCTCAGCCTGATTCTTCTGCCGTGCCGTTTTCAAAGGCACCTATTGCATCTTCTGTGAAGAGAATAACTTTAAGCATGGGGGATGCAAAAATGGACTTCCTGCAGTTCAGATATGTTAACAGTCAGGGTGTTGCTTGTATAGCCGAAATGCCAGCCGCAGAAGCTGAAGCCAAAAAATCGCCTCAAGACTGGCTTGTCACATTCGATTTGTATAAAAAAGGCGAGGTGCCTAAGACTACAAAGACAAAAAAGAATCCGGTAAAGCCTTTGTCGGATTTTCCATTTGTATCTCCTCCTCCCACTCCAGGCGCGTCTAACAACTCGAGTCCGCGCTAGTGTTATGGGGCTGCCAGACTGGGTTTTGAGATGCGCAATTACAGGTCAAATCTGTGGTATTTTTGTCTTGACAGCAAATAGACTCTAGGTTAGAATATAACAGCATTGGGGATGTGGCGGAATGGCAGACGCGCTTGGTTGAGGGCCAAGTGGGCATTAGCCCGTGGAGGTTCAACTCCTCTCATCCCCACCAATCTAATAACTCCCTACCTATCCTATTCTACTTCTGCGCGCTCCTTGTATAGATTGGATTTTTGGGATTAGGTTCAGCACGGTTTTCCGAATTGGATCATCTTCTGACAGCCCTGATATTTGTTCTAGCGCTGCCTCATACCCGTTGTTTTCAATAATTTCTTGTATTTGTCTGGCAGTGGGATCTTCTGCACAGTCAAAGAACAACGCTGCAGCTATTCCCAAGCACACATTTTCTGGAAAAACTCCGTTTTCAAAACAAAATCTTGCCGCGCCGACAAGACGGTCATTTCTACCAAGTTTGCGAATCGGGTCACGTCCAACCCTTACCACTTGATCGCCTAATCCTCGATTTGCCATTCGCGCAATCAAGTCATCCACGTGCTTCCAATGTTCATCTGCATCAATGCCATAGTGCTTGATAAGAGCATTTCCGGTTTCTGCCATCGCAGCATAGGTGATTTCTCTCACAAGTGGATCTGAAAGAGCTGTATACATAAACTCATGTCCGCGCAGATATCCTAAATAGGCGGCGACAGCATGTCCGCAGTTATGCGTATACAGTTTATCATCCACACATGCCTCAAAATTGTCCCGCGGCTCAAAACCGACAATATTCGGTATTTGTCCAACAAATGCTGATTTATCAACAGGCAGAATTTTATAAGGCTCGACTATAACCGAAATCAGGTCATCTGAATTTCTATCTTGAGATTGAAAAGGCACCATTCTTGCCACTACAGACATAACAAATCCTATATTCGCATACATGTAATCGTGCAGGTTCGAAGGGAGGAAGGACTTTACTTGTTCGCGCAGGAAACTATCTGCATCACGCAGGTTCTCGCAGATTATAATGTTTATAGGTTCTATTACAGAACGATTTGCGCGAAGTTCAATCCCTTTCGCGATGGCTGGAGCAACCTTTGGCAGCGCATTTACCCCCACTGCCGTACATGCGATACGCGCCGAAGCGAATTCTTCTGCGGTTTTTTCTATATCCTGTGCGTTTACAGCGCGGATATTGGTTATTGTTATCTGCTCTGCTGGTTCGCAAGCAAGACGAATTGTGTAGCGCTGGCGCAGGTTTATATTAGATACAAGATACTCGTCAACATCTACAAATACAACCTCATAGCCTGACTCGTGGAAAAGCTGTCCTATAAAACCTCTACCGATATTACCTGCGCCAAACTGCAGCGCTTTTTTCAATTTTTTCAAATCTCCTTTGATGAAGTATGTATAACTAATATAAATAAAATTGCACAAATATGTATGTTATGATGCCGCATTTAGTTGAGGTTAGATTTTTAGATCAACAATTGTCGCACCGATGCCGCCTTGTGACTGCTCTGCAATTCTATATCCTGCCACTGCCGGATGATTGCTTAGAAAATCCCATACTGCTTTGCGCAGTGTGCCTGTGCCCTTGCCATGAATTACGCGTACTTGAGCAAGTCTTGCCAGTTGTGCATCATATAAGTACTTATCAAGATCATAAAGCGCCGCCTCTACTCTTCGCCCTCTAAGCATAATCTCTGGAGAAATCTCTTCAGATGTCTTTCTTAGTTTTATGCTGACACCTATTTTTTCGCGTGCAGAAGATGTTTTGGATCTCTCCACTGGAACATTCGATGGTCTAAGTGATGATGCTGGAACGCTCAGCCTCATAGTTCCCGCAAGAACCACTGCTCGATCTCCTATTACATCCTCAGCCAATACTCCTTCCACATCCATTCCGACTATACGAACTGCTTCCCCTCGTTTAGATGGCAGTTGTTCAGTGGGTGCCTCATTTTCTTCACCCCCACTCATTTTGGCAATCTCAATGCGAGCTTCTTCAAGCAGTCTGCGGGCATTCTGCCTTGCTTTTTCTAAATCCTTGCCTGGTTTTTCTGCCTTACTTATCTGGGCGATTGCGTCAGAAAGAAGTTGTTCATACCGGTTCAGGACCTTCCTAGCCTCTTCGCCAGTTTCATCTAGAATTTTAGCGCGAGTGTTTTCCAATTTCTGCAGCATTTCTTCATACTTGCGGCGCAGCTCTTCGGCTTTTCTGGCTTCTAATCTAGCAGAGTCTCTATCAGCTGCGGCTTCTCGCTCAGTTTGTTCGATTCGTGAAATAGCACTGCTTGTATCTCCCCGACGGTTTTTTATTTCCTCTTCCGCTTTAGCAACAATAGCATCAGGAAGCCCCAGTCTTCTTGCAATAGCAAGCGCATTGCTGCTTCCTGAAACACCTATAAGCAACCTGTAGGTAGGCTGCAGTGTTTCAATATCAAACTCCACGCTTGCATTGCGCAGTCCTTCTTTCAAATAGGCGTATTCCTTCAACTCACCATAGTGAGTAGTGGCTACAACCCTACATCCTATATCCAAAAGTTCGTCTAATATTGCTTTTGCAAGTGCGGCACCTTCTGCAGGATCTGTTCCGGCACCTATTTCGTCAAGCAGCACCAGCGAATTTCGATTCGCATGTTTTATAACATTTACTATGTTTTGCATATGTGAGGAAAACGTCGAAAGCGACTGTTCTATGCTTTGTTCATCTCCTATATCAACAAATATGTCATCAAATACAGCCGCTTCAGAGTTAATATCTACAGGAATATGAAGGCCAGATTGTGCCATCAGCGAAAGTAGTCCGATAGTTTTCAGTGTTACTGTTTTACCCCCGGTGTTTGGTCCTGTGATTAGTATGCCTGTTTCATTGAAACCTAATTCAACATCTATAGGAACAACGTTTCCTTTCAACAGTGGATGTCTTGCTCTGTGAAATCTAATAAGGCCGCTGTTGTTTATAGTTGGCTCGGCGGCGTCATGTGATATGGACAATCGCGCCTTTGCGTTTGTAAAATCTATTTCTGCAACAGCTTCAAGAGATGACAATGCATCCTCCGCAATGACGCCTAACTCGGCAGAAAGCTCTGTTAGTATTCTCTCTATCTCTTCTTGCTCCATAGCTTCGAGCTGTCTTAGGGAATTTCCAAGATCCACTACTTGCGAAGGTTCTATGAAAAGTGTTGCTCCGGACGCGCTCGCATCGTGCACTATGCCTTTTACAGTTGATTTGTATTCTGCTTTAACAGGAATACAGTAGCGTCCTTCTCGCTGCGTTATTATTGGCTCTTGAAGGGCTGTGCGTAAGCTTTTTGATTGTATAATAGAATTTAGTTTTTCAAGCAGCCTAGAGTGTGTTGAACGCATATCCGCGCGGATTTTTTGAAGCTTTGGACTAGCTTCGTCAACAACTTCGCCATCTGGGCTGATAGACGCTTCTACCCTATCCTCGAATTTGTTAAAAGGGATAACCCGTTTAGCTATCTCTACAAGCATCGGGCACTCTTCTTTTCGTTTTGTCAAAAACGAAGCCAGTCTGCTGGATGCGCCGAGAGTGCAGGCAATATCGAAAAGTTGTCTTGCAGACAGAACAGCCCCTTTTGCAGCATTTTCTATTAAAGCGCGGACGTCTGTAATTCCCCCGAGCGGCAGACTGCCATGTTTTTGTATCAAATTGCGAGCTTCGGATGTTTCGCGCAAACGCTGTTGTATGAGAGAAATATTTGTCATTGGAGCTAAGGAGAGACATCTCTCTCGTCCCATCTCGCATGATGCATAGTCAGCCAGCTGCTCTCTGATTCTGGTGAATTCTAATGTGTCTAGTGTTTTCGGGCTTATCACGAGTAAAGTTTAATCTACTATCCTTCTAGTGTAAAGTGCTGATCTGGCTGGTTGGGTTAGAATGTTTGAAAACGATTATTAAAAGGGTATATAATACGGCAGCGTTGGCTATGTTTTTACCCAAACAGCCTAAAACAACAGATAATCAAAGGAGAGATGATCAGATGGACGAAACTACATGCTGCCCTAAGACCCATATCCCACTTATCGGCGAAGATGCTCCAGCCTTTGAAGCAGAAACTACCCAAGGAAAGATCAAATTCCCAGATGACTACAAGGGTAAGTGGGTAATCCTGTTCAGTCACCCAGCAGACTTTACACCTGTATGCACAACCGAGTTTATGACTTTTGCAAAAATGCAGAACGAGTTCAGATCTTTGAACTGCGAACTCATAGGACTTTCCATTGACAGCACATACAGTCATATAGCTTGGCTTCGCACAATCAAAGAAAAAATCAAATACAAAGACATGGAAAATATCGAAATTACCTATCCAGTTATCAGCGATATAAAGATGGAAGTCGCCAAGAAGTATGGCATGCTTCAGCCATCTGCTGACGATACTAAAGCAGTTCGCGCGGTCTTCTTTATAGATCCGAAAGCAAAGATCCGAGCAATTCTCTATTATCCGCTTTCAAATGGCAGGAATTTTGAAGAAATAAAAAGATTGTTGATTGCTATGCAGACTTCGGATGCTCATCAAATAGCTACGCCTGCTGATTGGCAGCCTGGTGATGATGTTATAGTTCCTCCTCCTGGCTCGTGCGGCACAGCTAAGGAGCGCGTGGAGAAAGCCGGAGAAGACTACTACTGCTTAGACTGGTTTATGTGTTTCAAGAAACTTCCGAAGGATAAAATACCCAAGTAGACAAGTGATCTGCAGTCTGTGGGGAATCTCAAACACATCAGATTCCCCACAGCAAGTTTTATTCGGAATAATTTTTCATCTTCTCAAATATTCGAGTGCTATCTCTGCGCCTTTAATTCCGGAGAGAAGCATTGCGCCAAATGATGGACCCATTCTATTCAACTTGTATGCAGACGAAACGCTCATTCCTATTACCAACAAGCCGGGATGGATGAATCCAGTGTGGTTTACAACATCATCTTCTGACTTATCAATCCACATTGGACCGCATTCTGGATTTTGGGTGAAACCTCTTTGTGCGAGCAGTCGCACAAGCACGGCATCATGACCGGTGGCGTCAATTACAATCTTGGATTCCAGCGCAACAGGATCAAGGCTGGCAATTTGCCGAGGCAAGAACTGAATTGGCGTCCAGTTTATAACAACCCCTGCGATCCTGTTCTCTTCTTTAATAACGATGTCGTCAACACTTGTCATATTCAAAACCTTTGCGCCAGCGTCGCAGGCGGCAGCGATTAGTTTTGAACAAGCGTGCGGACCATCTGATACAAATAGTCCCTGCTCTACTTCTTTATACGGCACGCCTATTTCATCGAGTATTTTATGTGACGGTTCACGGAATATAACCTTGTTCATCAGGTAGCCGCCGACCCAAAAACCGCCTCCCAGATAGTTATTACGTTCTATAATCACTACATTGACATTTTGCTCCGCCAGAACTTTTCCGCACATCAAACCGCTTGGTCCGCCGCCGACAATTATCGCGTCGCTTTCAATAATCTCATCGAAATCATCTACAAATGCGCGAACTAAAGCTCTTGTTACAGTTTTTTCGCTCGATGGTGAAAAAATGGTTTTGTACTGCTCAGACATTTTTCTCCTCCTTGGATATCTTAAATTCTTGCTGGAGACTGCTGCGCAGTGTGATGAATGAGGTTAGAAGCATCAAATATATTTAATGCCGCCACCGCATTTCCTACGCCGGTATTATCCGGATCAGGTTCAAAGGGATTTCCGAAAAATGCTCGGAATCTCAGCCGCTTGCGCAGCACCCCCAGCGGATTACAAACGTAATCTTAACATAAGATCCGCTGTGTTGTCGAGTTGGTTTTTATGGCGAACGAAAAACCTGTTGACACTCTCACGAGTAGGTGAATATAATATTGTTGTCAGCGAAGAGTGCCGCAGTGGCGGAATGGCAGACGCGCATGGTTCAGGACCATGTGTCCGCAAGGACGTGGAGGTTCAACTCCTCTCTGCGGCACCAAAAGTAAACGTAATAAATAAAAGCCAGCAAGCTTTTTACCTGTTTGATGGCTTTCTGTGTTTTTATCGGTTTATGCTCTATGCTCTATGCTCTTCCACGCATTGCAGCTATTTTCTTTGTCAAAAGAGGCACTATCTCCAAGCAGTCCCCCACTATACCATAATCGGCTACTTGAAAAATCGGAGCATTAGGATCTTTGTTAATTGCTATGATGGTTTCTGAACTGGACATGCCAGCAAGATGCTGTACTGCGCCGCTTATGCCACATGCTATATAGAGTTTTGGGCACACTGTTTTGCCCGTTTGTCCTACTTGATGCGCATAAGGTATCCATCCAGCATCCACCGCAGCTCTGCTAGCTCCAACTGCGCCGCCCAGTGCATCCGCAAGTTCTTCTAACAATGCAAAGTTCGCAGGGTCTTGTATCCCTCTGCCGCCGGAGACTATTATATCTGCCTCTACGATGTTAACATGTCCATCAACTCGTTCGACAAAATCCAGTATCTCGCTTCTTGACTGGAAAAGCTGCGGCTTTGGCGTAAGCTTGATTATTTCTGGTTTTTTGCCGTCGGACGATTTTGGAGAAATTGGTATAACCTTATGTCTAACAGTCGCCATTTGCGGACGAGTATAAGGGCAGACAATTTCTGCCATTATATTTCCGCCAAACGCAGGTCTTACTTGATGAAGCAGACCGTCTTCGCCAATACTCAAACCGGTGCAGTCAGCAGTGAGTCCAGTGTAGAGTCTGATCGCTACACCAGATAAAAACGACCTACCTGTTGTTGTTGCTCCAGCAAGCACTACCTCCGGCTTTAGATCTCTGCATAAGTCAGCAAGCACACGCGAATAGCGTTCCGGATCATAATCTTCCAGCTCTGGGGACTCGTAGAGCAGAATTTTGTCAACAGGATACTCAGAAAGCTCATTAGCCGCTTCTTCGAGATTGTTTCCAAGCACAATAACTGCAAGGTCGCTATTTCTTGCATCTGCAAGCTGTCGTCCTGCATTTATAAGCTCAAATACCACCGGCGCTATTTTTCCTCGCCACTGCTCACCAAATACCCAAACGTCTTTGTATTTGGTAAGATCTTCCTTAGGCTGCTTGTCGATCTCGATTGTTATTGCTCTAAAACGACAAGCAGAAACACAAGCGCCGCAGAAATTGCATTTTTCTATCTCAATGGTAGCAAGTTTATCCGCCACCGATATTCCACCCTGAGGGCAGACTCGTTCACACAGCGTACAACCGTTACACTTTTCTTTGATTACACGAATGGACATATCGCAACATCCTAAACACGCAATTTTGCGTGCTAAATAACCTCCATCTCTTTCAAAAGTGCTGCCAGCTTTTCGGCAAGTTCTGGAGCCTCGCCGCTCCATTTTTCTCCACCTTCTCTGCGAGGCGGACAAAACACTTTTATAACTTGCGTTGGACTGCCAAGCAGGCCGATTTTGTCTTCTGGGGCATCAATATCGGCGGCTTTCCAGATCGGGATCTCGGCTTTTTTAGCGTTCATTTTGCCGCGCAGCGAAGGCGTACGCGGTTCATTGATCTCTTTTACTACTGTAAGCACTGCAGGAAGCCTAACTGCTACAGTCTCATAACCATTTTCAAGCAATCGCTTGACTACGATTTTTCGCTTATCAAGAGATTCTATTTTCGCCACATAAGCAGCTTGCCCATATTCAAGATGAACAGCTATGCCAGGACCAACCTGTCCCGTATCGCCATCTATCGCCTGCATACCGCAGAACACAATCTGAGGTTCTATCTTTTCGATCGCTTTTGCCAGCGCATATGAAGTCGCCCACGTATCTGAACCTGCGAAAGCTCTATCAGAAAGCAGTATCCCTTCATCAGCGCCCAAAGATATAGCTTCTCTTAGAGCTTCTTCAGCCTGTGGAGGTCCCATACTTAACGCTATTACCTTCGCCTGCTCGCCTTCCGATTCGAGCCGTTCTTTTACCCTTACACCTTCCTCCAAGGCATATAGATCAAATGGGTTTATCTGCGACTCAACG
>Ga0101944_10006295_pt1 | contig 12761 bp, 14 predicted proteins | sample DewCreD2012metaG_FD_75245 | JGI IMG/M metagenome (GOLD analysis project Ga0101944, IMG submission 75245) | Hot spring sediment bacterial and archeal communities from British Columbia, Canada, to study Microbial Dark Matter (Phase II) - Dewar... ... | reverse complement strand
ACTCAATCGCAAACTCAAAACTTGCAAGATGCCATCGCCAAAAAACGGTTTTCAAAATTCAATCGCAAACTCAAACGCTGATTAAAGAAGCAACTTCATTTTGCACGGGGTTGCCCAACGGTTTGCGTTACCTGCGTGTGGGAGGGCGTGGATTCTGTTTGGGAGTAGGAAAAACTCGAAGCGAGGAAAATGCTCGAAAATGCCGCAGAATCCCACACGTCAGGTGCACGCTTTGTTAGCCCGCTTTTTGTTTGCAAGGATTTCATGCCTGACATCCTTGCCGTAAAATTTCCAGACCATTAGAGGCTTCTGGTGAGACCATTGCTGTAATTCGCATGTGCGCTTCAAGTCGTGTGTTCGCTTTCGGTAGCCATTCGCGTTTTCCATCCGAACATCGCACAAGAATACATCCTGATGGAAGTCCAAGTGAACGCACTTCAAGACCCACAAATGGTGCGCCAGATTGGATGATAAACTCCACCACCACAGGCTCTTGAAGTAAATGGGCTTCTCCACCGCGTTTTAAGTCGCGCTCCAAAAGGGCTTCATAAATTGGTAAATCTTTTAGTAACTCGGCGACAGCATAGGCGCAAAAACAACCAACCAACAAGGGGAGCATTTGATTGTAATTACCTGTCATTTCAACGATAAGCATAATTCCTGTCAGTGGGGCGCGGACAATGGCTGTAAAGTAAGCCGCCATTCCAACAACCGCAAAAACCGCAGGGATGGGAACAATTGCAGGAAGTAAGATATGGGCAATTTGCCCAATGCCCAAGCCAATTAACGCGCCAATTACAAGCAGTGGCGCAAAAATGCCGCCAGGCGCACCCGTGCCATAACTGGAAATCGTTAGCAGAAAACGAACTGCAAGAAATAATGGAATAGCATAAAGCAATAAATCGCCTTTAAGTGCCGTTTCTGCCAATAAGTGACCACTTCCTATAAGAAGCGGAGAAAACCATCCTACCAACCCTACAATTCCACCGATTAGCACTGCAACAGGTAAGATAAATCGAGCGGGTATTTTTGCGTAGATATTCAGTGCAGTTAATAAACTTCGGTTAAAGAATACACCCAGAAAGCCAGCCACAACACCTAGCAATGCGAATATAGGCAAGGAAGCCAATGGTGGAACAGAGTAACTTGGAATTGAAAAGACTGGAAATTGCCCCGAACCAATTCTTGCAATAATATCTGCAATGACTGCGGCGACAAATGCCGCACCAAAAACAATCGGTTGAAAGTCGCGGCGCACTTCTTCAAGAACAAAGACAAGCCCCGATAATGGAGCATTAAACGCGGCTGCTAACCCTGCACCTGCCCCCGCTGAAATTAAAGTGAAACGTTCTCTTTCTGATACTTTTAGCCAGCGCGACACCGCGTCGCCAACCGCGCCACCCATTTGAACGGTAGGTCCTTCACGACCTAAAGCCATGCCGCTTCCAATGGCAATAATTCCGCCAAAAAACTTGACTGGTAAAACACGTTTCCATTCAAGTTTTCGGAAACGATGAAGCACGGCTTCTAAATGTGGAATACCGCTTCCGCTTGCTTCGGGCGCATAACGGCGCGTGACGGCGACAGAAACTCCCGCTCCGAGCATGGTAAATATCATTGGGAAAATCCATCCCAAAATTGGGATGCTATGCGCCCAAGAAATCAGCCCGTTTCTAATAATATCTGCGCCAGTTAATGCGGCACGGAAAAGCAGTGCGACAATACCAGCGCAAAAACCGACTAACATTGCGCGTGGGAAAATCCATCGCCGTTGTTGGCTGATATTTAGGTATTCTTGAATTTCAGATTGTACGGAATCATCCATGTTGTTAGTGAGCAAAGATAGTTTATCGTGAATTTTTGTTTTCGCGGAATAAATTTTGAAAGGGGCGGGCTAACGGTTGGTTTTAGCGGCAGCGGCGGGGCAGGCAAGAGGCCTTCGCCTAAAACTCAACACGACTGGCTCGCGGTGCATACCCGCAAGCGGCGAAGCCGCTGTCCGCTGCAAACGATGTTGGGTGGCTTCACGGAACGCAAGACTCCTTGCCTGAAAAACAGCACCCCTGCCAACTTGACAAAATTATGCACGAACCCTTGACTTTTTCAATCGTCAAAAAGCCTGATTTGTCAGACTACTCAACAGGCACGCAAGGCTCTTATCGGTCTGCTGGAATGTAAGGTATCAATCCTTTTTTGTAAGCAATTACCTGAACTTCACGGGGCATATGACGAATATCTACCATCATCCCATTGACCTGCAATATCCATACCATAGGATTATCGTCTATTCGGCTCGGCAAGCACCAGTTTGGATCAAGTTGATACATTTTTAGCGTATCACGGATAAATTTTGCCTTATTTGCGCCGCTGCTTTGACTGACGCCAAACACAGCGCATAATTCGTCTGCTCTCATGTGGGGAGTTTGTGACTTGTCGAAAAGAAAGTTGACAGTACCAAGAGCATAAATGATTGCGCAAGCCCAAATTTCAGGCTTGCCCCGAACAATGGGAGAAGGACGCTTTCTGGCAAGAGTTGCCGCTAACCGACGAGCAAGTTCTGCATATTCACTGTTCAAGTGTTCTTTGCAAACTGCGTCTGTCAGATTCACAATTGCCGAATAGAACGGTTCTACAGAACTTGGGACGGATTCGGATTGTTTCTTTGGCATTCAAAGCACCTACGTTCAAAGAAAAATGCGCCAATCTTCTGCAAGTCAGCCACCCAACGGTTTGCGTTAGCCGCTGGTGGGCGGGCGTGGATTCGGCTGGGGAGCAGGAAAAAGCCCGAAGCCAGAAAAATGCTCGAAAACGGCGCAGAATCCCACCAGTCGGCTGCACGCTTTGTTGGCACGCTTTTTGCCATAAGATTACTTTTGTTTCAAAGAGGCTCGATACGAAATTGTTTCTAAAGAAAATTGCTCATTAAATTCTTTTGCCCTGAATTTATGTAACTTTGGAGCAATTAAAGCCGATGTTACCACACACAAAACGAAATTTTTATTTGTTTGAGATTGCCTAACTTCTCCAGCAGTAATGATAAACGAAACGAATTCGCCTTGAATACCTTTTACTTCTACATATTCTTGCTTATCGGCTTTTGTACAAAGCAAATCATATCCACATTTTTCAGTTTCGACAGATTTTACTACCCACCCGTTTTCTTTATATTCGTCAGTTACAAATGAAATAGCGGCTTGTTCAACTTTACGATTTGTTTCTGAATTTCCGAAACCAGCACCATTTCTTTGATTTTGGCTTTCGCTTACCAAGTTCTCTTGAAATTCTACTTCGTCAATGTAGGCTGGATTAGGAATATACCTTTGAAAATATTCTGAAAGATAAGAGATAAATCCTGTTGAATGAGCCTTAATCATTAACGGGCGTTGTGTTGTGTGGCTATTGGCAAACAAAATAAATTGTTTATTCGCTTCTCGAAGATAGGGTAAAGCCGCCTTAACATTGTAGTTTTTTACATAACAGGCTACTGAACCAGGGACTTTCGCAAGGCAATCGGGAACACCGTCTAATTCGGACGATAATATTTTCTTTCTCCCGTTATAACCTTTGAAAGTTATATCAAGTTGACTTTCCCTTAATCCTTCTTGGATAAATTCTTTTAGCGTAAGAATAGAAATACGCCCTTCAAATATCTCAATACAATACTCTTGCCCAACATTAAGCCTTACAAACCCGCCATCTTTATCCAAGTTCAAATTCCAATTTTTCGGATTCAAATTATTGGCAAGAATAATTGCTTCAGATAAAAACGATAATATCTCGTGTTTGTCTGTTTCATCTGAAATGAATTCATCAATAATTTTTCGAGCGTCTGCGGGGTTTTCTCTATTAACTCTTATCATGCAATCAAATCCCTGTTTTTTGATTCCTTTGTTTTGCAAGGGGCGTGCCAACGGTTTGCGTTAGCGGCGGTGGGGCGGGCGTGGATAAAACTCCAAGAGCAGGATTCTGTTTGGGCGTAGAAAAAGCCCGAAAATGCCGCAGAATCCCCACCGTCCGCTGCACGCTTTGTTAGGTGGTTTTTGGCTTTTCAAAGTTCCTAATTGAATCAAGTAGCATTCTCGCTAAATTATTTTGCTGTTCTATAACAATTTCTGTGGCTCTAGTGACTCTTCCCAGCCCAGGTACAAGGTAGGGCAATTGCACATTTGTATTTCGCAAAATCAAAATGGGCTTTTTGAGCGCAACCGCAAAACCAATCTCCATTTGTACGCCATATGATGGGGGATTACCAATGTATGCAATTAACATATCGCTTTCTTTTATAGAAGTGTAATCATTAAAGATTGCGTCATTGGGAGTATCAAGAGCATTTCCCCAATCTTCCCGTTCATGGGCGCTTATTATTTTGTAGCCGTTGTTGGACAATTCGAGATGAATATTATGCAACCAATCCCTGTATTCGGTCTCCACTTGCTTCGTTTTTGGGTCAATTTTTCCTGTGAATGGGGCAGCAAAAAAGATTTTCATTTTGGTATACCTTTGATTATCTAGGGAAAATAGAAATCCCAACTTATAGAGTAATCAATTATTGTGTTTATCAGAAGTATACCCCACAAGACATAGACATACATTATACCTAAGATAGAGGACGCTGTCGTTATCACGATTAGCAAGGCGATAACTGAAATAATGTTATTTAGTGACCATTTTTTCTGATGCTCAAATGCTTTTCTATCTGGCGAATATTGGTAAACACCTAAGAACCAAATGACATCAATAACGAGTAATCCCGCAAAGAATGCAAAATATTCTTGAGGATTGTGTATCAGAAAACTTATTATTGCGAAGGCTATGCTCTGTATAAGGATCACAAAAAAATCTATCGCTGTCTTTTTTCCTCCCCCCTTTTTCAGATCACCCGCTCCCCCTTTTCCCAATTCTAAAGTATACGTTGTGTCTAAATGACGAATATTCCCGTGATAAAACCGAATTACGTTTCCAAGTAAAACAAGAAACAGCAGTAGGGATTGCAAATCTACATTCGATAAACTAAAAAGGTTATTCCTTGTAAGAAGTTGAACAATAGAGTTTGTTATCGTTAGACCAGTCACGATTGTAACAATCTCTTTCAAGGACGTAATCGTAGATTGAACCGCTTGTGGATCAACATTGACATCTGGATTAGCATTACCTTCTGACATTGGTCCTCCTAACTTTGCATTCGTACACATTGATACCTTTTTTGCAATGAAGCAAACCACCTAACGGCAAGTGTTAGCGGCAGGGCGGACGGGCAAGACTCCATCGCCAATCAGAACGATTGCCAGCGAACGCGCCCCGTATCCTCAGGGCGAAGCCCTGTCCGCTGCACACAATGTTAGCCGCCATTTGCAATTGTCTTTCACCTTACAATGTCAAATCGCCATTGCGCTCTAGTGCCACCCCCTATCCCTTCACAGACAACTACGACATACGCCGTTCCAATGGGGATGCGACTTTCTTGGCGATATTGTGTTGTGTAATACCTGTCAAATGTATAGGTTTGTCCAGGGTCAATCCATCTTGATTCAAAACCTCCACCATAGTAGTCTATATATCGAGTTCCAAAATTATCCTCGATGTAAACGTAGGAAAGATCTAAATCGAGCAATCTCCGCTCTGAGGATGTGTTTTCTACGCTGAATTCTGCATAGAAAGCGGCGTCGTCGTAGTCATCTGATGTGCGTACCTCTAGGTTTGTCAGTGTTACAGAGAAATTTTCAATATAGAACGGTGTGCCTACATTTCCAGCAATATCGCCATCGTAATAGGTGTGATATTCGTATATAGGCGGACTACTGATTAGCCATTGTGCGCCCTGTATTCTTGACAACGAATTAGCATACACGATAACAGGAAAGGCCGAGGATGGAATTCTGGATTCTACATATTCTCCAGGCGCAGTTGTGTAATACTTCTCGATAATCCTCAGTTCTCCAGACTCTAAATGGAATGTTTCTATATTTGAGCCGTCCCAGTCGAGATAATAATTGCCCACACTATCCACTGCGAATATTTGGTCATAATCAAATTCTACCAGCAACTCTTGAGATGTCTTGTTTAAAAGTGTAAAGACTAGAAAGAGCGCCGCGTCTTCATAATCATTCTCATCGCGAATTTCAGCACTAACAAGATTGAGCTGAACCCTATCTTGTTCAAAGGGCCACCCTATTGGAGCGGGAATTGGCGGCGATTCTCTGTCATAATTAGGATGCCGAGTAGTAAATTCAAGGCGGTCTACGACTACGACAACGCTATCATTATTACCTTGTATTTGGCGTACTGACTCTTGCGGACTAAAGACCACTTTGAACTTTTTGCCAATCTCGTATTCTTCCCTGTATATTTCCCCTGTTGAATCTCGATAAACGATGAAAAGATAGAATGGTTTCTCTGAAGTAAGGTCAATAGTCTGCTGGATACCCGCTTCAAACTCAATGGGGCCTAAACCAACGCTTATCTTAGGCACAAATCCCCCTGTCACGGATACTTTCCCGTTACTATCTATTGTTAGTCCGATTTCAAGTGGGCCAACTTCTACGCCTCCATACCCGCTTGTCCCCTGACAACTGCTTAGCATGACGGAGAGTAAAAGAGTTATAACGATTATTTTGTGTTTCATAATACCTTCAACTATTAACCTTGAAGTATGAGCAGGCGGCTAACGGTTGGTTTTAGCGGCAGCGGCGGGGCGGGCAAGATGCCTTCGCCTAAAAATTACTTCGCTGGCTCGCGGCGCATACCCTCAGCGGCGAAGCCGCTGTCCGCTGCAAACGGTGTTGGGCGCTTACCCCTGCTGGAGCAAGACACCCATGCCCGCAAGCGCTCTTTTCTCAACTGGCAAGGTGTGGATGATATTGCCACACTCCATGATTTTTATAGCACAACGCCAGGCAAAGTGCAACCGCCAGAACATCCGCTGACCTTCAGCCTCTTTGCAGGCAAGGCCATGACCAGGCAAGTCGCCTTCGCCTGCAACATAGCCCGCCCCCAAGCCAGGGACACGCCCAGGAGCGGACATCCTGCGCCGACCAGCCTCCCTTGCCAGCCCAGCCGTTTTCACTTGCCTGCGCCACACCAGGCGAACCCGCCTTCGGCTCAGCACTCCGCCAGAGAGCAGAAGCGGGCGGAGACTGCCAGGCAAGGCTCCCTGACCATAACATTCACCGCCCGAAAGTCACCTGTGCAGGCAACATCCCACGCCAGGCAACCCATCCATCAGCCCCAGCACCTTCCATTTTTCAAAGTTCATTCTATCTGCGCCCAACGGCTTGCGTTACCCGCGTGTGGGCGGGCGTGGATTCTGTTCGGGAGCAGGAAAAACTCGAAGCGAGGAAAATGCTTGAAAATGCCGCAGACTCCCACACGTCGGGTGCACGCTTTGTTGGGCGTTTTAGTTTTTGGAGAGATAAATTGTGTATGGTTCAGCAAGCTTTTTAAGCTTTCTCTGTTCGCCTTCTCTTTCTTAAGCGATATTGTGCATATTGGACCACAGGTCTTAAAAATAATGCCCATACTACAAGAATAAAAAGCACAATTATACCCAGCCCAAAGATTACGCTTATTACTAACCAAACTGGCGCTGGCAATTTCACCGCAGATACGGGATATTCCTGTAACAAGAGGACAAGAACAAATGCAATTGGTACCCACAAAGCCTCAATCAAACCTTTCTTTAGTCGCTTTTCCTCTGGATCAATAGTATCAATTTTACCCACGCCTTCTATTCTCGCTACAATTTTCGGCAATTTCGCATCTCCAGCACATAGGAACTCAGCCAAAACTTCATCACCGGGATTCAGCAAATCAAACAAGAAACTTATTTCTTTCCTGCCAGTTTTCTTAACTCCCCATTTTATTCCCAGGTCTAATGGCTTCTTTTCAATGACATGTGGTTCTCGCAGAATCACAACATCTGGCTCAAATGTGAATGTTAGTGGATTAATAACATCAGATTGTCGAATAGGTAAATTCCCCACGTTCTGTATTTTGAACCGTATCAAGAAAATATTCTGTACGGATTTGCCGTTGTAGAGTATTTCAATAGCGCCATCTAGTGCCTTTCCAGCCTTGATTTCAAGAGGTGACTCTATCTGATCGAAAATGCAGGCGATTGCTCTCCTTTGTTTGCTCTTATAGAATAGCCAAACCGACACTATGATTGCAATTACAGCAATCGGTAAAGAAAGTATTTGCGCCCAGCTTGCTAAGAAATTCAGAGTTTCCATGATTTATATTTTTTCTTTGACGCCCAACGGCTTGCGTTAGCTGCGGTGGGTGGGAGGGTGGATGCGCTCTCGAAACGGGAAAAAGCCCAGAGCCAGCAAAATGCCCAAAAAACGCGCCGCGTACCCACCGTCAGCTGCACGCATTGTTAGGTGGCGTTTTGATTATGACAGATTTTCATGGTCGCGAAGGCGTTGTGACAGGCCTTGCCTGAACTCTGCATCTGTCATCATCATTAAGCTGCCACCAGTGAAAAAAGGATCGTCCGTGACATCTTTGAGAACAAACGAAGGCAAAGCCAATTCATCGAATCCTGCATTTTTCTCCAGTTCCATTTCTGCTAGAATCAAGCCTTTATGGCGATCTTCAAAAACATCAATACTCAACGAGTAGTTGGGCAAAGTATACGGATAACGCTTTTTCTTGAGAACGTTTCCATCCAAAGCTTCCAAGAGATTATATTCGGCTTCGGTAAGGTACACATTGGTAATCGTGGTTTCATATGGGTTTTGCGATGGGGAACGATACTTTTGAGTCAGTTTGTAAATATTTTCATCCCCCGAGAGTGATTTCATATGCCGTAAGCGTAGCCGCGTATTGGGGAAATAACGATCAGTAATTAGCCAACCCTCTGGATTGTTAAGCAAATCATCTGGAATCTTATTCAACAAATAGCGACACTCCACCTCTAAACAAGCATACTTTCCAACGCGTTGCGATGTCATTCGTTTACTTTCCTTAAACTGATTATCTTTTTTCTCCATCCGCCACCTAACGGTTTGCGTTAGCGGCGGTGGGGCGGGCGTAGATAAAACTCCAAGACCAAGATTCTGTTCGGGTGTAGAAAAAGCCCGAAAATGCCGCAGAATCCCCACCGTCCACTGCACGCTTTGTTGGGCGTTTTTTGCATTAAGACTCCATTACCTTTTGCCAGATTTCCTTGATTGTAAGCGGTTTTGTAACTCTTGAGTTAGAGACACAAGCCTTTTAGTCATTTCAGGCTTGATAAACTCTTTGTAGTTTGCGTGACCATGCACGACTTCATTACGAGTTTTGCGGATTTGATTTATCTCATCCAGTTCAACTCTTGAAATATACCCTTCTCTTGAAAGAAACTCTGCAACCTGTAAAGGCAAAATTACCCTACCGCGTTTTTCTGCTTTTTGCATTTCCAAATCATCTGCGGCTTCAGATAAGGTCTTTTCAAAATTAACCCACGCCTGCATGAACTCGCCTAGTAAAACGGTATCATCGTTTTCTGGCTCGACTAATCTGAACCCGAATAGATTTTCAAACAGGACATTTGCTAATTCAGCATAAACTTCTACTTTATCTCTTTCAACCGTTAAGCCATTTCCTTGATGATACAACTGGTTTCGCAAGCGGTGATACCACTCAATTTCCCCTAAATCAATGCCGCCTAGTTTGGAATTGGCATATTTTTCTAGTGCGTCGAGCAATTTTGTGAAGTTCTCGGCAAATTCTTGATATTCACTTCTTGAAATTTGAAGTCCAGTTACTCTTTTAGGCAAGCCAAGATAGGTTTTAACCATCAACTCAACGGCATTATCAATGCTTATCATTGCTAAGCGTCTGTTAGAGTCAGTATCCTTTTTTAGCAATTCCAAGCCATGCTTTAATATTTCTGCTGAACCAGATGCCCAGGGAGGTTGTGCCATTGATTGTCCTAAAAAGATATGATGTTGTGAAAGACAAACGCCCAACGGTTTGCGTTAGCGGCGGTGGGGCGGGCGTGGATTCTGTTTGGGAGCAGGAAAACGCCCGAAGCCAGAAAAAAGCCCGAAAGTGCCGCAGAATCCCCACCGTCCGCTGCACGCTGTGTTAGCCGCCTTTTTGTTGAAATACAATTCTATCCACCAAAAATTGACTCAATATCTCTTCATCATAATCGAGCATATATTTTGGCGGGCGAGGCTTGCCATTTGCATTTCTTCCTTGATGATGAATGCCCAGCAACGAAATATTTTCAGGAGTAACGACAAGAAATAAAATTTCTTGCAATTCAGCTTTGGTTTTTCTATACCGAGATACACTGGTTCTTTGTTCTCTTTCCAATTGATATTTCGATTTACCGCCCTTTAATTCTTCGTGCCATCGCTGAAAAGACCTATCGTTGTCGTTGTACTCAACATCGCATAAGCCAACAATCAAACCGTGAAAGCCATATTCCTTGATGCTCCAGTCCATTGCTTCTGTGTCATTCAAAATCGAACGATGATCATCCGATTTAATGGCTTTGGCTTTCAAGTCCCAATTGATGGAGCGTTTCAAGTCGAAGCATGAGGTAGACGCTGAACCATACTTATCGCCAGGGATGAGAAAATCATTTGCAAGCCGCCTGTGGCATAACAACTCAAAATAAAATCCCCACCATTCCATTTGCCGCCAGTTGAAGTCTACTTTTTTCATTTCCAAGACGCTTGCTTTTCCATCCCATTTCGTTGGCAAGTCTGACAAAAGGCGTTTGGCAATGTCTACGTCATCTTGATATGACATTCAGTTTGCTCCTAAAACATGCTGACCTGATTGGCTTGCGCTTCAATTTGAAGACGCTTTCGGGCAATGTCACAGTATTCTTCGCTAATTTCAATTCCAATAAACTGCCTGTTGTTCAATTTTGCCTGCACGCAGGTTGTACCGCTTCCGCACATTGGGTCAAGCACAATATCATTCGGTTCTGAAAAACATAAAATCAAGTCGCTTGCCAATTTATCTGGGAAAGTGGCAGGATGTTGGAGTTTGAGCCGATTCCCTTCTGTGTTGCTTGTAGAATATTCCCAAACTGTTCCCCGACATTTCATCGGGTTGACTGCCTTCGGCTCAATTTTTTTGAAACCGCCATTTGTTAACCTATCCGTTCCTGAGTAGATTTTTCCAGCATGTTTGCTCGGAATCATAAGATGTTCTTTGTGGAATGTTTTGGGACGATTCCCTTTGAAAAACATCAAAATATATTCGTGGTCAACTCGAAAACGCTGATTCCACCATGCGCCAGGGTTGCCATCACGCTTGTAAATGACGCTTTCAAAGAGCTTCCAGCCAATATCATCAACCCAATTTACAGCCAGCCGAAAAGAAGTAAGGGACTTGGCAAAATTTTTTGTTCCATCACCAATCACAACGACTGCAACTCCGCCGTCCTTTGTTACTCTGAAAAGATGTTTGCCTAATTCAACAAAATCGAATACCCAATTATTTTTATAATCTCGAATACTATCATAAGGGGGAGAGAATACCGTCAAGTCAACCGAATTTTCATCAAAGAAAGCAAGTTCTTTGAGACAATCGGCTTGAAGAATTTGATTTAAGCGTGTTGAAGTGGATTTCTCTATGGTCAAGGAATGCTCCATTACGTCTCAAGTTGTGTGTCCACTTCAAAATTATACTAGACTTGGGCAGGTCAGGCGGCTAACGGCAGGCGTTAGCGGCGGGCGGGGGAATTGGCGGGAAAAAGCCAAAGGTAGAACCCGCTTTCGGGGCTGAATCCCTTTGGGCGGGGGCAACGCCCCCCGACCGTCCGCTGCACGCAATGTTAGCCCGCTCTTTAATAATGAAACCATGCATTACAAAGTAGCGTTCTACTGCCACGACATTTAGGGCATAAATGCTCGTAGTAGTCCGAATGCAAATTTTTGTTTGAAGAGGTAGCAGGCAATATCCCTAACCATGGATCATCTTTAAGCAAACCTAACACTCGCCCAACCCCATTACAAGTAATACAAGTAATTCTTTGCGGATTAGATTTTGTGCCGCCACAATATTCGCATTGCTCCATATCTTCTCCTTACAATAACCTGTCCATGCCTTGAGGCGATGAATATTTTCCCGATTGCGGGTCAAAGACACAATCGTCACGATGACAATAATATAGCCCGTAAAATTTTTCTATTTTTCTTTCCCAGTTTAAAATTTCGCTTTCTGGTTTTCCTATGGCATATACGGCTAACGCAATCAGTATTAAAGACCCTGCTATACTGACCCATACAAATGCGCCAAAATTGTCAAAAGGAGAAATTGCAACAGATGCTACACATCCTACCATTGCTGCTAAAACAATAAAAGCAACAAATCCGCTAGGACTTGCCATTTCTCGCCAAGCGTCTTTACGACTTTTAGGTTTGGCAGGTGGGGATAGTCGTCTAGATAATGCGGTTTGTGATACAGCCGTCCCGCTACTGTACGCAGATTCATAGTTGCTTGTGGAAATACCACCAGAATATATTGAAGAAACTTTCTGTATCTGGTCATCCTTCTCGCATTTTGGACAAATAACTTTTCCCATTTTTCAACTCTCCTATTTTTGTGCGGGCGGGCTAACGGTTTGCGTTAGCCGCTGGTGGGCGGGACGAGATTCGCTTCGGGAGCAGGAAAAGCCCGAAGCCAGAAAAATGCCTGAAAACGGCGCAGAATCCCACCAGTCGGCTGCACGCTTTGTTGGGCAGCCTTGCGCCAACCAAAACGCTGACCGAAAACCAGAACCACTGCCAATGTCTCGACAGGCTCGACAATCACCT
>Ga0101944_10006294_pt1 | contig 12773 bp, 9 predicted proteins | sample DewCreD2012metaG_FD_75245 | JGI IMG/M metagenome (GOLD analysis project Ga0101944, IMG submission 75245) | Hot spring sediment bacterial and archeal communities from British Columbia, Canada, to study Microbial Dark Matter (Phase II) - Dewar... ... | reverse complement strand
CGGACTGCGCTCTGGAGTTCGGACGGGACCGCAACAGCGAAATCCGGCTCGGCGGAGACATCACCCCGGACACTTGCAGAATGTGGGATCGCGAGGCTCACGAAAAACTCGACAGCAATGTTTTCCGCCGTGATCTGCGCGGCGACGAATTGGCGTACCGCACGGTGATGCGCCGCATTTGCGGAGACCCCGCGTAAGCGCATCCTCCCCGGCTCCGGCCCTATTTCCACAACACCTTCAATCTCCTGCAAAAATGCGTTCCTCGCGCTTGAATACCCGCGGGAATAGGTTTATGATGTTGGCGGAAACGGCGGGCCGTTCCCCACTGCGGGAATGTCCGCCCGCAAACCCCGAAAGGGATGTCCGCATGTTCTCACATTGTCCCGGTTCAACAATCAAGGAAAAATGCGGGGTCTTCGCTCTGTTCGCGCCCGACGAAGATGTGGCCCGCCTCACATATTTCGGCCTGTACTCCCTTCAGCACCGGGGGCAGGAAAGCGCCGGCATCGCGGTCAGCACCAATCGCAAGCTCGTATGCTACAAGGACATGGGCCTGGTCACCCAGGCGTTCAGCGAAAAAGTGCTCACCATCATGAAGGGCGAGAGCGCCGTGGGGCATGTGCGCTATTCCACCACGGGTTCGAGCGTGGAGCGCAACGCCCAGCCCATCGTGGCCCAGGCCCACCACCACATCGCTGTGGCGCACAACGGCAACCTGGTCAACGCCGCGCTGTTCCGCGACGAACTCAACACCAACGGCGGACTCAAGGGCACCACGGACACCGAGATCATGGCCGAACTCATCGCCCGCAACCCGGCCCCGGACCTCGAAACCGCAATCACCGACTGCATGGATCGCATCGAGGGCGCATACAGCGTGGCCATTCTGGATCGCACGGGCACCATCTACGCCATGCGCGACCGCCACGGAATCCGCCCCCTGTGCATCGGCCGCCTGGGCAACGATCACGGCTGGGTCGTGGCGTCCGAAACCTGCGCCTTGAGCATCGTGGGCGCAGAGTTCGTGCGCGAGGTCAATCCCGGCGAACTCGTGCGCATTGACGACTTCGGCCCCTCCACGGTGTATCAGCTCGAATCCCCGCGCAGCGCTACCTGCGTTTTCGAATTCATCTATTTCGCGCGCCCAGACAGCTACATCCACGGCAGATCCCTTTACTACTCGCGCAAGACAATGGGCATGAACCTGGCCAAAGAGCATCCCGTGGACGCGGATATCGTCATGAGCGTGCCCGACTCGGGCACCCCCGCGGCCATCGGCTTCGCCCAGCAGAGCGGCATCCCCTACGACGAAGGGCTGATCAAGAACCGGTATGTGGGCCGCACCTTCATCGCACCGGATCAGCGCATCCGGGCGCTCGGCGTCAAGATCAAGCTCAACCCGCTGCTCGAAGCCATCGGCGGCAAGCGCGTGGTGCTTGTGGACGATTCCATCGTGCGCGGCTCCACAAGTTCGCAGATCGTGCGCATGATGTACGACGCGGGCGCGCGCGAGGTGCACATGCGCGTGTCCTGCCCCCCGGTCAAGTATCCCTGCTTCTACGGCATTGACATGGCCGAGGCCAGCCAGCTCATCGCTTCCACGCGCACGGTCGAGGAAATCCAGGACATCATCAAGCCCGATTCCCTGCGCTACTTGAGCATCGAGGGCATGGTGAGCGCGTGCGGGCTGCCCAAGGAACGCTTCTGCACCGCGTGCTTCAACGACGATTATCCAATAGCCATTCCGCAACAGCTTCAGCTCGACAAGCTCAAGTTCGAAGATCCTGCGATTCGGGCAGGTGTCAAGAACGGCATTGATCTCAAACCGGATATGTCCAGGGTTTTCGACACCTGACGCATCCTCTGGATGCGCCATAAGCCGTCAAAGTGTCCCGGTGTCCCGGCACAGTATTCATATGTCAACTGAATACGGCGGACTTGGCGTCCCCGGCCGTGTTCATGACGGATCGTTCAGGACTTCCCGCGCTTTGTCCAGCAGCGCCGTGACCGAAAACGGCTTGGGAAGGAAATGGATGCCGTCATTAAGCACGCTGTGATGCGCGATGGAGTTTTCCGTTTATCGTCCATCGGCAACTCATTATTTCATCGGTCAACTTAAGGTATTTACATTGAAAATCAAGGAAATGGAATTACATTAGGAGATTTTTTTAATGACTCCATCGGGAGCGGGTTTCCCGGTTTGTCTTATGTGCCGCTGGACCCTTCAACGCCAATGCAAAGTCAGCCAATGTCGCGCCGTGCGGTGTGCCGTTTTTCCGGTAGTGGGAGATCGCGGACTCGAACCGCGGACCTCATCCTTATCAGGGATGCGCTCTAACCAGCTGAGCTAATCTCCCGTCGAACGGATAATAGCATAATGCCCGGTCCCTGTTATGTCAACCCGGAAAACAGGCTTCGTCGAGACGCGCGTTCCGCCGCGCCGGCGCGGGCCGGGACAGAGCTTGACTTGCGCTTGATATTGCCTCTTTTTGGGATAAAATATACTGGCGCAACAGCGGGCCCGTAGCTCAGCGGTTAGAGCAGTGGACTCATAATCCATTGGTCGTAGGTTCGAATCCTACCGGGCCCATATCCCTCTTGATTTCATCAGATGGCGGCTGCGGGCCTATTGCCGTTCCGTGACAAAGGCGACCTCGTGCGGAAGCCTGTGTTCCGACACTTGAAGAGGCTCTCCGGGCGCGGATTCGAACCCGTATGCCGCGAACGGGGGAACCATGAGCAGATCGCCCTTTTTCACATCCAGAGCGGGCGGTTGCGCGGCGCGCGCTTCCTCCAAATCACACAGAAAAATCCTGCCCCGGCCTGCTGTGACGAAAAGGGACAGCGCGGCGCTCTGCGCGCCGAACAGGCCCGTGCGCTCTCCGGCGCTGACGCCATACCACGATATGCGGATCGCGCCGCACGCCATGCGCGAAACCTGGCCGCCGCGGATGCGCTGCGGGTGAATCATGAGTTCGCCCGCGCCCCTGTTGCCGAAAAGAACTTCGCGGCGCGACTCGGGCGGTTCGATCTCCAGCAGGCGTTCCTGCGTCCAGTCGCGGGTGAAAAAATCCGGCATGGCCGCGCCCTGGTTCTGGTCGTGCAGGCGGTTGACCATGTCCGTGGACACGGTGGCGAATTCCTCGAGGGCGCAGCCCATGACCGTGTGCACGGTGCGCAGGCGGTCAATGACGAACACATCGCCGGGCCGGGCCGGGTGGCGGAACCGCTCGTAGCGCGCATCCGGCGCTCCGCGCAGCCAGGCGTTAAACGCGTCCGGCTCGTAAGCCGCGTTCCATTCGTCGAGGCTGCACAGAAATACGAATCCGCCGGGATGCGGTTGCAGGATGTGGAACACTTCAACCTTGTGCGTGATGTGCTCCTGAAAGCTGAACCCCTGGCCCGGGTTCTGGAGAAAAACCGCGTACCCGAGCGGGCTGGCGGCCTTGACCGCGTAGGATTTGTATTTGAAAAGCAACCCGATTTGCTGCTGGAACGAGGCCACGCGGCGGGCGTCCGGGCCGGGCAGGGGGGCGGCGAACAGTCCGGCCAGCACGGATTTCAGTACCGCTTCGCACCGTTCCGCCATCTCGATGGGCTGGTCTTTGGTGAGCAACTCGGCCAGAGGGGGCAGTGCGTCCATTCCAAGCGCGGCCGCTTGGTCCAGCGCGCCGGCGTCGTGCGGCTCTTTCACCGCCGCCTCCACTGTGTGCCGCGCATCGTTCATACCGGAAAAGCCTCCCCCGCAGATTTTGCATGCACATTATAACGCAAACGGGCCGTGCGCCGCGCTCATTGTTTGATTGCGCGGTAGCCGCGGGCGCGGGCGCATGCCTATAATATGAAAAACCATTAAGGAACTTCGAGAGGCGATTGCGGCATGGAGCAAAGCGGGGGGCCGGAAAAACTGCTTGTCATCGGGCTGGACTGCGCGCCCCCGTCGCTGGTGTTCGATGCGTTGCGCGATGAAATGCCGCGCCTGGCGGCGCTTATGGACTCGGGCGCGTGGGGGCCGCTGCGCAGTTGCAGTCCGCCTATCACCGTGCCCGCGTGGGCCGTCATGACCACGGGCAAATGCCCGGGCCGCCTCGGCGTGTACGGGTTCCGCAACCGCGTGGATTATTCCTACGATCGTCTCGCCGTGGCCGACGCCTCGTTTATCCGTGAGGATCGCGTGTGGGACATCCTTTCCCGTCTGGAGCGCAAAGTCATCGTTCTGGGCGTGCCCCAGACCTATCCCCCCAAATGGGTCAACGGGTCCCTGGTCTCCTGTTTCCTGGCCCCGGACACCAGCGCCAATTACACTTTCCCCATCCCCCTGAAAACCGAGATCCAGCGCGCCGTGGGCGATTACATCATTGATGTCCGCGATTTTCGGACAAGCGGCAAAACAGCCCTGATCGAACAGGTCAACGCCATGACGGACAAGCGCTTCGAGCTGGCGTGTTACCTGGCGAAAAACAAGCCGTGGGATTTCTTCATGATGGTGGAAATGGGGCCTGACCGCATGCATCACGGGCTGTGGAAACACTGCGACCCCTCGCATCCGCGCCACGATCCGGAAAATCCGTTCAAAAACGCATTGCGCGATTACTACCGCAGGCTGGATGCGCGCATCGGCGAATTGCTCGACTGCGTGGACCGCGGCAAAACCGCAATCATGGTGGTGTCTGACCACGGGGCCAAAAGCATGATCGGCGGCGTGTGCATCAACGAGTGGCTCATGCGCGAGGGCCTTCTGGCTTTGAATCGGGAACCCGCCGGGCCGGAAAAATTCGACGAAAGCGCCGTGGACTGGCCGCGCACCAGCGCTTGGGCCGGAGGCGGGTACTACGCCCGCATTTTCATCAATGTCCGGGGCCGCGAACCCCAGGGCGTGGTGGCGCAGTCCGGATATGAAGCGTTCCGCGATGACCTCGCGCGCCGCATCGCCGCAATCCCCGACCACGAGGGCAGGCCCATGAACACCATCGTGCACAAGCCGCAGGAAGTGTATGCGCAGGCGCGCGGAGCGCCGCCGGATTTGCTCGTGTATTTCGACGATCTGAACTGGCGGTCCGTGGGTTCCGTGGGAACCGGCGCCATCCACACCTTCGACAACGACACCGGGCCGGACGACGCCAACCACGACTGGGACGGCATTTTCATCGCCTCCGGTCCCGGCGTTGCGCCCCTGGGGCAGGGTCGCTTTGACATCATGGGCGTGGCTCCGGCCATGCTCAAGCTCCTGGGCGTGGCGCCGCCAGCGGACATGCCGGGAACAGGCATGCTGTAGGCCGCGCTTTTTTCGAGGTGTCAAGCAAAAGGAGAACTGCCATGGAACAGCAGGGGTTCACACTCTGGTTCACGGGCCTGTCGTGCTCGGGCAAAACCACCATATCGCAGATCGTGGCCAACGAACTGCGCGCGCGCGGGCTGAAAGTCGAGGTGCTCGACGGCGATGTGGTGCGCACGAATTTGAGCAAAGGCCTCGGGTTCAGCAAGGAAGACCGGGACATGAACATCCTGCGCGTGGGGTTCGTGTCCAAACTGCTCACGCGCAACGGCGTGGCCGCCATCGTGGCCGCCATATCGCCCTATCGCCTCATCCGCGATCAGGTGCGCCAGGACATCGGCAACTTCGTGGAAGTTTTCGTGAAATGTCCCATCGAGGTATGCATTGACCGCGATGTCAAAGGCCTTTACAAAAAGGCGCTCGCCGGGGAAATTAAAAACTATACGGGAATAGACGATCCGTATGAAGAACCCACGGCGCCCGAGGTGGTTGTGGAGACCAATGTCGAGACCCCGCAGCAGAGCGCGGCCATCGTCGTCAAGGCCCTTGAACACCTGCACTACATTGCGCCCCAGGACCGCAGCGTGACCAGCGAAGTGTATTCCGTGGAGGAAGAGGCGGCTGTCAAAAAGCGTCTCGAAGATCTGGGATACATCTGATGTTGATCCGCATGCGCCGGGCATGTACAATGAATTGCATGAGCAAATAGGCCGCGTACCCAAGTGGCTAAGGGGGCGGACTGCAAATCCGCTATCATCGGTTCGATTCCGATCGCGGCCTCTCTTGACAGATATGATATAATAATAGCTATGCTGTCAAAGCGCATGATTTTCTTTTTTCTGGCGTTTTTATGTGCGGCTGCGTTTGGCTGTGCGGGATGCCGTGACGGCAAACCGCATTCCGGGCCGCAGCCGCCTGTTCCGCCCCGGCCCCGGCCCAATATTCTTTTCATCACCGTGGACGCCCTGCGCGCGGACTACACCGGGCGCATCGGCGGCAAGCCCTTCACCCGCGCCCTGGACGAAGCGTCGGACATGGGCGTGCTGTTCTCCCAATGCGTCTCTTCCACTTCCGTCACCGGCCCGTCCATTTCCGCCATGATGACCGGCAGCATGCCCCACCGCATAAATTCCCAGTTCAATGCGATGCCTCTGGACCCCCGGCTTTTCACCCTCGCGGAAATCCTGGATTCCGCGGGTTACGACACCGCGGGCTTTCCGGGCACCTCTCTGCTGTCATCCGATTACGGTTTCCAGCAGGGATTTGATTTTTTCGACGACACCTTCGACCGCACCGAATACGCCACGAATTACTGGAAGCCCGGCGAAATCATTACAGAATCCCTGATCCGCTGGATTGACAACCGGAAATCCCGCAAGCCATTCTTCGCCTGGATTCACTATTTCGATCCCCACGATCCCTACATCGCCCATTACGGAGAGCGCGCCGGCCAGGAATACACTTATGAATTTCTCAATGACTTGTACATCAGGCAGGACCCCGGACTTGTGCAGGCCGAGCTTGATGGGATTCTCGAGTTCTATTCCCAGGAAGTATTTTACACGGACCGGCAGATCGCCCGCGTCCTGAAGCATATCCGGGACAAGGGCCTGCTGGCGAACACGCTGGTCGTGATCACTGCGGACCATGGAGAAGAGTTGTTCCAGCACGATTTGTTCCACGGCCACGGCCGCTCATTGCACCACACGGCGCTGCATGTGCCGCTCGTCATCATGTTTCCCGGAAAGAAATATGCCGGAACGCGCGTGGACACCACGGTGCGAACCATTGATATTTTCCCCACCATTCTCGAACAGGCCGGGCAACGCGCGCCCCGGTCCGCCCAGGGCCGGTCCCTCCTGCCGTTGATCACTGGCGCCGAACGCGCGCCGCGCCCCGCCTTTTCCACTCGCGAGCCTCTGTCTTTTTACAAAAATGGAAGAGCCGCGGCGCTCACGGAAGCGGAGTGGAAATTCATTTATTTCGAAAAAGAGCCGGGCCGTTTGTACAATCTCAAGAAAGACCCCAAGGAATTCGAGGATGCCGCAGGCTCCAACCCCGCTGTGGTCAAACGCATGCGCGCCCAAACGCTCAAGAACACGCTTGACGACCCCGGTTACATCCCCCCCGTGGAACCGGAATTCCGCGGCCGCGATTACCGCATGCTCAAAAGCCTGGGTTATCTCAAATAGCCGTGCCCTCCGCAACGCCCGCATTTTAATGTTTCCTCATTCGGCGCAGCCCCAATGGCGGCGCATCGGCGGTTTGCCACGCATCTGTGCGCTTCGTATAATGAGCGCAAACAGAGTCCCGCGGACGACACTCCGGGGAAACAGGTTCAAATGGGGGATACGGCATGGCGGAAACGCACGGCATCAGGATTTACGATGATTTGCACAGGACGGTGCGGGACTTCGAGCCTCTGCATCCGGGCCGTGTGAACATGTATGTGTGCGGCGTCACCGTTTACGGCCCGTGCCACATCGGACACGCGCGCGCCTACATCTCCTTCGATGTGATCCGCAGGTATCTCGAATTCCGCGGCTTCGAAGTCAACTACATACAGAATTTCACTGACATTGACGACAAGATAATCAAAAAGGCCAACGAGGAAAATGTTGGCATCAGCGTGATCACCGAGCGGTACATCAATCAGTATTTCCGGGACATGGACGCGCTGAATGTCAAGCGCGCCACGGCGTATCCGCGCGCCACCGGTTACATCGGCAAAATGATCGAGATGACGCAGTTGCTGATTGACAAAGGCTTCGCCTACGAAACCGGCGGCAATGTGTTTTTCGATGTGGCGCGCTTCGAGGGCTACGGAAAGCTGTCCCGCCGCAGCCTCGAAGACGGGCAGGTTACACAGGAGCCGTCGCCCGGCAAGCGCAACCCCGCGGACTTCGCGCTCTGGAAGGCATCCAAACCCGACGAACCCGGATGGGACAGCCCCTGGGGCAGCGGCCGTCCGGGATGGCACATCGAATGCTCGGCCATGGCCCTGGAACTCGCGTGCTGAACCCTGGACATCCACGGCGGCGGCGAGGATCTCACCTTTCCGCATCACGAAAACGAAATCGCGCAGTCCGAAGCCGCCACGGGCGAGCCGTTCGCGCGCTACTGGATGCACAACGCTTTCGTAAATGTTGACAAAGAGAAAATGTCCAAATCGCTCGGCAATGTGGTCAATGTGAGGGACATCCTCGACAAACACAGTCCCGAGGCGCTGCGCCTGCTGTTTTTGGGCGCTCATTACCGCGCCCCCGTGCAGTTCAGCGAAGAGCGCCTGATTGAAGCCGAAAAGGCTCTCGACCGGTTCCGCGCGTTTCACGAATCCCTGGAACGCATACGCGCCTCCGCCGCCGAAGGTGAGCCTGACTCCTCCATAGCCATGGCGGCGGATGCGTTGAAAATGGCGGTGGAGCAGGCGCGCGGGGAGTTCATGGCAGCCATGGACGAGGATTTCAACACGCCCGCGGCCCTGGCCCAGGTGTTCACGATCATCCGCAAGGGCAATTCTCTGGCGCGCGACCTGGAACTTGCGCCGGGGCAGGGCGCGCCGCGCGCGGCCGCCGATGCGCTGGAGCAGGCGTGGAGCGAGGTAAGAACTTTGTCCGAACTGCTCGGGCTGGACCTGGACCGAGCGCTCGCCGCCAAACCCGAAGGCGCGGATGCCGCGCAGGTGGATGCGCTCATGGACATTCTCATCCGTACGCGGCATCTCGCCAGAGAGTCCAAAGCGTGGCCCATTGCGGATTTCATCCGCGACGCGCTCAAGCAGGCCGGATACGCGCTCGAAGACAGGCCCCAAGGCACGGCCTGGAAAAAAGAATGATCTGGCGCGCATTCCGGTTGCCGTATTCATCACGGTATTCCTATAATGAATAAATCCCCGGAGCCGCGCGTTCCGGCGTACAAGGTTTCATGCGTCCGGCGCGCGCGCCGGGGCGCAATTCTTTGCGGCTGGTGCAATCATGGGAATGACTATCACGGAAAAAATCATCGCCGCGCACTGCGGCGCGCAAAGCGTGTGCCCGGGCCAGTATGTGCTGGCCGAGTGCGATCTCATGATGGGCCACGATGTGACCGCGCCCCCGGCCATCAAGGTGTTCGAGCAGATCGGACGCCCCAGGGTTTCGGACCCGGATCGCCTGGTTCTGGTCAATGATCATTTCGTGCCCAACCGCGATGTGGCATCGGCCGAGCAGGCCAAAGCCATGCGCGAGTTCGCAGCGGCCCAAGGCGTGAAAAAGTATTTCGAGGTGGGCCGTTCGGGCGTGTGCCATGTGCTGCTTCCCGAAAAAGGGCTTGTCGCTCCCGGCGATCTGGTGATCGGCGCGGATTCCCACACATGCACCTATGGCGCCCTGGGCGCATTCAGCACCGGCGTGGGCAGCACGGACTTGGCCGCGGCCTGGGCCACGGGCAAAATGTGGATGAAAGTGCCCCCCACCATCAGGTTCGAGTACTCGGGCAAAATGCCCGAATGGGTGTACGGCAAGGACCTGATTCTGGAAACCATCGGCCGCATCGGCGTGGAGGGCGCGCGCTACAAGGCCATGGAGTTCTGCGGCGAAACCGTGAAGGACCTGACCATATACGACCGGTTCACCATGGCCAACATGGCCATCGAAGCCGGGGGAAAGAACGGCATTTTCGAGCCGGATGAAAAGGTGCGGGAATTTCTCGCGGGCCGCGGAGGCCGCGAGGGCGCATATCTGGCCAGCGATCCGGACGCAGGTTACGAAAGCACGGTGCGCGTGGATGTATCGGATCTGCAGCCTGTGGTGGCGTGCCCGAGTCTGCCCGAAAACACAAAGCCGGTGTCCGAACTTTCCGGGGTGGAGATTGACCAGGTCGTGATCGGCTCATGCACCAACGGGTGGCTGGACGACCTGCGCCTCGCGGCCCGGGTGCTCAAGGGCAAAAAGGCCGCGCCGCGCGTGCGCCTCATCATCATCCCGGCTACGCAGGGCATCTGGAAGGCGGCCATGAAAGAGGGCCTGTTCGACATTTTCGCGGACGCGGGCGCGGCCGTGAGCACGCCCACCTGCGGCCCGTGTCTCGGGGGCCACATGGGCATTCTGGCCGCGGGCGAGGTGGCGGTTTCCACCACGAACCGCAATTTCGTGGGGCGCATGGGCCATCCCCAAAGCCAGGTGTATCTGGCCAATCCGGCCGTGGCCGCAGCCTCGGCCATCGCAGGCCGCATCGCGCATCCCGCCAACGCATGACGCGCCGGCGCTTCGTCCAATCCGCAAGCAAAGGGAGCACAGCCATGAACGCATCGGCAGCCATCAAAGGAAACGCCTGGGTCTTCGGGGACCATGTGGACACGGATGTCATCATTCCGGCCACATATCTTGTCACGAGCGATCCGGCCCAGCTCGCGCTCCACTGCATGGAAGGCGCCGGACCGGGCTTCATTGACAAGATCTCACCGGGCGACATCATTGTGGCGGGCGAGAATTTCGGGTGCGGCAGTTCCCGCGAACATGCGCCCATCGCCATCAAGGGCGCGGGCATTTCGTGTGTGCTCGCAGACTCCTTCGCTCGCATCTTTTTCCGGAATGCCGTGAACATCGGGCTGCCCGTGTTCGAAGTTGCGGGCATCGGCAAAGGGGTCGCGGACGGAGATTCCCTGGAAATTCTGCCGGACAGCAGAAAGGTCCGGAACCTGACCAAGGGCGCGGAGTTCGATTACGAACCGTATCCCGATTTTCTGAACGAGATCATCTCTGCGGGCGGTCTTATCCAATGGGTCCGCAAAAAAGGCTGATGTAGAGCCACTTTTACCGGTATCGCCCGCGCCGAAACAGATTTCCGCGCGCACTGCTATTTTCCAGTTTCAATTTCATGATTGCATGCGGCGTTTTGCCGGAAAACTCTTTTTGGCACAGTTCTTGTAACGCGAAAAAAATCTCATTATACCCATAACTTTCTTTTTTGAAACAGTTTGTATATATAATTTTTTAATGAATTAGAAGCCTTTTAATTTGCTCTATGTGTGATAGAATTAACAACGAAAATCAGAGTGTGGGGATTTTGCGTGGAACTGCGTCAGGAAATCAGCCTCAAACAACTCCAGACAATCAGTCCGCAATTGATACAGGCGCAGCGCATGTTGCAGGTTACGGCGCTGGAACTGCACGATGAAATCCTGCAGGAAATGAGCGAAAATCCCGCGCTCGAAATGGAAGAAATCATGACCTGCCCGCACTGCCACCGGCCCATGGAGGGCTACCGGTGCGAATACTGCGGCCAGAAACCCGGCAGCGCCGACGCGGAAAACGAGCAGTTCATCGAGCAACAGATCATGGACTACGACCCGGACGAGGCCGCTTACTCCGGCGCCATGCAGGGCGGGCAGGATGACGACAGGCCCACCTTTCTGGACTTCTACCAGCAGGAAGGCGATTTCCACGAAATTCTCCTCAACAATTTTTACACACTGGATTTCCCGGCCCAGTGGCGCTGGCTCGGCGAGTATCTGATTTACACCATTGACGAAGACGGATATCTGCGCCTGGACATGGATTCGCTTCGCGCCCAGGCTCTGTTCGTGATCGAGATTCTCAAGCACGAGCCGCCCGCGGAGGGCGGATACCGCACGGCGCAGACGGGCCGCCTCATGCAGTGGCACCGCATCTGGGCGCTCAAGGACATGCATCCCCTGGTCAAGCGCATTCTGCAATCCTTTTTCGAGGAACGGTTCGATGCGGATTTCGACGATATGCGGGCGCTGGCCGCGGCCCTGGAGTCAAGCCCGGAACGCGATGTGCGCGCGTTTTACGACGCGGTGAACCGGGGCCAGGTCAGAGACCTCCGCGACTTTTTGTCAGGGGATGAACAAGGCCGCTGGATCGCCGCGGCCCAGGCCGCGGCCGCGCTCGACCCCGCCCGCGCCCAGGCCCTCGACGATTGCCTCATGGAACTTTACGGAGACAATCTTGAATCCCTCATAACAGGCGCCCGTGAAAAGCTCATCCCCATCCTCGACAACCTGGATCAACAGGTCGAGCATTTCATTGGCATCATTCAGACCATGGATCCGCCAGGAATCGGCGCGCGCAATCCGCGCGAAGCCCTGCTCATCCAGTTGAATTCTCTCACAACGCGGGACAACGACTGGGCCTTGGCGCATCGCATCATTTCCGAGCGCTTCGATGACCTGGGCAAAAGCCGGATCGCGGAGATTGCGGCCGCATTCGAGGTGACCGCCGCGGAGCGGGACCCGTTTCTTCTGGTCACGCTCCGGGGGCGCTTCACGGACGAGCTTCTGGCGGTCCTCCAGAAGCACGTCTTCCTCCAGCTCCGCAGCCTGGCCCTGGAGTGCAGCGCGCTCTCCGGGATCACGATGGCGTTTACCCGGAGCGTGTACTACGCCGCTCAGGCGCTTCGGAGCCAGGGGCACGCGCTCGTGGTCCTGAGCCCGCCGGAGTCCTTCCGCGGATTCCTCAAGCTCCTGGGGGCGGATGTTTCGCGGCTGCCCATTCTC
>Ga0101944_10006293_pt1 | contig 12774 bp, 16 predicted proteins | sample DewCreD2012metaG_FD_75245 | JGI IMG/M metagenome (GOLD analysis project Ga0101944, IMG submission 75245) | Hot spring sediment bacterial and archeal communities from British Columbia, Canada, to study Microbial Dark Matter (Phase II) - Dewar... ... | reverse complement strand
GCCCCCTCCGGCTTGCACCGGGGATGCGCCGCCAGTCGGCGTTCCGGTCGGCGTCCCTGGCGCGCGATTGGTTGCGGCCCCTTCGGGACCGCGCCCGGACGCGATGCCCGGACCGCGCCCTGCGCCGCGGGAGTTCTGACTGGCCAGCGCCTGCGCTTTCTTTTCGCGTTCCTCCTTGGGCAGTTCCAGCGCGACGACCTCTCCTGCCGTCAGCCCTTCCTGGATTTCCGCGTAAAAGAAATCGGCCACGCCCACTTTCACCGTGCGCTTCTCGAAGCCGGCACCGCGTTGAACATACACAAACCGCTCCATCAGCCCCGTATCGGGGTTTTTCTCGGTGAACACCGCAGCCAACGGAACAGCCGTCACGTTATCCGCGGAGGCCACCGGAATCTTGATGTTGGCCGTCATGCCGGGGCGGACGCGGGCATCCACATTTTTCAACACAATCCGGGCCGAGTAACCCTTGATGTTGTTCCGGATGGTCGCCTGTGGAGCGATTCGCTCCACCACCCCCGTTACTTTCAGCCCCGCCACCGCCTCCACCGACACCTCCACCTCCTGGCCCGTGGTGAGGCGCGGCACGTCGGCCTGGTTGACATGCGCGTTGATAATCATCGCGTTCAGGTCGGCGATCGTCAGCACCTCGGTGCCGCTGTTAAAACCGCCGGAGCCGCTGACGGCCTGCCCGATGGAAACCGGGCGTGTCAGCACCGTGCAGTCGAAGGGCGCCCGAACCTCCGTTTTGGTCAGCCGTTCCTCCACAATGGCCAGATCGCGCTCGGATCGTTCCAAGGCCACCTTGGCCAGCTCAAACCGGGTCTTGGTGTCATCGAACAATTCCTGGGATATCAGTTTCTCGCTCAGCAAACGCCGGGCGCGTTCCAAGTCCCGTTCGGCCTTTTCCAGCTCCAGCTTGGCGCGGGAGATATCCGTCAGATTGGAGGCTCGCTGCTGCTGCAGTTCCTTGTCATCCAGCTTGAAGAGCAAATCCCCCCGCTTGACGCGGTCGCCGATGTCCACTGGCAACAGCTCGATCTTGCCGTTGATTTCGGGCCGGACCGACACCTGCTCGGCGGGAGTGATTTCCCCCGCAGCGTTCACCGCAAAATCTATGTCCCGCAATTCGACAACGGCAGTGGTGCGGCGCGCGGGAGTCGCGGCGTTTTCCTGGCTCTTGCGCCAGGAGTTCCAGACCGAATAGCCGCCGAACCCCACGCCGAATATCACCAGGGCCACGATTACACTTTTCATTCAATCTCTTTCAAACCAGATTACTCTAACCCGCCAGGAGCGCCCGGTGCAAACGCTTTAGCAGCCTCCGGCAGGACCCGGCAAGCCCGATGGTGCCCTTGCCGGCGCGCATTCCATGCTTGCCTCGGCGGGCTCCAGCCGCTTTGTTTTGGGCCGCTTGCCTGCCATTTGCGGGACGCCGGGAGCTCGGGCGAGTGCGGCACCGAAGTGGTGCGCCGTGGCCATTAGACGCTGATGAAGCCGTTTTATTTAATTCTTTTGCTGGTGATGAATTTTTTCTGGGCGGGAGTTTATTCCGCCTACAAAGTGCTGGACCAGCATGGCTTGTCACCCGCGGGGATTGTCACCCTGCGATTTGGCTTGGCCGGGCTTTGTCTGGCCCTGGTCTGGCGTTGGCTGCCGGGAGCGGCGCCGCGGGGGCGCCATCTGGTGATTACCGGGCTGATGGGCTTGATGCTCTATGTCGTCGGTCAGCGCCTCCAGGTTCTCGGCAACCACCTGGGCACCGCTGGCAACTCCTCGGTGCTGATGGCGGTCGAACCCCTGCTCACTTCAGTGGCGGCTGCGGTATTTCTGCGCGAACCCATCGGGCCCCGGCGGCTGGGCGGGTTCATTCTCGGCCTGGTGGGGGTGGCCTTGCTCAACGGGGTCTGGCGCCCGGATTTCCGTTGGACCGGCCTGGCGGCGAGCCTCATCTTCATTTCATCTTTCATCTGCGAGGCTGGCTACTCGGTTCTGGGCAAACCCATCGTCCAGCGCGCCAGCGTCATGAAGATGCTGGCCATCTCGCTGTGGGTCGGCACCCTGGGCAACCTGCTTATTGACGGCCCGCAAACCGCGGTGGCGGCGGGGCGGCTGCCGCCCAGCGCCTGGGCATTGCTGGCCGGGCTGGCCATCCTTTGCACGGCCGTCGGTTACGGCGTCTGGTTTGTCGTGATTCGCGAATGCCCGGTGAACCTGGCGGCCCTCACCGTTTTTTCCCAGGCCATTTTCGGCGTTCCCATTGCGGCGCTGTGGTTGGGAGAACAGATTCATTGGGGCCACTTCCTCGGCAGCCTGACGATTGTGACGGGCTTGGCTCTCGGCTTCTCCCGCCAGATCAAGCCCAACCCAAAGGCCCAAAACCCAACGCCGGCCGCCGATTGACACCTGGGCGATTCTTCGGGCAGGTTTTTGGCAGGTGACTCGAACAATGCTCATAGAGTTTTGCCGACGGGCTCGCTGGATCATGGTGGTGATGGCTTGCGCACACCGCCTGGTTTGGGCGGCGGGCGACGATGCCAATCCCTTTGGCGTGGGGTCCTCGGCGCAAGCGTCCGGCCTTTACGCTTCCTGGATGCCCAAAATGGCCGCGGCGGGTGTGAGGTGGGTGCGCGTCTTTCCGGAGTGGAATCAAATCCAACCTTGGGCGGGGACGTGGAACTGGTCCCTGATGGATTCGATGCTAAACACCGCCGCCAGCAACCGGCTGAACCTCAGCGGGCTGTTCCTCTACAATGCACAATGGGTGAATGCCAACACGCATACCTTTCCGACCAATAACTACCCGGCCTGGTTCACTTATGTGTCGAATGTGGTCCACCATGCGGCCGGGCGGGTCCGCTACTGGGAGGTTTGGAATGAACCGGAGAACTTTGCCGCCGGGGGAACGCCCGCGGATTACGCCCGCGTGGTGACCAATGCCTACCTCGCCGCCAAAGCAGCGGACCCCGAGGCTCGGATTGGCCTGAGCGTTGCCTCCGTGGACATTCTCTATTTGGAACAGGCGATCCAGGCCGGCGCCGCGGATCACTTCGACTACATTTGTGTGCATCCCTATGAAGTACTCGGCACCCTCCGTTCGGGCCAGGAGGCGCTCTTCATGAGTATCGTGCCCACCCTCCGTAAAATGCTCGCCGCCCGGAACCCGGCCAAATGGAAAGTGCCAATCTGGTTTACCGAGATTGGTGAGGAGTTGGGGGGGGCGGTCACAGCGATGACCCAGGCGCAGGACTTGGTCAAGGTGTACGCCATGGGCATTGCGCAAGGGGTGAGTTGCATTGAGTGGTTTGAGGCCCAGGAGGAGGTGGATGTGGAGGAGGGTTTAAATAAGGTTAAGGAAGCCGCAGAATTGGCTAAGGATTTGCGGGTGCGTTTGGCGGAGGCGGAAAACGAGTTCAAGGAGATTAAAAAGTCCTTAGAAGAGGCCTAGTTTTTAGCATTTTGCCCCACAAAACAAGCATTCCTATTGACAGGAATATATTATTATATTAGGATAAGAGAGGTAGTTTTTAGAAAAAAGGGGCAACTAGCCCACATCAAGGAGGTGCCGATGCTCTCGGCCATTTTTTGTCTTTTCCTGTTGTCTGAACGGGGGGATGCTTCTCTGCTTTCCGTAAGCTCGGTTGGCTTTGCGGTTGCAGTGTTCGCTCTTCTGGCGATCTCGCCGAATATGAATAGGCTGGCCCAGCAGATTGGACCGGAGGAATCTGTTGATTCTGATGTTCTGGAGAAAGCTTGTCGCTTGGCTTCCAAGGCATACGCCAAACTCTATCCGGACCAAGGAATTCCGCGCCCCAAGAACTTTACAGTTCTGGAGGCCGCGGAGGGATATGGCATGGGACACGTGATTGCTTCCAATGGCGAAACAAGTTATCCCAAGCACATAATTCGCCTCAAGATGTTTCGCGTTTTGGTGGGCTGTCCAGACGGTCCGCGGGAGATTTACACCACCCGCTACGACTGGGTGGCTTTTACTCCGACCACACCGACAGAATTCGCTTTCGTCTCCCAGAGGCAAATCTTACCCTTGGAAGAACAAGGCGATACTGCCTAAAACAAACCAACAGAACACGCCCCGACTCGCTGTAGCGACGCTCGGGGCGTTCACTTGTTAATAAAATTTATTTAGCATTATAAAGAGAAATGGATTCTTTCTGGAAAAATTTACCGCGCCCATTTTTTGTTTTGGCGCCTATGTTTGAAGTAACCGACACTGCTTTTCGGCGTATGTTTGTTTCTTTCGGCCGGCCGGATGTATTTATGACTGAGTTTGTTAACATAGACGGTCTAGCCCATCCGGCTTCTCGCGACAAGATAATCCGCTATTACCTGCCTTTTGATAAATCAGAGCGTCCTATCGTTATGCAGGTTTGGGGCAAGGACCCAGAGAGGATGAAACAAGCGGGCCAGCTGGCGGTTGAGCTTGGTTTTGATGGGATAGATATTAATATGGGCTGTCCAGATAAAAAGGTTTTAGAAATAGGTGCGGGTGGCGGACTTATAGGTAATTTTAATTTAGCTAATGAACTTATTCTTGCCGCTAAAGAAGGTGCGCAGAATTTACCGGTTTCGGTTAAAACCAGAAAGGGCCTAAATAAAGACATAACCGAAGAGTGGATTTCAAATCTTGCTAAATCAAATCCTACCGCTATAACTTTACACGCCAGAACAGTTAAGGAGATGTCTAAGGTTGATGCAGATTGGAGTTCTATAAAAAGAGCGGCGGAAGTTTTAAAAGGTAGCGGGATAATTTTTATTGGCAATGGAGATGTGAAGAGTCGCGCAGATGGGATTTATAAATCCAAAGAGAGCGGATGCGATGGCGTGATGGTTGGTCGGGGAGTTTTTGGGAATTATTGGTTTTTTTCCAACAAGGATTATTCCCAAATAACCGCGGAAGAAAAATTGCGAGCGGTAGTTTCTCATTCTAAGCTTTTTGAAAATAATTTTTCCAACATAAAAAGGTTCCACATGATGTATAAACACCTAAGTTCTATGGCTAATGGTTTTCCCGGAGCCAAGGACTTGAGGCACAAATTAATGTCTGCCGGCAATTCTTCGGAAGTTTCGGCTATTGTGGAAGATTTTTTAGCACAGCATAATTAGATAAATATGACTAAGGACACTTCTTGGGACAGCGCAGCTGATTGGTATGGCGACCATCTGGCTTCCGGCAGGACTTATCAATCCAGACTTATTTGGCCCGGGGCCTTGCGTTTGATGGGAGATTTAAAAGATAAGTTAGTCGCGGATGTTGCCTGCGGAGAGGGTTCCTTTGCTTCTATGCTTAAAAAAAGTGGGGCGGGTAAGGTTTATGGATTTGATTCTTCCAAGGAGCTTATTAAAAGAGCATCTCGTTCTTATCGGGGCATAAAATTTGAAGTTGCCCCGGCCGAAGATTTGCCACTGGACTCTTCTTCGGTTGACGCGGTGTCGCTTATTTTGGCGATTCAAAATATGGAATTTCCAGCCAAAGTTTTAAAAGAGATTTCCGGGATACTTAAAAAGAGCGGACGATTGGTTTTGATTCTAAATCATCCGGCGTTTAGGGTGCCGGGCGGAACTTCTTGGGGGTTTGATGATAAAGAAGGCGTTCAGTATCGGCGAGTCAATTCCTATATGACTGAAAGTAAAACCGTCATGAAAGTTAATCCTGGCAAAAGCGATACTGCTCAGACTATAAATTTTCACCGCCCGTTGCAAAACTGGTTTAAAATGCTAAAAAACGCCGGTTTTTTGGTGGAAACTATGGAGGAGTGGTGTTCGGATAAAGAAAGTGGAGTGGGTCCTAGGAAGATTGCGGAAGATAGGGCCAGAAAAGAATTCCCTTTATTTATGGCGATAGTGGCGGTTAAAAAATAAACAATGAAAAAAGTACACCGCTTTATAATTCAAAATTTGTCTCTGCCGGAAAGCGGAGAAATGACTGTGGTGGGGGATGTTTTTTCCCAGATGAAAAATGTTCTTAAGTTGGAGCCCGGCGAAGAGGTTGGTATTTGTGATGGAGCGGGCAGCGAGGCAATTTGCCGGATAGTTTCCTATGAAAAAGGCGGGGCGCGCTTGGAAATTATTGCCTTGGAAAAAGAGAGTACTCCCAGCAGGAAGCTCAGTCTTTTTTGCGCTATTTTAAAAAACGAGAATTTGGAATGGGTGGTGCAAAAAGCCAGCGAGATAGGCGCCTGTCGCATTATTCCGATAATTACAGACAGGACTATTAAAACGGGAATCAGAAAAGACAGGTTGCAGTCTATTGCCAAGGAGGCAGTGGAGCTTGCCGGAAGATCTAATCTGGTGGAGATTCTTGATCCGGTTAATTTTAAAGAAGCTTTGGATATGATTTCCGGCGGATGGTTTATGGAGGCCTCTGGCGTGGCGTCCAAAGATGCCGCTTCCTGCGATTCTGTTTTTGTGGGTCCGGAAGGGGGGTGGAGCGAGAAGGAGATAAACCAGGCCAAGCTCGCCAAATTAACTTTTGTTTCTTTGGGAGAGAATGTTTTACGGGCGGAAACCGCCGCGACTTTGGCTGTTTTTGAGGCCCTACAAAAAAATTAAAATATGTGTTATGCTGACCCTTGGTCAAAAGAACCACCCGCCCGGGCGGTTTTATTTGTCAAAAGAACAAAATGCAAAATTTTAAAAAAGTAAAAATAATAGCTACTACCGGTCCGGCCATGGAGTCGTCAGAAAAAATTTCTGCGGCGATTTCTGCCGGGGTGGATGTATTCCGCATCAACTTCTCTCATTGTTCTAGGGAGGAGGCTTTTATGCGTGTAGAAAATATAAGAAAAGCGGAGAAAGAGCATGGACGTCCGATTGCCATAATGGCGGATTTGGCTGGTCCTAAGATACGAATTGGAATGATGAAAGATGGTCAGGAGATGACAGAGGGTTCTTTGGTTGCAATTCACAAGGAGCTTAAAGAAGGAGATAAAAATAACATTGCGGTTAATCATCCGGAGATAGTGGATAATCTTTTCTTGGGTTGTGAGGTTTATTTGGGAGATGGAGATGTGCGTTTGGAGATAGTGAAAAAGGGCAAGGACAAGGCCATAGCTAAAGTTACCGCTCCGGGAAAAGTTAGAAGCAAGATGGGTTTTTCTGCGCACGGTTTGGCCCTTAAAAAATTTGAGATTTCTTCCAAGGACAAAGCGGATATAAAAATAGCCTGCGAAGCGGGGATGGATGCTATTGCCGCCTCTTTCATACAGACTGACTTGGATATAAAAGCTATCCGCAAGTTGGTCGAGAAGGAGGGTCGGGACCTTATGCTTATTGCCAAAATAGAAACTCAACAGGGGATTGATAACGCGCAAAAGATTTTGGATGTTGCGGATGGAATAATGGTTGCTAGAGGAGATTTGGGTTATGCCATACCGATGGAGAGAGTTCCTCATGTGCAAAAAGAATTAATCACTTTGGCTCGTTCTAAAAATAAGCCGGTTATAACCGCGACTCAGATGTTGGAGTCTATGGGTCAAAATTCCTTTCCAACTCGGGCGGAAATAACCGATGTTGCCAATGCGGTTATGGATGGAACTTCCGGGGTTATGTTGTCGCAGGAAACCTCCAAGGGTATGTACCCCCTGGAATCCGTGCGAGTTATGGCCAAGATAGCTCGGGGCGCAGAAAGTTATATACCTGTTATTGATTTGCCGGAATTAAATGAAATTTACGACGCAGTGGCTACCTCGGCGGTATCAGTTGCGGAACATATCGGCGCTCAGTTTATTGCTGCTTTTACGGAAAGCGGTAGTTCTGCCAGAAGAGTCTGCCGTCACAGGCCGGACTGTCCGATCTTGGCCCTAACGCCTAGTATCTCGGTTGCGAGGAGACTTTGTTTTTCCTGGGGAGTTATGCCTTTTGTCGCCAAGGAACCCAAGGGTTTTGAAGAATTAGACGATTTAGTGAGAATCGCCCTGCAGACCGGTTATTTTAAGGCCAAAAAAGGCGGTACGGTAGTTATCGTGGCGGGGGTGCCTTTTGGGCTTGCTGGTAGCACCAATCTTCTGCATGTAGCCAAAATATAAGGTTTTGTAATAAAAGAATCTTTCTGTCGTCTAAAGTAATAACAACCCCCAAACGGAGTGTTATAATTCGCTTCGTAGGGTTAAAAATAAAAAAATGAGTCAAAATATAAAAAATTATATAGGTGTTGCGGGCATGATAGTTGCCCTGGTGTTTGCGTATTCCTATTTCAGGTATACGGGGGCGTATGAGAGGTCCATACAACCCTCTTCCTTTAGGAGTTTCTCCGCTTCCGGAGAAGGGAAGGCGACCGTGGTGCCAGATGTGGCAGTTTTCAATTTTACTGTCATAACCGAAGGCGGTAAGGATTTGGCGGCTTCTCAGAAAGAGAATACCGACAAGACCAATCAGGCGGTGGATTTTGTTAAGTCCAAGGGCGTGGAGGCAAAAGATATTAAAACCCAAAGTTTTAATGTTTCCCCTCGCTATGAAAGCTATAACTGCTATGCGCCTATGACGGTTATGTCTGTCTCGGCTGCGGTTGGACAAGAGATTGCTCCGGTTGCTCGTAAGTGTCCTCCTCCTTCTATTGTTGGCTACACAATCACCCAGTCCATAGAAGTTAAGGTCAGAGATTTTTCCAAAGTGGGAGAGCTTCTGTCTGGCGTGGTGGATAAGGGCGCAAATCAGGTGGGCCAACTTTATTTCAAAGTTGATGATCAGGAGAAAGCTTTGGCAGATGCTCGCGCTAAAGCCATAGATCAGGCCAAGCGCAAGGCAGATGAGATAGCTGCCGCCGGAGGATTTAAAAAAGGCAGACTTCTTTCCATAGAAGAGAGCGGTTACAATCCTTACCCTTATGACAGATACTACGGAATGGGCGGGGATGCAATGATGGAATCCGCTAAAGTTATGTCTGCCCCGGCTCCTTCCATTGAGGCGGGCAGTCAGGAGATGAAGGTTAATGTTTATCTTCGTTACGAAATAGAATAAGAAAAGTTTATTGTTTGTCGCCAAAGCATAGGTTTTTAGTTGGCAGATAAAGACAATCGCCCCGACCAGAGTTTGGCGGGGCGATTTGGTTTTTTGGACGAAAGGGTTCCGTCTTAGTTGTAGATTGCCCGGGCCGCTCTGCGGGCTTGATCTCCCTCCATGTAGCTCATCCAGAAGGAGTTCTCATTGTAGTCTTTTGGAACATCGGGTTTTACCACGAACTGAATCTTGGTTTTCCCGCGGGAAGTTTCCGCCGTGGCCAGGCAAGATATCCCGCTAAGGTGAGACCCTACGCAGACCTCTTTGAAATCAGTAGAGATGAGCGCTTCCACCTCCTTGCTTTTGAGCCGGCAGGTTTTCTCTCCCTTGAGAATCATTTCCCGCGCTGCCCCTTCTATTAGGTCGCAGACGGAGTCTTCTAGCGGAACTCCGCTTTTCATCAGACAGGATGATTTGAAGTACAAAGTATCGGTCCTCCTGTGCTTATTAATAAAATATATCGCACATATTGTCAAATAGAATAAAAAAATCTATATTTAGGCGGCAGAGTTATGAATTTAGAAAACACCTTAAGAAAATACGACTATAAGTTTCCAGCGGAGCTTATCGCTAAAAAACCGGCTAGTCCGCGCGACGGCGCGCGTCTTTTGATTTTGGGTAAAAATAACCAGCACGATGTTTTTAAGAACATAGGAGAATATCTACCAAACAGATGCGTGTTGGTGGTGAACGAGACCAAGGTTTTGCCCGCCCGCTTTGAGGCCATAAAAGAAAGCGGAGGGCGGGTCAGGATTCTTTTTTTAAAAGAAGAAAAAGCCGGTTGGGTGTGTCTTGCTGATAGGAACCTATCTTTGGGAGCCAATCTTAAGGCGGGTGGAATTATTTTTGCGGTGTTGTCTAAAAAAGAAGGGCAATATCTCTTAAGGCCGAACAAGAAAATAAAACCCATATCCTTTTTAAATAAAAACGGTCAGGCTCCTCTGCCTCCCTACATAAAAAATACGCCTCTTTCCAAGTCTTCCGTCCGGCGCGAATATCAGACGGTTTTTGCCAAAAATAATGGTTCTGCCGCCGCCCCAACCGCATCTTTGCACTTCACTAAAAAATTAATTTCTGCGCTTAAAAAAGAAGGCGTTGAATTTGTTAAGATAACTTTACACGTGGGCTTGGGAACTTTTGCGTCTTTGAACGAGGTTAATTTCAAAAAAAATAAACTACATCAAGAAGAGTATTTTATTTCCAAAGGGTCCGCTCAAAAATTAAATCGCGCCAAAAAAACAGGCAGAAAAATTGTGGCGGTAGGAACCACTTCTTTGCGAGCGATTGAATCAGCGCTAGGAGAGGATGGAATAGTGCTGGCTGGCAGGGGATTTACGGACATATTTATAAAAAGAGCGGAAGAAATAAAATTTATAGATGGGCTTATTACCAATTTTCACGTACCCAAATCTTCTTTGTTAATGCTAGTTTGTGCTCTAGGCGGGCTAAATGTTGTCAAAAAGGCGTATTTGGAGGCAATTAAAAGAAAATACCGTTTGTTCTCTTTTGGGGATGCGATGCTTATTTTAAGAGGATAAACAGGCAGATTTTGCCTTATTCCCTATGGGGATAACTGTTCGCTTATTGACATTATGCTATTTATGCTATACTATATAGCGGTCTGTAGAGTACTCATTTCTACGTGCGTGTGCGGCTTATTCTTAGGTGAATTTGACCCAATGCATTTTACAGAGTGAGAAGTAAAGGTTGTTCTCCAGATCCATAAATAAAATCACATACTTGATGAATAAGCTGTACATCGGCGGCATCCCGTATTCTTCTCGCGACGCTGAGCTCAAAGAGCACTTCTCCGCGGCTGGAAACGTTGTTGACGCGCGAATTATCATCGATAAAATGACCGGTCGCTCTCGCGGTTTCGGTTTCGTCGAAATGGCTACTCCTGATGAAGCTCAGAAGGCCATTGAGATGTTCGATGGTAAGGACTTTCAGGGTCGTCCTCTGAAGGTTAACCTCGCCAAGCCGATGGAGCCCCGCGCTCCTCGTGCTCCTCGTGGCAACGATCGCTACTAAAAAAGCGATAAGTTTGTCCGAAACCAAAACCCGTCCCCACAAAGGACGGGTTTTGGTTTGACAAGGAGGGCTGTTGTTGTAATATGAAAGGACCGCAATTTGAAAAAGCGGAGACTGTCGCTTATTGGAGGCTACTAAATTGCCCACCGCAATCACTCTGAAGGACAAGGTGGCAACTGCCCTTGATGGGCTTATTGCTACCGGCCGTATCAAAGAGCTGAGGGACACCCCACCAAAAGACCGCCTGAGGGTCCTTCGGGAGATGGTGCCCGCCATGAAGCTGGGACCGAGCGTCGGTTGGACCGGCGTTCATCACAACCAGTTCTTGGTTGCTCTGGAGGCAGAAGGCGTTCCGATGGGGGTTTGCCCCCATATGATGTTCTGTGTGGATGGTCGGGAGGCCTTTTGCGGGCTTGTTCACTGCCCGACCACCTGCGTAGCCCCGCAGCAGAGTTGCTGTGTTCGCGACGAACCCGCCGTCGCGGCCTAGTTCTTTTCTTTTGGTGAACCACTTTTGAAGCCCGCCATCCTTTTACCTTAGGGATTGGCGGGCTTTTTTTGTTATAATGTTTTTGTTATGCCAGAACAGATAATGCTTCCCTTTGAAGAGGAAAAAGAAATTGCCCCCAAAGAGGATGCGCCCACAGAAGAAACCAAGAGCAACTCCTATGTTTTTGCAGAAGAAGATCCGGGGTGTAAGAGATGCGGGCAACCCTATGATGCTTTAGGTTATTGCGCCTGCACCAAGCCCGGAGAAAGCGAATGGAGAAAACAATACGACAAAAAATTTAAATAAAATAATAAAATGGGTATGTTTGATCAATTTAAAGCTGCTAGCGAGATGATGAAAAATATGAGTCCGGACCAAATTTCCAAGCTTATGGATCAGGCCAAGGAGAGCCAAAAAATGATGGAAGATATGGTCAGGAAGATTGTCGTGGAAGAGCTTGATAAGCGGGGATTAACTGAAAGCGCTGTAAAAAATATATTATCCAAATGACTTCCTTGGAAAGAGCAGATTTATTTTTTGCAGTTACTACCGCGGTAGTTGTTCTTTTGGGGGCTTTAGCGGTTGCTATCTTGGTTAGGGTTTATATGATAGTTTCCGCGGTTCATAAAATTGCCAGTTTGTTGCGCAAAGAATCGGAAGCTTTCAGGGACAGTGTTCTTGAGTCGGTTCTTGCCGCCAAATCCAGTGGAATAGTCAGATATCTGGCTGGGTTATTTTTTGGAAAAGGTGGTGGGCCAAAAAGGTCGTCTAGAAAAAGAAAATAAATTTATGGCAAAAAAAGAAAGTGGGGGCGGTTTTGGGCTTTTATTAGCCGCCGCCGCAGCAGCAGCAGCCGGAGCGTATTTTGTCTACGGCAAAAATGCTGATAAAAATAGAAAAAAAGTTAAGGCATGGGCGCTAAAGGCCAAGGGAGAGGTTTTGGAAAAATTGGAGAAATCCAAGCTAATAGACCAGCAGGCCTATGAGAAGATAGTGGATGCTGTTCGTGCTAAATATGAGGCGGTCAAGGGAGTTGATAAGAGTGAATTAGAAGCAATGGTTAAAGAACTTCGCGGACATTGGAAGAGCATAGCCAAGCAAGTTCAAGGCACTCCCAAAAAGAAAACTTCCTCCAAAAAGAAATAGGTTGATTTTATAAAACCCAAAGGGGATTTTCTTTTAAGGAGAGAATCCCTTTTGTGTTGTATAATCCCTGTTATATGCCCCTACACAAACTAGGG
>Ga0101944_10006292_pt1 | contig 12774 bp, 10 predicted proteins | sample DewCreD2012metaG_FD_75245 | JGI IMG/M metagenome (GOLD analysis project Ga0101944, IMG submission 75245) | Hot spring sediment bacterial and archeal communities from British Columbia, Canada, to study Microbial Dark Matter (Phase II) - Dewar... ... | reverse complement strand
ACCATCGCCGCTGACGAGCCCATGCTGCGCCAGGTGTTCTTCAATCTGCTGCTCAACGCGATCCAGGCCGTGCCCCACGGCGGGCGCGTCACGGTCGTGACCGAGACGGTCTCGCCGGATGAGGCCGCCTTCGAGGTCCGGGACAATGGACCGGGCGTGCCCGTCACGGCGCGCGAGGACATTTTCCGCCCCTACGTCACCATGCGCGCCGACGGCGCAGGGCTGGGGCTGGCCATCGTCCGGCAGATTGCGCTCGCGCATGGCTGGGACATTCAGTATGTTCCCTCCGAGGACGGCGGGGCGCGATTCCGGGTCAGCGGATTGAAGATCGTCTCCAAGGCCTGATCCGGCGCGGCGCCCCATCGTGTCCGATCCCTTCACGGCGTCCGCCGCGCTGCGACCCATGTCTATTGCGTCCTCCCAGACCCGCCTCGCCGCCCCCCTCGCGCCGATCCTGATTGTCGATGACGATCCGGGCCAGCGCAGCCTCCTCGAATCGTTTCTGCAGGGGGAGGACTTTGCGACCCTGACTGCCGCCACCGGCGCCGAAGCGCTGGCCATCCTCGACGCCCGGCCCGTCCAGATGATGATCTGCGACGTTCGGATGCCCGGCCTGTCGGGGCTGGAAACGCTGCGGCGCGCCCGCCAGACGCACAAGCGCCTCCCCGTCCTGCTGGTGACCGCGTATGCGGACATCCGCGACGCGGTTCACGCCATGCGCGATGGCGCGGTCAACTACCTGCAGAAGCCCATCGATCTGGACGAATTGCTGGCCTCGGTCCGCCAGGCCATTGGATTGGGGCGCGCCGAGACGCCGCGCGCCGCCGGCGAACGTCCGCTGCCGCCGCACGTCGTCGCCCTCAGCCCGCTGTCGCGCGACGTGTTCCGCGAGGCCGCACTGGTGGCGCCCTCCGACGTCCGCGTCCTGATCACGGGCGAAAGCGGCGTCGGCAAGGAGGTGATCGCCGATCTGATTCACGCCTGGAGCCCGCGCGCCGCCGGGCCGCTGATCAAGGTCAACTGCGCGGCCATTCCCGAGACGCTGCTCGAAAGCGAACTGTTCGGCCATGAGAAGGGCGCCTTCACCGGGGCCGTCGCCCAGCGCGCGGGGCGCTTCGAGGAAGCCCGCGGCGGAACCCTCCTGCTGGATGAAGTGGCCGAAATGTCGCCGGCCCTGCAGGCCAAGTTGCTGCGGGTCACGCAGGACGGCTCCTTCCAGCGCGTCGGCTCCGGCGTGGAACGCAAGACCGACGCGCGCGTGCTGGCCGCCACCAATCGCGACCTGGAGCAGGAGGTGGCCGCCGGCCGCTTCCGCGAGGACCTGTTCTTCCGCCTCAACGTCGTCGAGATTCACGTCCCGCCGTTGCGCGAGCGCCCCGAAGAGATTCTCGCGCTGGCCGACGCCTTCGTCCGTCAACTGGGCGGGGGCGGACAACGGCTGTCGCCTTCGACGGTGGCCTGCCTGCAGAACTACAACTGGCCCGGGAATGTCCGCGAACTGCGAAACGCGATCGAACGCGCCATGCTCATGGCGCGCGGCAAAATCATCCTGCCCGAGCATCTGCCGCGGCGCATCCAGCAGGCCCGCGCGCCGGACGGCGCCGAGCCGCCGGACAGCGGGCCGGGCCGGCGCATGGAAGACGTCGAACGCGCCGTCATCCTCCAGACGCTGCGCGAGAACCGGTATCAGCGAACCGAGACCGCCCGCGTCCTCGGCATCAGCCGGCGCACGCTCATCTACAAGCTGCGCCGTCTGGCCGAACAGGGCTATCCCGTCGATCCCCCGTAGGCGCCGCCGCCGCGCCTACGCGCTCAGAACCGCGCGCGTCGCCTCGGCCACGCGGTCCAGGTCTTCATACGAGATGACAAACGGGGGCAGAAAGCGCAACACGGTCGGACCGGCCAGCAGCGCGCACACGCCGTGCTCCTCCTGCAGCAGATGCAGCGCCCTCTGGACCTTTTCCTTCAGTTCGACGCCGATCATCAGGCCCATGCCGCGGACCTCGCGAATCTTCGGCGACGCGATGGCCTGGAACTTCTTCAACAGGTAACTCCCCTTTTCGCCCGCCAGGGGAACCAGCCCCTCGCTCTGCATCGTTTCGATCGTTGCCAGCGCCGCGGCCGCGCTCAGCGCGTTGCCGCCAAACGTCGAGCCGTGCACGTGCGAGGGCAGGTCTTTGACCGCGCTCGAAATCCCGATCGCGCCGATGGGAATCCCACCGCCCAGCGCTTTGGCCATGCACAGCAGGTCCGGCTCGAAACCGTAGTGTTCACAGGCGAACCAGCGGCCCGTGCGTCCCATGCCACACTGGATTTCGTCGTCGATGATCAGCACGCCGCGCTCGCGGCACACCCCCGCCATCGCCCGGACGAAATCCGGGTCCATGGGCCGGACCCCGCCCTCGCCCTGGACCGGCTCGATGAGAACGGCGGCCGTGCGGTCGGTGACGGCGGCGCGAAAGGCGTCCAGATCGTTGGGCGCCACATGCGTCATCCCCGCCAGCAACGGCAGGAACGGATCGCGGTAGTCCTTCTTGTGCGTGGCCGTCAGCGCGCCCATGGACCGGCCATGGAATCCGCGCTGGAAGGCGATGAAATCGGTGCGGCCCGTCGAAAGCCGGGCAAACTTCATGGCGCCCTCGACCGCTTCGGTCCCCGAATTGCACAGGAAGAACCGGCAGATCGACGGCGGCGTGATCTCGTTCAACTTGGCCAGCAGGCGCGCCCGCACGTCGCTGTAAAACAGCTCGGGCGCCGTGATGAGGCGGCCGGCCTGTTCGCGGATCGCGGCGACGACGGCCGGATGGCAATGGCCCAGCGAGGCGACGCCGATGCCGCCGACGCAGTCGATGAATTCGCGGCCGTTCTCATCCCACAGGCGCGCGCCCTGGCCCCGGACCATCACGATGGGGCGCTTGGCATACACGCCGCTGGTGAACTGGTTCTCCAGCGCAATGGTCGCGCTGGCGGCCGACGCGACGCCGGAAGTCTGCGGTGTGGTGGCCATGGTGGCCGACTCCTTTAAAGTCCAGCGATGTTCTGAGGCCGCGCATCCTGCGCCCCGCTGTTCGGCCGCGTCAAGCCGCAAAGCGCGCGACCCACGGTGCGCGATCCGGGCTTGCGCGCCCCGGAAGGGGCGTCTATCGTCACAGCGCGTCTGGCGGGCGCCGCCGCCAGGCGATTGTTCATCCACAAGGTCTCGGGGCCATGCCAACGCGCATCGACATTGACGGAACCCGCTTTTGCATCAACGGCCTCGCCACGTATGAGGGCCGCGTCAGCAACGGCCGGCCCGTCGAGGGCCTGCTGTTCAACAGCCGCATGATCCAGGCCATTTTTGACGATGAGAATCCCGAGACGGCTGTTCATTGGCGATACCCCGATACCAGGCGCTGGGACCCCGAACGCAACACGGACGAGTTCTGCGCCGCGCTCCCCTTATATCGCCGGCATGGACTCCTGGGCGTCACCGTCGGCCTGCAGGGCGGCGGATCGGTCTTTGTTCCCGAAGTCTATGAGCGGTATCTCAACACGGCCTATACGCCCTCGGGCGAATTCAAGCCTGCGTATTTTGACCGTCTGGGACGCGTCCTGAAGGCCGCCGACGAGGCCGGCGTTGTGGTCATTGTCAACTACTTCTATTGGAAGCAGGCGGCGCGCCTTGAGAGCGACGCCGTCATCCGTCGCGTCACCGCGGGCGTCACCGACTGGCTGCTCCAGACCGGTCGCCGCAACATCCTGGTCGATGTGATGAACGAATCCGGACCGTGGCGGGGAACCGTGTCGCCCCTGCTGACGCCCGACGGCGTTCACGAGTTGATCGAGATTGTCCAGCAGACGACCCGTGAGGGCCGGCGCCTGTGGGCCGGCGCCAGCACGCTCGGCGGCGCCGCGCTGCCCCAGGGACGATGGCAGGCCGTCGAGGATTTCCACATGCCGCACGGCAACGGATGCGCGCCGGACACTTTGCGCGAAAAACTGCGGCGGCTCAAGGACAGCGAACAGTTCCGCCGCCGTCCCCGTCCGATCCTCATCAACGAGGACTCCATTTTTGTCGAGAACCTCGAAGCCGCCGTGGATGAATACGCGTCGTGGGGCTTTTACGCCCAAGGCTACGGCAGCGCCTACAAGGACCGGATGGACTGGAAGACGCGGTCGCGCGAATCGCGTTACGAGGACCTCAGCGGCTATCAGACCGTCCCGATCAACTGGGGCATCAACTCGCCCGAAAAAGCCGCCTTCTTTGCGCGCGTGGCCGAGATCACCGGAAGCCCCCTGCCGTGATTGCTCACATCGTTCTCGACATCGTTGCGCCGATCTTCGTGCTGATGGGCGTCGGCGTATTGATGGACCGGCTGTTCCGGCTGGATTTGCCGACGCTGTCGAAACTCAATTTCCACGTCTTTGTTCCCGCGCTGGTTTTTGTCAAACTGCTCGACAGCCGGCTCGACGCCCGCCTGATCCACGCGGTCACGGCCTTCAACCTCATTCATTTGCTCGCCCTGTGGGGCCTGGCGCACGCGGTGTTCAGCCTGCCGAAGTTCCGCCGCGAACGCTCCGTCCTGACGCTGGCGACGCTGTTCAACAACAGCGGCAACTATGGCCTGCCATTTGCCCAGATGGCCTTCGGCGCCTTCGGGGTGGAGATCATGGCCCTGATCCTCATCTTTCAGAACGTCGCGAGTTTTTCGCTGGGCCTGTGGCTCATCGCCGGGGGTCGAAGCACATGGCGCCAGCAGCTGCGGGACGTGTTGACGGCGCCGGCGCTGTGGGCCGTGGCGCTGGCGCTGCCGCTGAACGCGGGCCGCGTCCCCCTGCCGCCCTGCGCGCTGTTCCCGCTGCAACAGCTGGGCGCGGCGCTGATTCCCGTCGCGCTGATGACGCTCGGCGCGCAACTGTCGCGGACCTCGTGGGCGGGACAGTTCGCCCCGCTGTCGGCCGTGACGGTGGCGCGGTTGATCGTCGCGCCCCTGGTGGCCGTCGCCTTGGTTCGGGCGTGGCAGCTCGTGTTTCCCGGGCAACTCGCCGCGGCTGCGCCCATCCTCATCTGCGCCGCCAGCCTGCCCGTCGCCGTCAATGTCTATATCCTGGCGATGGAATACGACCACCAGCCCGAGCTGGCGTCGCGCATGGTCTTCTGGACGACGCTGCTCAGCGCCGTGACGCTGACCGTATGGCTGGCGGTGTGCATGGCGTGAATCCGGCGCGTGACTTCACGGGCTTCGGAGCGCCGCGCCGCGAACGCGCGCCCGGCCTGCCGGGCAGCGGGCTGCGGGCTGCGGGCGCCATCCCCAGCCCGATCCCGCGAAAAACCGTCCTTGACGCCCCCGCGCGGCGGCGATACAGTTCGCCCGTTTGCGGTAATGGCGGGCGCCCGGGACGGCGCGCCGCCCGGCCGCAGTCCTTCATCACTGCCACCGTAGCTCAGTCGGTAGAGCATCTGCATGGTAAGCAGAAGGTCCGCAGTTCGATTCTGCGCGGTGGCTCCACTTCCCCCCCCCACGTCGTATTGACATCAGATGATTGTGTTGAATTGGGTTGATGGGCCTGCCCGGCGGTCTTGCGTGCCTGGCGATGCTTTGATATCTGGCCGGATTTGCTCATACGGATTGATCGAGGCGTTTTTATATCAATGACACTGCTTTGGGCCAGGAGGGGCATTCGTTGGAGAACGGCGCCGGCGCGTCGTAATGGCATCTTTTTGGCTTGACGGCAAGCGCGCTTGAGTATATTATTCTGATCTTAAAATGTGTTGGTAAGTTTGAATGCTGTAAGAATTGAGGGGCGCAGACTTGGCGAGATGGAAACCGGGATCGCGGGAGCCGACCCGGATGTGCGAAAAAACCGCGCGGAGGAGGCGTTGTTCTGCCGGGCTCACGAGGCCTCCAAGTTTGTGAAGGAAAGCTTTTGCCGGGGTCGATTTTAGTCAGGACAAATCTAGCGGACGTTATGTGCCAAATCTAGAGCATTCTAGCCTACGCATGCCCAAAGTCCATGCAAGAAAACTATCCCGGTTCAATGCAGCAAGACGACCCTCATCCACACTGACACAACTGGGAAGGCAAATGGCGCAACCGTGACCTTATGTCACGTTCAATTAAATAGTTGCGTGATTCACATCATTAACGAAAGGATCGAAGATCATGGGGACAAACCGCAGCAAGGGCTTTACGCTCATCGAACTGCTCATCGTCATCGCGATCATAGCGATTCTCGCGCTGATCGCCATCCCTAACTTTCTTGAGGCGCAGATGCGGGCCAAGGTGTCGCGCGTCAAGGCCGATATGCGGAACATCGGCACGGCCATCGAGGCCTATGTCAACGATTACAACGTCCCGCCCCTTTCCAGCTATGTTTATATCACGCCAACGCCACCTTACGAATACGCGGTTCAGCACGTCGGGTGGATGACGGCTCAGAGTCGTCTGACTACGCCTGTGTCTTACACGACCAGCATCCCGCCAGACCCGTTTCAAGACCGAGACCTGAACCGGCTGGACGCGCAAGGGGCTCAGATGTTTCCCGACAACTGCTTTATCGATGGCGGAAAGCGCGGCTCTCTGGCCTATCGCTACGAGGCCAGCCCTGCGGCGCTGTGGCGGCACAATGATAGCCAACCATGGTATAATGACCAGCGCCGGCTTGTGCCCCAGCAACAGGCCAACTGGCAGACTGCGAATGGCATTACCGATTGGATGCTGATGAGTTCCGGACCGGACCTGGATTCGTGGTCGGGCTATCGACAGGTCGAATACGTTCCCCTGCCGACGCCGGCGCCGCTTCCTCCGGCGAACGCTCGATTCCTTGTTCCTTGGCCGCATGGCAGCTATGATCCGACCAACGGGACGGTGTCATGGGGGGCGATCCGGCGCACCGGCTCCACGTCGAACTCCGACTAGGCGCGCCCGGCGCGCGGGCGGCGCTCCGGCGCGCCTGCAGCCGATGGGCTATGAAATTCAATCCGTTTTTCCGATTTCCATTTATTCCAAGGAGACAATCCAATGAAAAAAGGTTTCACGCTGATCGAATTGTTGATCGTCATCGCCATCATCGCCATATTGGCTTTGATTGCCATCCCCAACTTCATGGAGGCCCGCGTCCGGGCAAATGTGGCGCGCGTCCAGGCCGACATGCGGGGTTTGGCCACAGGCATGGAGGCTTACATGCTCGACCACAACAACTATCCCATGGCCCTGTATTATTTCGATAACGCCTTTGGCACTACGGCAGGCCTGAAACGCCGTCATGCCTACCTCAATGGCATCTGGAATATGCCGTGCCTCAGCACGCCCGTCGCCTACATCTCGTCCGTCAAAATCGAAGAGCCTTTTATGGAAAAACCCACTGGCGCCGCCACCACGGGGATATACCCGCCGTGTTTTCTATTTCTGAACTTCTATGGCGCGGCCAAATTCCGCATGAGCTGCCCGACAGCCCCCTATGACTCTTGGGAGACAGTGGGGGGATGGGCAAACTGTCCCAGCGGCCCCCCATGGTTCGTTGCCCCGATTGATCTGCGCTTCAATAGTTCCCGGCCCGAATACAACGTGTCCCGGCTTGACCAAGCTCCGATCAACGGCAATTTCAGCGCTTCGGGGAGCAAGGTGTATCTGACAAACTGGGCGCTGATGAGTCCGGGGCCGGACAAATCCTTCAACGAGTATCTCAATAGCCGCAATCCGCCGTCTTCGTCCAACCTGACCTCCGTGTTTCGCTCCTCGCTGGAGCTGGCGTGGTTGCGCTCGGGCGAGACCAATTTCTATGACCCATCCAATGGCTCCAACAGCCAGGGAAACATCTGGCGGCTGAGCGGCGCAATGGACAAGTAAGGCCGCGCGCGAACCTGTGCGGGCGCCGACGGCGGCGAGCGGCCAATCTGCTCGCCGCCGTTGTTCTTTGGTCGGGCGTGGTCCTCGTCGTCCGAAACCGACTTGATCGCCGCGCGCACGAATCGGGCCACGGATAAACCTAAATCCGGCAGTTTGGATTCTGCCGCGCGCGCTTGGCTTCCGATCTCAGTTCTCAGGCCACCCCGGAGCGTTCCGGTCTGTCGGCTGAAGCCTACAAGGCGAATCGGTTTTGAGCCCCCTCACCCCGATTAGCTGAACTGATTTGGACACAAGCATCTTCATTGTCTCACATACAGCAGTGGTGTTATGCGTCTCACGAAGATGTAATTATCCGACCCAGTTGCAAAAGACGGATTGGAAGGGAGCGGGGGCGTCTCGCCCCCGGAAATCAACAAATAAAATCACCCAACCGGGGCGAGACGCCCCCGCTCCCTTCTTTTGCAACTGGCTCTATCCGAATGGCAAGCAGAAGGTCCGCAGTTCAATTCTGAGCGGTGGCTCCACCCCTGTCTTCTCCGAAGTGACGACTTGATGCCGGCATATGACTTGGCGCCTGTGAAGGCGCTCGCTCTCCATCAACCTTTCGCCTTGACGCATGGGAGGGCTTTCGCAAAAAATTCGGACAGGGGATCGAACCCAAGGAGAGGGCGCGTATCTTTGCGGATATGCCCCGAATAGGGATCGCCCGTCGCCTATCGGCGTCAAATCCCATGTGTGGAGGCAGGCCCCATGTCGAATCGCAGAAACACCGGCAACCTCTCTGCTTTGTCCATCGTCTCGCGGTCGCGCACGAGCGCGGGCCGTCGCGACGCCCTCGCCATGCTGCTCATGGTCTTGATGAGCCTCTGGGGACTGACGTCCCACGTGGGCGCAGTGTGCGACGCCGTCCCGCCGCCGCCCCCATTTGCTTTTGGCGACATGCAGATCGTCACCGATGGCGTTCCCGACAACTCGAACTGGGCCACCAGCGGCGTTCTGCGTGTCACCGGCGCAACCCAGATCACCATTCGTTCCAGCAACCCCGACGTTTTGCCCGGCATGATTCCGGTCCTCGAGTGCGCCGCAAGTGTCCGCAAGATCGACACCCGCATTCCCATCCACTATGTATCCGTTGAGGGTGAACTGGCCACCTTCATTGGCCGCAATGCCTGGGCGCGAACGATCGAGGCCGGGGGGCTGGGGCAGGTCCGAATGACCGCCCTGACCGATGCCGGTCCTGAGTATGTGGCGATCATCGCCTCCTCGTATTCGGTCCGCAAGGCGAATGTCTCCATCATCGGGGCCACGTTGACGCGGTTCGAGGCGCCGTGGCAGAAGGCCACGCTGCGCGTCTCGTCCAAGACCCGCGATGGGATCGTCTATCGTGGGGCCATTGCGCCGCGTGAAGACTGCGAAGCGGACTCGATCCTGCGCGCGGCGGAGTTTGCCCAGATCATGGTCAACGGCGGAGAAATCCGCCCCCTCCAGATTGTCTCCGACGGCAAGGTCGGCAAAATCATCGCCCGGACGATGCTGGGCGTGCCGGGGCGGATTGGAGCCACCAACGGCACTCAGGAGTGGACGGCGGTATGGTCGGGGCAGAACAGCTCGAGTTCCGACATACAGCTGATCAGCGGGGATGAAGGCGTCACTGGCGTTTTCGCGGCAGGGGGCGTCACCCCCGACTGCAAAGGCAGGGGGATTATCAAGAAGCTGCGGACGCGGCCGGGAAAGAGCGTCGCGGGCTACGCCTTTGTCAGCGATCCCAGCCGATTGAAGCTGCGCGGCGATGACAATGCCGACGGCGCCCTGCGCGTCAACCAGTGCCTTCCGCTTCCTCCGACGCCGACGCCGACGCCGACTCCGACGCCTTCCTATTCGCCCACCCCCTCACCGACGCCTGTTGTCACGCCGACGCCGACACCCCAGCCCACGCCCATCACTCCCCAGCCGACGCCCACTCCCATACCCACACCAGTCACGCCGACACCAACACCAACTCCGATCGCAACCCCCACGCCAACCTCTTCACCTTTGGCCATCGAGATGGTTTCTGTTCCAGCCGGGACCTTCACTATGGGGCGGCGTGATGATGGCGATGACGCGTTGCACAATCGCTCTGACGAATTGCCACGCCATGAAGTAACCTTGTCGGGTTATCAGATCGGCAAATATGAGATTACAAACGCGCAGTATTGCGATTTGCTGAACTGGGCATTGGCACGCGGGTATCTCGATAACTCGGCTGGTGATCCATACGGCGGTCAGGATTACGTATATGGCTACGGTCAATTGCTTGTCGCCGTCAACTCATCACACGATAAAGCCAATATACAGTTTGGCGATGGTGCTTTTTTCCCAAAGATGCGCAGTGGCGTTGGTGAGGTGTTGTATTCGGTGGCGACGCATCCAGCGCAGTCGGTGTCTTGGTATGGCGCTGCAGTCTTCTGCAACTGGGCGAGTGAATGGGCCGGCATGACACCGGCCTATGATGTGTCGACATGGGAACTGGTTGATGGCGACCTCGGAGCCCCCGGATTCCAGTTCACTGACGGATACCGTCTGCCTACTGAGGCGGAATGGGAGCGAGCCGCAGGATGGGATGGGAGCAAACACTGGATATATTGCTTCATGAGCGATTCACTGATAGGCAAGGAGCGCTGCAACTACTGGATGGACGCACTGGGGGACGTGAATCCGCTTGGCCTTTCGACCAAACCCTACACGGCCCCCGTAGGATGGTTTAACGGAATAAACGTAAGTCCAAACGGCAACGTTTTGACGGTGAACAGCCCATCTCCGGTCGGCGCTTATGACATGAGTGGCAGTGTCTGGGAATGGGTTCACGATTGGTACGATGAGACTTACTACAGCGGAGGCGCAATGACCAATCCCACGGGACCTGCTTCTGGGATTTATCGCGTCGAGCGCGGTGGTGGCTGGGACTGTGCCGTCCTCAACTGTCGATCCGCCGTTCGTGACTGCCGTCCTCCAGACAATGGGATCAACACGTATGGTTTCCGAGTTGCCCGGTCTGTTCCCGGTGGCTCATGACCGGCAGATCAATCGGCATCACCTTCGTAGCGAAAGGGCGACATATCTTCAATTCCCAGGAGTCCGCCATGCCTATTCGCGCTATTCGACGACTTGTGAAGTCCAAGCCCACGCTTGAAGGCGCCGGGGTAAGGTTGCGGCGGGCGTTTGGATTTGGCGACACGGCGGAGACCGATCCGTTCCTGCTGCTGGATGATTTCCGCAGCGACGTTCCCGAGGACTATCTGGCCGGGTTTCCGTGGCATCCGCATCGCGGGATCGAGACGATCACATACATGCTGGCCGGGACGGTCGAACACGGCGACAGCATGGGCAACGCGGGCATCATCGGCCCGGGCGACGTGCAGTGGATGACGGCCGGGCACGGGATCATCCACCAGGAGATGCCCAAGGGCGACGCGTCGGGGCGGATGCATGGATTTCAGTTGTGGGCCAACCTTACGGCGGCGCTGAAGATGACGGCGCCGCGCTATCAGGAGGTCAAGGCCGCCGCCATTCCCGAAGTGGCCGGCGCCGCCGGCGCCCGCGCCGGCCATGGCGCGCGCGTGCGCGTGGTGTGCGGGACGTATGAAGGGACAACGGGTCCTGTCGAGGGGATCGCCGCCGCTCCAGTGTATCTGAACGTGTCGGTCCCGGCGGGGCAGCGCGCGGCGATTTCGGTCGAGCCCGGGCGCAACGCCTTCGCCTACGTCTTCGCGGGCGCAGGAAAGTTCTGCAATGCTTCGGGGCCGCTGGCGGCGCCGACCGAGGGCGTGGGGTGGTGGGATACGGCGCCACCGAAGGAGTCGGACAACCACATGCTCGTGCTGTTCGGCGACGGCGACGAGGTCTGCGTTCAGGCCGGCGACGAAGGCGTCCGGTTTCTGATGACGCCGGCCAAATGCTCGACGGGAAGCGCATTCGGAAGGGCTTTGTCCATGGCTATCAACCCTTCTTGCGGTTGGCCAGATACCAGTCGATGGTCTTGCGCAGGCCGTCCTTGAAGTCGGTCTGGGCGCGGAAGCCGAACTCGCGTTCGGCGCGGGTGACGTCGAGGCAGCGGCGGGGCTGGCCGTTGGGCTTGCTGGTGTCCCACGTGATGCGGCCCCGGAAGCCGGTCAGATCGGCGATCAGCGTGGCGAGGTCTTTGATGGAGATTTCCATTCCGGAGCCGAGGTTAACCGGCTCGGCGCCGTCATAACGTTCGGCGGCCCGGACGATGCCTTCGGCGGCGTCTTCGACATAGTTGAACTCGCGCGTCGGCGAGCCGTCGCCCCACAGGACGACTTCTTCGCGTCCCGCCTCTTTGGCCTCGATGCACTTGCGGATCAGCGCGGGGATGACGTGCGACGATTCGAGGTCGAAGTTGTCGCGCGGGCCATACAGATTCACCGGCAGCAGATAGATCGCGTTGAAGCCGTATTGCGCGCGGTAGGCCTGCGCCTGGACGAGCATCATCTTCTTGGCCAGGCCGTAGGGCGCGTTGGTCTCCTCAGGGTAGCCGTCCCAGAGGTTCTCCTCCTTGAAGGGGACGGGCGTGAACTTCGGGTAGGCGCAGATCGTGCCGATGGCGACAAATTTTTCAACGCCGTGCCGCCGGCCATACTCGATCAGCTCGATGCCCATGATGGCGTTCTTGTAGAAGAACAGCCCCGGGTTGGCCCGGTTGGCGCCGATGCCGCCGACGACGGCGGCCAGATGGATGACCACCTGCGGCCGCGCCTCCCTGTAAAGGCGGATGATCTCGTCGCGGTCGGTCAGATCAAACTCCTCGATCAACGGGACGAAGATGTCGCGGCAGCCACGCGCGCGCAGCCGCTCCTGAACGAACGAACCTAGAAAGCCGGCGCCGCCGGTGACGACGATGCGTTTGGTGGAAAGATCGATCATGGAAGGTTCCTTGGTGGTGTGG
>Ga0101944_10006291_pt1 | contig 12776 bp, 12 predicted proteins | sample DewCreD2012metaG_FD_75245 | JGI IMG/M metagenome (GOLD analysis project Ga0101944, IMG submission 75245) | Hot spring sediment bacterial and archeal communities from British Columbia, Canada, to study Microbial Dark Matter (Phase II) - Dewar... ... | reverse complement strand
GAGGGAGAGGGAACCCTGATTCAACAAGATTGCTCCCTGGGGGGAGAGGGGACCTTCCCCCGGCAGCATGGCCGGGCCTGCCTATGCAGCTCGCCCACGCAGCCGATCGAGCATCCTTCCGACGGCGGGGTCCTTGGGTTGTCCGCCGAGGAGGATGCGGAGGCCCGAGATGGCCCATCGGTTGGCATCGGGACCAAAGTGGGTGGTGCGGGACAGCCAGTAGGTGGCTTCTTCAGCGGTGAAGCGGGCGATGCGGCGGGCCATGAGCTCGATGCGGTCCAGTTCCTTGACCCGAAGCTGGAGGCGGAAAATGAGGCCGAGCTTGGATCCCGCCTCTTCATCCAGGGGAAGGTTCAGGCGAAGCCTCAGGCCCTCGTTGGTCAGATAGCGCTGCAGCTCCAGCGGGATCCCTGCCTTGTCGCGCACCCGCTCCACGATCTGCCTCAGGACGGGAAGGCAGAGCCTCTGGGGCTCTCCGGCGATGAAGCCGATTTCGGCCGAGCGGGTCTTGTGCTCTGGGTCTCCCGTTTTTGGGGCGGTCTCCGATCCATCTCCGGTGGCTGCGGGTCTATCCTTGAGCACCAGGACAGGAACCGGGTAGTCTTTCCACTCCGTGATGCGGAGCACGAACGGGAACTGCTTGAGCAATGGAGAAAGGTGTTTCTTGTGGTGGCTCTGGAGATCGAGCTGTTTCTCTTTGGGTGTCATGGGGCGTGCGTCTTTCCATCTGGCGTTTGAATACTGCAGCAGGGCTTTGAAGCTCCCTCTCCATCGGGAGGGGGAGAAGGGCGGGGTGAGGGGGCGTTTGAAGCGGATCCACCCTCACCCTAACCCTCTCCCTGAGGGAGAGGGGACTGTCGCCGGGGTTCATTTCTTCCTGACGGCCCGGACGAAGGCACAATTCTCGTCGGGCTCCTCAATTTCAAGGGAAACCGCGGTCTGATCTCCCTGGCGGGCCACATTGGACAATGTCTGAAACAGTTCATCCAGCTTTTTCATGGACTGAGGTGGAACGTCCTCCAAAGTGATGTGAAGCCTCCCCCCGTCGGGAAGCTCCAGGTCGGAAAGCTCCAGGGTTTTGACGGTGGAGCTTGCCCCCTTGTTGTAGAAGCTTCCGATGCGGCCCAGGATCGGCATGACGGCCTCGGCTCCCTCGTTGCCAAAGAGAGTGAGCACATTGCGCCTGACCGAGATCCAGCCCCTCTTGGAGGCCTCAGAGGGCACAATGATCACTTCATCTTCTTTGGGGCGGTGGGTGATGGCGGATGGGCCTCGAATCAGCTTGTCGGGTTTCTCGTCCTGCTCCGGTTTGCCGGTGTAAACAAAAAGCTTCTCACTCCGGCTCAGCTTCTCGACCGCTTCCGTTACCTTCTCCTTCGGAACTTCGCCATGGCTCGCCCTCACTTCATCACACAGCTCCCCAATGGTGCAGCTCTGCTTCTTGTAGGCCACGTCGGCCACCCATTTCTCCACGGTCGCCGGATCGATCTGCTCCCCGATCCAACCACGCTGCCTGGCGCCCTGGACCGAGACAATGGACCAGTCCCTGGCTGTGAGGTCCAGGTCGAGGGGGACGCTTCCCGACTCTGAGCTGTAGATGGCTTCGGGCTTCGTGCTCTCGGGGCCCGCCATTTTGAAGAGGCACCATACCCCCCGGTTCACCCCTTCCCGGATGATCGTCCCGAGGAGGGTCGGCTGATCCAGAATGGGCCAATGACGCTTGCAGAAAAAATGGTTCCGCAGGTTGGTGACGGATGGAGTCAAGTCCGACTCGAAAAAGAGCGTCGAGAGCGCCTGGAGAGTCTCACCGGTGGCAGCGCGATCGGGGGTGATCAGCTCACCCTTCCGATCCAGGGAACGCTTGATCTCCTCCACGATGGAGAATCCGCCCTCACCGCCGGCCGTCTTGATGTCGTCATGGCCGATCTGGCCCGAAGCCGAAGGGTACCAGACGGTGTCGTAGGCGCCGGCGAGCGAGGTCTGGAGGGCCAGCTCCCTTTCGGTCTGGCGGCTCAGGAATTCGGGATCGTTGAGCCTGGCGGCCTGGATGCCGTAATTCTCAGGCTTCTCCTTGAGCCTCCGCATGGCGAGCACCCAGCGGCCGAGATCCTTGAGACGATTGAGGGTCTCCATGGCGCGCCGGACCCGCTCCTCGCTCCAAAGCTCCCCTTTCACATGGACGGTGCCGGGAACGAGCAGAAAGACCTGGTTTTGCTGGATGCGCGGGCGGTTGGGGCCAACGGTGGTCAAGAACTCCTGAACATCGACTTCACGCGCGTTTACGGCCACGACAGCCAGGGTGGGCTGGTTCAGGTTGTCCGGCACGTGCTCGGGGAGGGAGACGTCGTGAACCACCCGGAATGTCCCGCCGGCACTGGTGATGAGCTTCCGGACCGAGGCGTCGAGAAGCTGGTCGACGGCGGAATCGGCAATGCCGCGGCGGATCTGGGCCAGGACGATGTTGACCGAGGGCTCCAGGCTTGCGTAATAGCGGCCCTGGTCGGATCGAAGGTAGTAGGCACTCTCCTTGATCTCCCGGAGAGCCGTTTCCACCTGGGGAGGGGGGAGCCCCGGAAACGACACCTCAAACAGGGCGTCCTTCTCGGAGATGCCGAAGAGGTTGGAGCCAAGGCCCTGGCTTCGGCCCACGAGGCTGTGGAGGAACACGGTCTTCCAGGTGTACTCGTGAAGGGGATGGCCGGCGGGATGAGGGTTCCTGCGATCGGCCAGCTCCGCCTGGCTGCGACCGCTGTCGAGGGCGGCGGTGTCGGGGCCTCCGATGTCGGCGTTGATGATGGGGAGAAGCTCACCGCTGCCTGTGCGCCCGATGATCTCGTTCAAAGTCCGGGAGTCCCTAAAATCCACGTGGCAGCTGTGGATCATGGGGGCCTTGATCTTTTTCTCCCAGATGCTCCGAATGGTGAGGGCCAGAACCCGGAGCACTCCGCGGGTGCCCTGGAAGGTCTCGAGGGTCGAGAGCTTCTTATTGAGAAAGTCAATGAAGGTGGGGTGGAAGGGGTAGTGGGACGCCATGACATCACGGAAATCGGATCGAACCGCCTGGTCCGGCAGAGAGGCGCCGCTCTTGGCATACATAGCCATGTAGGCGGATGCGACCTCCAGGGCGATCCGCGGGTCCCTGGACTCCAGGAGCCGCACGGCCAAAACCCGGGAGATTTCGCCGGCACGAACGGGGATGACCGTCGAGGCATCGCGGGAGACTACGCTCCGGCTGGCGGCTTCAGCACGGTCGGCCAGGCTCGCGGCCTCATCCGCCGAGACCTCCTCGCCCCGGACTTTTCCCAGGAGATCCCGAAGGCGTTCGGTTTGGCGCCCGAAGGCGTCGGTATGGCTGGCCAGGGTCACGACCACCGCGATGCCACTGTGGGTGCGGGCATAACCGTTCAGGGACATGAGAAAGGCCGCGAGCTGTTCCCCCCCATTGGGGCGGGCGGCCTCGAGGCGGGCGGCGTATTGGGCCAGCTCATCCATCATGATGATGGCTTTGCGGCCGGAGAGGATCCGCTCCAGAAAGCTTACGTCAGGGGCCGCAAAGGAGGACGCAGACTGCTCGACGGACCGGTAGAGGGCCTCACCGCCGATCTGATAGGCAATCTCCCCCCAGAGGGTATAGGGCACGAGCCGGGTGCCTTTGGGCTTGTGGACGGGGATTTCATCCCCTGCCACCCCAACCACCGCCACATCGCCAGGGGCCTGGAGAAGAGAGCTGTCCACGATGTTCTGCGTAACCGAAGCCAGCTCCCGCCCTCGAAAGCCCAGGTGAGCCAGGGCGATGAGGATGTGGGTCTTGCCGCCCCCGAAGGCTGTTTCGAGCCGGTGGATGGCAGGAGGGTTCTGACCGGCCAAGCGCCCGAAGACATCGGCCAGGACCATGCGGAGGCCTTCGGTGGGATAGGTCCCGTCACCGAAGAACTGCTCGGCATCGGTGTAGAGCCTGTGAGCGATGGAAGCCTCCCCCCGGTATGCATTCATCACCTGACTGAGGCTGGCCGTGAAGATTTCCGGGTTGAAGGTGCCTTCCAGAATGTCCCGCCTCGGACTGCAAGCTTCGACAATGGACTGCATATCCGCTCTCTCCCAAAGATCAATTCTTCATTTTTCGATGAGGATCGGAATTCACGAAAAGGCGTTTATTGTACCTAATAGATGAATGTGAAATGGAATTCAAGCACAGCCCATGCCTGGGCTCGAAAGCTGCCCAACAAGTGAAGAACCGGAAGTTGGGCAGCCCTGAGCCAGGAGGGAGTTATGGGGGGGGGGAGGAGGGCTCTCGTAACTGTTCAGGGGTGATCATTTATGCAGCTCGCGCACATTTTTGACGGGACACGGCGAATATTTTCGTGTAGAGGAGACTGAAAGATTGGGAGATGAATCCAAAAGCCAACCGAGTCGGAGCGTGCCGGGATGTCTTTGCAGGATCTTCCCCAGGGATTGCCCATCAGCGAAGAGGACTGGAAACAGACCCCTCCCGCCGTCCGGGCTCTGGTCCTGCAACAACACGAGCTGATCGAGAAATTGACCAGACGCGAGGAAGAGCTCGAAGCGCGGCTTGGTCAGAATTCCCAAAACTCCAATCGGCCTCCTTCCACGGCCCCCCATATCAGAGACCTAAACGGGAATCGAAAGGAACGGGCAAACCGGGAGCCGGGAAAGGTCACCAAGGGCATCGACAAACGCTTTTGACCCCGACCGAGATTGTGCCGGTACCGCCCACGGGCTGCGAGTGTGGATGTGGGGAATTTGGGGATTTGAGAGCCTTCTACACGCATCAGCACATCGAGCTTCCCGAGATCCAGGTGCAGGTCAGGCATTTTGTCCTTCAGGAAGGGGAATGCACGAACTGCGGAAGGACCTGCAAGGGAGTCATACCGAAGGGGTTCCAGGTTGGATACGGCTCCAGGCTTACCGGGCTCATCGGAGAGTTGAGTGCCAGTCAGCGCAGCAGTCGGAGCGCCGTGAAGGAATTCTGCCAGTCGGTGCTGGATATTCCCATCAGCAATGGAGGGATTCAGCGCTGCATCGACCGTGTGTCCGAAGCGATTCTTCCCCACTATGTGGCCATCGCCGAGAGGGCGCGCAGCGCGGTCGTCAATTTCATCGACGAGACCTCCTGGTATCGGCATGGATTGCTTTGCTGGCTGTGGGTGATGGCCAACTGCTCGGTGGCCTTCACCAGCATCAAGGCCAGTCGGTCGAAGAAGGCATTCGAGGAATTGATCGAGCATTGGGCCGGGATTCTGGTGAGCGATGGATATGGGGTCTATCGAAAATGGGCGCATCTCAGGCAGACCTGCATTGCCCATTTGATCCGCAAGGCCTTGGGAATCGCCGAAAGAAAGGACCCCGTGACTGCCCGGTTTGGCGAGCGCATGGCCTCCGAGCTTCGCCGCCTCACCCACTGGGCCAATGCGCCTCCGACTCAGGGAGAGGTTTCCACATGGTATGCCCGAATGTGTCATCTGATCGCCTCTCACAAGGACCGAAAGGATGAGGTGGGCCGGCTCGCCAAACAGCTGGAGCGGGAGATGGCCGATCTCTGGGTCTTTTTGCTCGAAGACGGCGTTGAGCCCACGAACAACCGGGCAGAGAGAGCGCTTCGCTTTGCCGTCCTGTGGCGCCGGATGATGCAGGGGAGCTTCAATGAAAAGGGAGACCGCTGGGTCGAAAGAATACTGTCCCTGCGGGAAACCTGCCGCCTCCGAGGTCTTCCCATTTACCCCGTGCTGGTTGAAGCCCTCAACTGCTCGTTCCAAAACCAGACCCCCGACGTGTCTTGGCTTTAGGATGACCCCTGAACAATTACGTATGGAAAGTATGTCAAGGGATTGGAGAAGGACGCAGATCGGATCTTGGAGTATTTTGGTAAAGATTTCCTTGATTTATAAATACAAAGACCTCAAGCTTTCACTCAACGCTTTGGGGAAAGTCTGAGGTCTTCGTGCGTAAGGTGTTGAAACCTTAATATCTTTCTGGAGCGGGAGACGGGCTTCGAACCCGCGACCCTCAGCTTGGAAGGCTGATGCTCTAGCCAGCTGAGCTACTCCCGCCTATGGATGAGGTGGTCTTTAGCATGGGGACGAGAGCTTTTCAATTGAAAAATGGGGCCGCCTCCATTAAGAAAGTCACTGCTGCTCGGTGTTTGGCATGGTTTTCCAGCCCATGAGCATCCCTCCACTGCAGGGACGCAAACCAGCCCGGATGGCCGGAGACCCCAGGAGCGGGATTCCGCATTTCAGTCGCGGTGTATTTAAAGGGGAAGGGTGAATCATGCTCAACCTTTACGAAGACCTGGCCAGCCAAGTCAACATGTTGGAAATTTTTAAAGCCCGCCGCATCGTGGAGGATGCCCTCAAGCCCACCAGCCTGACCAACTACAAAAGGCTGTCGGATGCCTTGGGAGCCTCCGTTTACATCAAGCATGAGAACCATCTTCCCACTAATTCCTTCAAGGTCCGGGGCGCCGTGAACTTTATGGCCCGGATCTCCCCCGAGATCCAGCGGAGCGGCATCGTGGTCGCCACACGGGGCAACCATGGCCTGGCCGTTGCCTGGGCGGCTCAGAAGTGCGGCGTCTTCTGCAACGTTGTGGTTCCCGAGGGCAACGATCCCGAGGTCAGCGCCGAAATCATCTCCTACGGCGCCCAAGTCATAGAGCGGGGAGCCGATTTCTACGAAACCCAGGACTACTGTGAAGAACTGTCTGAAAAGACTGGTTATTACTATCTCAGACAGGGCTCCGAGCCTGCCCTCCTGACGGGCATCGCCACCATGGGGATCGAGATTTTCGAGGAGCTTCCTGACGTGGAGATCATCCTCATCCCCATTGGTGGAGGCACGGGCTGCGCGGCTCTCGCCCGCGTGTGCCAGGGGATCAACCCCGATGTGAAGATCATCGGGGTCCAGGCCGAGCGAATGCCGTCCTTCTATGAATCCTGGCGCCAGGGAAAGAAGGTGATCGTGCCTCCGGCCGCCACCGTGGCCGACGGCCTCGCGGCGAGAACCGTTTTCGAGATTCCCTATCTGCTGCTGAAAGACGTGATCCACGACGTGGTGCTCCTCAGTGAGGAAGAGCTCCAGGGAGGAGTTCGCCTTGCCTTACGCTACACCCAGAACCTTGCCGAAGTAGCCGGCGCCGCCGCTTTGAGCGCTGCATTCAAGATCAAGGACCATCTGGAGGGCAAGAAGGTTGTTGCGGTCATGACCGGTGGAAACATCAGCGTAAGCCGGTTGAAGGCCATTCTGAGCTCTTCTTGAGACGGCCCGGTCGCATCGTATACTTGCCGGGCCGCAGTGCGGAAGCCGCCCGTGCGCATCAGGTCTTGAGCTTCTTTTCGATGACGACCTGATCGCTCATGCCCTTTTCCTTCAGGTGGACGTTGACCATTTCGTCCGCCAGGGTCCGAAGCTCAATGCCCACGAACTGACCGCAGATGGGAAGCTCCCTGTGGCCCCGGTCGACCAGGACCGCAACCTGGACGCGCTTGGGGCGCCCGTAGTCCACGAGGGCGTCCAGGGCCGCTCGAATGGTGCGGCCGGTATAAAGAACATCGTCCACGAGGACCACTTCCCGGTCATCAATGGGAAAGGGCAGTTCCGTCGCCTTAACCACGGGCTGCGTATGCAGGCGGGTCCAGTCGTCGCGATAAAGGGTGATGTCGAGGCTCCCGACGGGCACTTTGACCTGAAATCTCCCGTCAATGAGATCCCTGATGCGTCTTGCGAGGTAAACCCCCCCGGTGTGAATCCCCACCAGCACCAGTTTCTCAGCATCGACGGCCTCCTCGTAGATTTCACCCGCTAGTCTTTCGAGAGTCCGTTGAACCTCCTGGCTTTCCATTGCGACTCGACTGCCGAGGTCACCCATGATGTGATCATCCCCCCCAGATACCGTTCGTTGATCATCCCCCAAAAACAAAAAGGGCGCTCTCCAGCGCCCCTTCTGGTCCTCGTCTCTCACCTTTTAACGGGCGGCACGGCTCAACCGGTTTGGCTTTCGGATCGTTTCGTGGGGTTCAACTCCACGCCCTCCCTCGGATTGGTGTCATGGTCAGCGGCGACGCCCGGAGCGCCGGCAGTCTCAGAAGAGCCTCTTCACCCACACCAGGCTCAGATTGTTGTTCAGGTCGTATTTGCAGAACCGCTCGATTCCCAGACAATCCGAGGAATGCTTGAGATCCAGCAGGCGGTCGAAGTCCTTTTCGATGACGATGTTGCAGAAATCCACCGGGATGGTCCGCACGAAGCTGAGCTCCTCCTCGCTCCAAAGCTCCTCTGCAATGTCTCCGACTCCCACTTCAAGCGCCTGCTGACCGCAGACTTTGTAGCAGGCGCCGCAGCTGCATCGATGAATGGAATCGAAGTCCGTGGGAACGGAATGCCCCGTTTCGCAAAACGGGCAGACGATGATGTGAGTGTTTATGGCTCTCCGATATTTTCGCATAAGCCCTGCTGGTATCTTCGTGTTGGTCATCTTGAGCTCATTCGCCCCCGAAACCCTCATCAACACCATCGGAGGCTCGGGTATCTAATGCACAGCCCGCGCCATCTCCGTGTTCATCCAAAGTTCCGATTCACGGGAAACCGCGTGCTCCCCCCCACCAACAGAACCGGCAAGCCTCCAACTGATCCTGAAACCGTGAACTGTTCCCGGCCCCAGCACGTGTCGTATACACATCGAGCAGTCAGGCACCGGTTCAGCTGGCAGAAATATAATTCCTTTTTCGTTGAATTCCAACGCCAACTTTGACATAGACCTCCTACAAGGCTTTCCACCACGCCGCTTAAGGCGGCGGATCCGAACCTCAGGGAGAACCCATCGTGGTGATGAAAACCAAACAAGAACGAAAGCATGCTGATGAAAGCGCCCACACAGGCGCCATGGAAAAGCTGCAAGCCATTCTTCCCATCCTGGATGCACTCTATCCAGAGGCCCACTGCTCCCTCGATTTCAGAAATCCGATCCAGCTCCTGGTGGCCACCATCCTGTCGGCTCAGTGCACCGACGAGCGGGTGAACCAAGTCACCCCCGAGTTGTTCAGGAAGTACCCTGACGCCAGAGCCTTTGCGGAAGCGCCCCTGGAAGAACTGGAGGAGGCAGTCAGGTCCACGGGGTTCTTTCGCAACAAGGCCAGGAGTATCCAGGGCTGCTGTCGCATCCTCCATGAGCGATTTGGCGGTGAAGTTCCGGCGAAGCTCGAAACCCTGGTGGAGCTTCCGGGCATAGGCCGCAAGACGGCCAACGTGATCCTCGGAAACAGCTTCGGAATCCCTGGAATCGTGGTGGACACCCACGTGAGCCGGGTGACCCAGCGGCTGGGATTGACGAAGCGCAAAGACGCCGAAAAGATCGAGTTTGACCTGATGGCCCTGCTGCCCGAGGATCGTTGGGTCAAATTTTGTCACCAAATCATTCTTCACGGACGCCAGATTTGTCAGGCGCGAAATCCCCGCTGCGGAGTCTGCCCACTGAGACCCCATTGCGACCATGGCCGGCAGCATACCGCAAGGTGAAATCTCGAGACCAGCCTCAGCCGATCATGAGCTCCCGGAATGCATCCCGTTCCGAATGGGGTACTTCGATCCGGCCGCTCTCCCCTTTTCGACCCCACACCACCTGTGCAACCGACCCCGGCGGAGAGTCGCCATAAGCCACGAGAATGCGAACGGCAAGACCTAGGTCATCCTGGCTCCAGTGAGGCCCCAGGAGCAGGCCCGTCGGTCCCGGGTGATCCACGGCTCTCAGGAGAATGTCAGTCGGTCCCGCCAGGGTCTCGAGCTTCTCGTTGTCCCCCTGGTCCCGGCCAAGGGTCAGGAACGTCGTCGGCGAAATCCGGAAATGCCGCCCGCACTTGAGGATATCCACCTCGCGGGATCCTGCTTCCGGGAAACAGTCGAGCAGCAGCCTGAGCTTCCTGACGAATCCCTCCCGGGTCAGCAGGCAGCCTCCTCCCGGCTGTGGATAGTCGTGCAGGCCGTAGTGCTCGGCCAGGGCCATCTGGCGTTTGCGGCCCCGGCCCGAGATGTCCAGCAGACGAGACCGGTCGATCCACCCCTGAAGCTCGGGAATGGTCGGCTCCAGCAGCCTGGCGCTGAGGGGCCGGACAACCCTGCCCGGATAACCGGCCAGCTTTTCGACGCTCTTGAGAGAATCCCGGCGCTGGCTCATGGGCCGCTGCCCCAGCACCTCTCCCGTGAACAGGAAGTCCGCGTCTTCCGCTTCCATGACGCGGCCCGCCTCCCTCAGCATGAGGGCATGGCAGTCGATGCAGGGATTCATGTGCTGGCCGAAACCGTAGACAGGGTTCCGCAGCATTTGCAGGTGCTTCTCCGTCAGGTCGATGATGCGAACTGGAATCTCGAGGACCTCCTCCAGGCTCCTGCCCGGCCTGAGATCAAAAAAAGGCGTGGTGTAGACGATGCCCACGAGATCAAGCCCCTGGTCCTGGAGGACTTTGACAGCCAGGAGGCTGTCGAGTCCCCCGGACAGGATGCCGATTCCCTTGATTATCTTTTGGGTCATGAAGGCTCCCGTTGTAGAGTTTTGTTTTTCTGGTTCCTGTTTTCTGACTGGTTTGCTGGTGATTTTGAATCCCTGGTGGCGAAGGTTTTCATCGAGGGGACGAATGGTCGTTCCGTCGCCAACCATCCACCCTCGGCGTCCCCGGGCGGAGGCTGTGGGTGGCGCAGGAGATGCACGGGTCGTAGTTCCGCACGGCCTGCTCGCACAGCCATGTGAGTCGCTCTTCTCCCAGATCGGCGCTGGCCTCGACCAGGTGGAGGAGGTCGCTCTCGATGCTCCTCTGGTTTTGGGATGTGGGAGGCATGATCCTCGCCGCCCGAACGAGCCCCGCTTCGTCGAGCTCATATCGGTGGTGGAGCAGTCCCCGCGGCGCCTCGGTGCAGGCCGATCCGCGACCCGCCCGAACCTGGATGTCGGGGAGAAGGGCTTCACCCCGGAGCCCGCGGCCTTCCAGGATGGTCAGGGCGTCGTCGCACGCCTGGAGGATCTCGACGGCCCTGACGACGATGCTCCGAAACGGGTTCGTGCAGGGCGCGTCGAGCTTCGCGTCTTGGACCGCCTGCCGGGCCAGGGGAGAGAGCCGTTCATGGTTCAAATTGAACCGGGCCAGGGGCCCCACAACATAGCCCTCCCGCCCGGCGATGCTCGCGTGAAGGGCATGGGAATGGTCCACCTGCTCCTCCACGAAGATGTCTTCCACCTCGTCCGACTTTAAGGTTAGACCGAGACTCGATGTGACTTCGCCTTCGGCCATGGGATACTCCGTGGGGTGACACAGGGCCACGAATTCGTAATCCCTCGAAAAATCAGGGAACGAAAAGCCCGACACCCAAGCGACCAGGTCCAGGGCGTGATCCCTCGCCCGCTTCAGCCTCTCCTTGAGGGTGTCCAGCTCGGCCTGCGCGATCATGCGGTGGAAGCCTCCCACCTTCATGTTGACGGGGTGCACCTCGCGTCCACCGATGAGGGAAACGAGGTCGTTGCCAGCCTTCTTGAGCTCGAGGCCCTTGCGGAACATGTCCGGATACAGCCTGGCGATCCCGAAAGCATCGGCCAACCGCAGGAAATCTGGAGCATGGAGAAACAGTACGTGCAACGCGTGGCTTTCAATCCACTCGCCGCAGTACATGAGTCGCCGAAGCACCCGAACGGGCTCGTCCACCTCGACGCCCAGGGCACGCTCCAGGGCCAGAACCGAGCTCATCTGGTAGGCCACCGGGCAGATGCCGCAGATCCGCGCCGTGATGTCCGGGACCTCCGTGTAGCTCCTGCCCAGCAGAAAGGCTTCGAAGAAGCGCGGCGGCTCGAAGATTCTGAATCGATGATCCAGGACCCTGCCGTCCCGGACATGCAGCTCGATGCCCCCTTCGCCCTCCACTCTCGCCAGCGCATCCACCCGAATTCTGAGCGTTTTATGCTCCACGGCCTTCACCTTCCGCGCGAAATGGCTCAGCCCAGGCATTGAAACCGAGAAACGCTCGGCTGACTTCATCCGGCGCAACGCCGTTCTGCTCCCAGACACGGCGGAGGTAAACGGTATTGGGCGATTCCTTGGGCCCGAAGCAGCCGTAGCAGCCGCGTCCGAATCTTGGGCAGATGGCTCCGCAGCCGGCCCGGGTGACCGGGCCGAGGCAAGGTATCTGCTTGTGGTAAAGGCAGACGTTCTCCCGCAGGCGGCACTCGAAGCAGACCGGCACATTCTGCTGGCGGAAGGTGCGCCCGGTCACCAGGCACAGGAAGAGCCGCCGCAGCTCGCGGGGATCAATGGGGCAGCCGTGGAGAAGGTAATCGCAGGTGACCACCTCGTGCACTGCCATGGCGGGGATGGTGTTTGGGTAGTGCTCCATCTCGCCGCAGACGGCCCGCAGGTGCTCCTCCATCGGACGGCGGTTCTTAAGCTTGTTCACTCCGCCGGTGGTGGCGCAGGCTCCGAAGGCGATCAGCGTGCAGGCACGCTGGCGGATGTCCCTGACGCGGGCGATGTCGTCCTGGGTGCTGATCGAGCCTTCGATGAAGGCCACGTCGTATTCGTCCTCGCGGCGCGAGCTGGCCTCGCGGAAGTTCACGATATCCACGTGCGAGGCCAACTCCAGGAGAGCGTCTTCCTGGCTGAGGAAGACGAGCTGGCAGCCTTCACAACAGGTGAAATCGAAGAATGCCAGGCGAAGTTTGCGATGCTGCTGCATTGCTGCATCCTCCGGTCTCATAGCGTGGTAAACGCCTCCGGCAAGTGCCG
>Ga0101944_10006290_pt1 | contig 12777 bp, 10 predicted proteins | sample DewCreD2012metaG_FD_75245 | JGI IMG/M metagenome (GOLD analysis project Ga0101944, IMG submission 75245) | Hot spring sediment bacterial and archeal communities from British Columbia, Canada, to study Microbial Dark Matter (Phase II) - Dewar... ... | reverse complement strand
TACCTTGCCTGGTCTCTAAGGCAGTTGGGAAAGGCAAGGTGTTCTACTGGGGCAGCAACCTGGGGCAGGGGGCAAAGCGCGACCCGGCAGGACTGCTGCAACTGTTGGGCAAAGCCTTGCAGTGCGCCGGGGTTGAGCCGCCGCTGGGGTTCACCTCCGCACCGGGAAAAGTGCGTTTGGATGCCCTGACGGATCAGGATGGGAACCTGCGTTTCATCATCCTGCTAAACCGCACCTCCGAACCTCAGCCGGTCGTCCTTCATCATCGCGGCAGGCTGAAGGGAATCTTCAACGGTATCGAATGGCTTTTGGATGGTGAAGACAGGTTGGAATTACCGGCAGATTTTGCCGATCTATTGGTATGTACACCGGGTTGATATGTTCGAACCGGTTAGGAACAGGCAACCCAGTTGTGCGCTGTTTTGCTGAATAGTGAGAATTTGCTATGAAGAAGATTTTAGATTGGCTGTTTCCGTCTAACCGCTACTGGTTGGATGAGGGCAGCATTGAAATGCTGAGCGACACCGTCAAAACATTGATTGCCGTCGTTGGATTAATGTACTACGGATGGTTCTTTTACGTTGGCGCCCGTTATCCGGATAAACTGTATTAGCAAATTTGGGTCCTGGCGGCGATCGTGGTTGCCGGATCGCGCTCGGCTTGGGTGATGACAAAGAAAAACCCGCTTTGGGGTTTGGGTATCTGGCTTTTCAGCCTGCTGGTGAACAACACGGCGATGATCCTGCTGTTGGAAATTCCCGGCTTGAACCTCTTATTTGCCTTTGTTCCCCTCATGGCAGTTTTTACCATCAACTTGCAAAGCGGTCTGCTGACGGCGGGTTTGGTCGCAGGGATTTTATATGGGTTGTCCCGCCTGAACTTGCCGTTTCAGGCTGCGCCCTTCATCCCGCCTACGCTGGCTGCCAGCCTGGCGCTGCTGGTCTTGGGCTGGGCAGCCGGCAGGTCGCTGCGGGAAGCGACCAGTTCCTCACTGCGTTATTACAACCTCGCCAATCAAAATCTGGAGGAAGCCCGTCAGCAGCAGGCGAAACTTTTTGTCACCCTGAAAGACCTGGATATGGCATATTATCGCCTGAATCAGGCGCACGCTGCGCTGGGACATGCCCTCAAGCGCGCCGAGAACGCCGAACGGCTGAAAGCCGAGCTGGTTACCTTTGTCAGCCACGAAATGCGCACCCCGCTCAACCTGATTGCCGGTTTCAGCGAGATGATCCTGACCTCGCCAGAAAGTTATGGGGATGAAAAACTACCCGGCGCCTACCGCGGCGATATCAATAAAATATTCCGCAATGCCAGGCACCTGCTGGAACTATGTGATGATATTATCGATCTCTCGCGCGCCAATATGGGCAAAATTCCTTTAGTGCGCGAAAAATCCGACCTGCGGGTGCTGGTATTGGAGACTGCCAACATGGTGCGCGATTTCATCGCCAGCAAAGGATTGGAACTCCGCATCGAAATCCCGGACAAGCTCCCCGAGCTATTGATCGACCGCTTACGCATTCGGCAGGTGCTGTTAAACCTTCTGGTGAACGCTGCCCGCTTCACCGAGAAAGGCGGCATTGATATTAGCATCGAGCAAAACGAAAGCCGGTTGACGATCAAGGTGACCGATTCTGGACGAGGTATTCCGCAGGATGATCTTCCGGCTATTTTTGAAGGATACTATTCCACCGGGAAATCGGGAACAACCTGGCACAGCGGTTCAGGTTTAGGTTTGCCGATCAGTAAGAAACTGGTGGAACTTCATGGCGGCTCGATGGGCGTCAGCAGTGCGGTCGATCAAGGCACCACCTTCTGGTTCACTTTGCCTCTATCCGATGGAGATACCCCGACCACACCCCCCCTGACAGAACTCAGGTCCAGCCCAATGCTGCAAAAATCACAGGATGTTTCTTGTGTCCTGGTACACGATGATCCCCGTCTGGCAGCGTTGCTGCAGCGGCATCTGCCGGGTTATCATATCCTGCCTGCTACAAATCTCAACGAAGGGATACAATTGGCAGATGAATTCAGCGCTGGTGCGATCATCTCCAATCTTTCTGCCCCGATGAATTTACCAAAGGATGACCTCGTTTGGATCGAATGCCCGCTTCCCGACCGCCGCTCGTTGGCGGATAAGCTGGGTGTGCTGGATATCCTGTACAAACCGGTTTCGGCGCATGAATTATTCACCTCGATCGATCGCCTGGAAAGACCTCCGAAACACATCCTGATCGTTGATGATGATTATGAGACGGTTGAACTATTCCACCGATTCCTGCTCAAACGCTTGCCTTTGGAGCGGAGCGAACAGGCTTATGACGGCATCCAGGCAATGGACAGCATGCGCCGCATCCGTCCCGATTTGGTGCTGCTCGACCTGAGTATGCCGCGCATGGATGGATACCAGGTATTAGAACAGATGCAAGGGGATGCCCGATTGAAAGACATACCGGTTATCATCATATCCGGCCATTTGCAGGATGAAGAAAACCTGAACCTGCAAGGATCCTTGCGTTTGTATCGGCCAAGCGGTTACCAAATGGGAGAAATCAGCCAGATCGTCCACACAGCCCTCAATACGCTTGCCATTGTCAGATCATCACCGGCTGCTGAGAAGGTTGATAACCGATAAAACTGCCGTGCTTTTCAATAAGAGCGATCGGGGAAGATCAAACCTGCTTTTGACAGGGCTTCCAGCAAAGCCGGACGGGTGAGCGGTTTGGCGAGGAAACCCGACCCGCCCAAGGCGGTTACCAACCCCGGCTCGTGCAGGGCAGAACAAACGATCACCGGGATCGTACGGGTCCTTTCACCGGTTTTGAGAGACAATAAGAACTCCCACCCATCCTCTTTGGGTAAGATCACATCCAGGATGATCGCGTCCGGTAAAACAGGGGCATTTTCCAGGATGGATTTGGCTTCCTCACCGCTTCCTGCCCCGATCACCTGCCATCCGAAACCCTCCAGGTAACGCCGGATGAGATCGATCATATCGGGGTGATCGTCGATCACCAAAATCTGACGCGCCGCTGCCGGCAGCCAGCTTATCTTTGCCTGCCAGCTGTCTTCAAGACTGGCAACTTCTAATTGCCCATGCATGGCTTGCAGGGAATACCGGCATTGTTCCAGCATCTTCTGGCTTTCTGCCGGCACGGTTTGGGCATTCCTTTCGTCTCTAGCCCGAATTGTAATCACCAGATCGGCAGTCTCTTCTTCGCCGGTTTGGAGGATGACATACCCAGAGGGAAAGGTTTTCAGCCCAACCGAAACCAGGGTGAGAATTACCTGGCGCAGTAACACGCGGTTGGCTTGCACAACCCGTCCCGGTTGGACCGGTTGAACCTGGAGGTTTCCCCCCTGCGAATCGATCAAAGCCTGTAACACCGGTCGTAGACCGTCTAACACTTCACCCAGATCAAGAGATTCGGATGATGAAACCTGTAATATTCTCTCCATCTCAGTCATTACAGCTGGCTGCGATTCGGGCTGGTCTTCATCTACAAATCTTTCTGTTTGCAACATCGAGGATGCCTGTGACCAAAGGCGATCGGTCAACGCCTCCAGCGCCCGTGCTTGCTCTAAAAAGAACAGACTGCGGCTCATCGCAAGCTGCTGCATCGTCTCGGCGGCGGTTAATCCGTTGATATACCGCATCTCGAGGATGCGATAACTGCGCCAATCGGGGGAATGATCGGGCGTGGATTTGCCGGGATAGATGGATTGGATCGTTTTCAACACCATCCGCCGCAGTTCCTGGCTGGCTTGAGCTTTGCGGTTTTGCTGCGGAATCAGCAGGGATACCAGAGCATGATTCTCGAGATAGCCGGAATCATACAGGTGATTGAGAACATCGCGCACCAGCCGGGTGAATTCAGTTCGCTTGGGCAGAGGTGAGATTGGATGTGAGCTCATGTTCCGAAATGGACAATTTTTGGACGATGATTGGACTAAACCCGTTGACTTTGCCTGGTGATGGTTCTAACATTAAAGTAAGTTAAGTATATCTTATCCCCGTCGAAAAAGTATATCAATTGATAGGAGGTAGCTAAATGGAAATAGCCCGGGCGCAAAGCGGGCGTGCCGTATCGCAGATATCACCGTTCGTGCGTTACATGCGCCGCAACCTGCCGATCTTCGCCTTGATGGCACTCGGTGTAATCCACATTGTGATGATTCAATATATGCCCATGTTCGGAATGGTCATTGCCTTTAAGAATTACCGCTTCGCCGATGGTATTTTCGGCAGTCCTTGGGTTGGTTTTGATAACTTCCGGTTCTTGTTCGGTTCCAAGATCGCGTTTCAGATCACCTTTAACACCGTCTACATGAACTTCTTGTTTATTGTAACCGGAACCATATCGGCGTTGACCCTGGCGATTCTGCTCAACGAGATATATCACCACAAACTGACCCAAGTTTACCAGGTAACGCTGTTCCTGCCGTTTTTCGTCGGCGCGGTGATCCTGGGTTACTTTTCACTCGCCTTGTTCCGTTCGGATGGTTTCATCAACACAATACTGAAATCGTTAAATATGCAGCCTATCTTATTCTACATGGAGCCCAAGTATTGGCGGTATATCCTGGTAGGGGCGAATCTGTGGAGTTCGATTGGCTTTGGCACCGTGCTTTATCTCTCCGGCATTATCGGGATCAACCCGGAATATTATGAAGCTGCCGAGATCGACGGCGCCAATAAATTGCAGCAGATATTCTACGTAATGATCCCGATGATCCGCTATTTGATCGTGATCCAGTTGCTGCTGGCAGTCGGGAAGATCTTCACCGCCAATTTCGGTTTGTTCTACTTTGTGCCACAGATATACAACAACGGTCAGCTTTTGCCGGTTGCCGATGTGATCGACACCTTTGTCTTTCGCGCTTTTCGCGGCGGGATGTCGGGTCAGATCGTCAACCTGGGCATGGCAGCCGCCGCCGGTTTTTATCAATCGGTGGTTGGTTTTATCCTAATTGTCTCGGCGAATTTTCTGGTCAAGAAAATTTCCCCGGAAAATGCCCTATTCTGAATAAAAGGGAAACCCGATGGCAGAAAAAGCAATGGAAATGACCTTAAAAACAGGGTACTATGGACGCCAGCGCGGCGCCAGGCTGTTGATACACCTGATCGTGATCGGCGTTGCGCTATTGATGCTCTTCCCCTTCTGGCTGATCATTTCGGTATCCTTCACCGATAATCTCGACCTGGCACGGAACGGTTACCAGCTCATTCCAAAACAAATCAGTTTCGCCGCTTATGACTACCTGTTCCGGGTGCCGCAGCAGTTGATCAAAGCCTATGGGGTAACCATTTTTGTTACTTTCTTCGGCACCTCGATCGGCATCCTGACCATGTCGATGCTGGGTTACGGCATGACCCGTCTGGTTGGCAAGACGCGCCGGGTGGCGGTTCTCTTTGTTCTCTTCCCGGTTCTCTTCAGCGGGGGTTTGATCCCGTTCTACCTGGTGATGACCCAGATGTATAAGCTGAAGGATACCATCACCGCTCTGGTCTTTCCCTATCTCGTTTCGCCGTTTTATGTGCTGTTGCTGCGGTCGTATTTTGCCCAACTGCCGCAAGAGATCATCGAAGCTGCCAAGATGGACGGTGCCAGCGAGTTCCGCACCTTTTTCCAGATCATCATTCCCCTTTCAACGCCGGTGCTGGCAACCATTGGGCTGTTCACCGCCTTGGGTTATTGGAATGATTACTGGCTGGCGTTGTTGTTCATTGCCAAATCCCCCTATAAACCCTTGCAGCTCTTATTGTTCAATATGCTGAATAATGTCGAAGTGCTGACGCGTACCCCCGAAGCGGCTGCCCAAACGGCTGGCATTTTGCCGCCGGTAGAGCCGCTGCGCATGGCAATGGCTGTGGTCGCCGCCGGACCAGGTGTGATTTTCTCACTTGCCCTTGGAAGGTATTTTGTGCGGGGTATTACCTTAGGCGCGATCAGTAAATAGGATTTTTCTTTCAAAAGGAGGTGTACCTGAGATATTTATCAGAATCGAATAAACGATACAACTCTTAAATACCAAGTGTGGATAACAATCTTTTTTGGATAAAACTATAGTAAGGAGTCAGAATATGTATAAGAAAGCGATTTACCTGTTTTTGGTCCTGGCACTGCTGCTGGCAGCTTGTGCTCCCAAAGCCACCCCGACTGCCGCTCCTGAACCGACCCAGCCCGCCGCTGAGGAAGAAAAGCCTGAACCGACCAAGGCGCCGGAATTGGAACCGGTTACGATTACCTGGTATCTGGCTGGGTCTGTACCGGTCGATCTTAAGGAGGTCAATGAATATTTGAGCAATCTGCCGCAGTTGAAGGCGATCAACACCAAAGTGGAATTAATTTTCTTCGATTGGGGCGAATACGATCAGAAGATGCAGCTTATGTTCGCCGGCGGCGAGGAGTGCGATTTGGTCTTCACGGCGAGCTGGATGAACAACTACACCAACAACGCCATCAACGGCAACCTTATTCCGCTGGATGACCTGCTGCCCAAAGTAACCCCCAAACTGTGGGAAGCGATTCCGGAAAACGCCTGGACGATGAGCAAGGTGCGGGGAAAAATCTATGGTATTCCCAATCAGCAAATCTGGTACGAAGCCTGGGGTATCATCCTGGATAAGGAAATAGCCGACAAATACAGTATCGACCTGGCGAAGATCAACACCTTTGAGGATCTGAATCCCTACCTGGCGAAGGTTTATGAGGGTGAACCGCAGTTGAAGAAGAAGATCATCGGTGAACTGAACGGTACCCATGTTCATCCGCTGACCTGGAACTATGAACAGGTCACCCTTCCTGGGGTGATCAAACTCGGCGACACGACGCGCAAGATTGTGAACTGGTACGAAACCCCTGAGTTCCGCAAGGCGATTGAGCTTTCCTACCAGTGGCATGAGGCGGGTTATTCGCCGGATGAACCCCTGGATGGGGCGGAAATGAACAAAGGACGCATGATCGGCGAATATCCCTTCAAGTTCCATGTGGCGAAGCCCGGCGTGGATTCGGAGGAGAAAGCGATGACCGGCAGAGAGCAGGTTGCTAAATCCTTGCAGCCACCGGTGCTATCTTATGTAACCCCCACCATGACCGGTATCTGCACCACCTCCAAAAACCCCGAGCGAGCTTTGATGGTATTTGAGTTATCCTTCCTCGATGAAGTGGTTTATAACACCATTGCCAAAGGCATTGAGGGGAAACACTGGGTGTGGGTCGATAAAGAGAAAAAAGTGATCGGGTATCCTGAAGGCATTACCGCCGAAAACACGACCTGGCTGGGCAACAGCCGCGACTGGATGTTTGGCAACCAGTTCATTGCCTATTATGTCGATGCGAATCAGGTGGGTGCCTGGGAGGAAACCGAACGGATCAACAACGAAGCCAGCCTGCCGATGGATGGACCTTTTGTGTTCGACCCATCGCCGGTCCAGGCTGAAGTAGCGGCTGTGGATGCGGTTGTGCAGCAATTCACCCCGCCGTTGTATTGGGGGCTGGTTAGCCCGGATGATCCGGAAAAAGGGATTGATGCTTTCAACAAAGCCCTTAAGGACGCCGGTGTAGAGAAAATTTTAGCGGAGATGCAGAAGCAATTGGATGCCTTCATTGCCGAGAACCCGGATATCTACAAGTAAACGGTATCCCATATTGTATTAAATACTCCCTTTCCTTCCCTTGACAACTTGGTCAGGGGAAGGAATTTTTTATTAAAGGATAGGTGTATTATAATAATAGCGATGAGCCTTCCGACGACCGAACCTCTCTTACCCGATGATGACAGCCTTCCGCCAGCGCGGCGACGGCGCAGGCGTCGGCTGATCCTCCCCGCCGGGGTGGATGAGCGCGCTGCCTATCTCAACGAACTTTCCCGACAGTTGACGCCCTCGCTCGATTTCTTTGTTTTTTCGCTGGTTTGTGGTCTATTGTTGGGTATCGCCGTTCTGCTCGATCAACCGCCGGTCTACCTCCTGGCGGCAGTGGCGGCACCCTTTATCGCTCCGGTGATGGGTATCTGCCTGGCAACGGTGGTCGGAGCGCCGAATTTTTTCCTGCGTTCGCTGGGCAGCTATCTCATCGGCAGTGCGCTGGTGTTTGGCATGGGCGCACTTGCCGGATTGGCGGGACGGTACTGGCAATCGGCAGGCGGCGATTCTCATGTCCTATCGCAGTACACGCAGGTTTCGCTGCCGGGTCTGCTGGTCGCCTGCCTGGCGGGTCTGTTGACGGCATATCTGCTGGCGCGCAATCCGCGCCGGCTGCCCCTGGGGATGAATGTCCTGCTGGCGTACGCTCTCTACCTGCCATTGGGCGTGATCGGTTTTATGCTGACCAGCGGACAAGCTGGATCAGCCTGGTATGACGGGCTGACGGCGTGGCTGGTGAATCTGGCAGCCATCGTTCTGTTCGGCAGCCTCACCTTCATTCTGATAGGTGTCCGCCCGCGTACGGCATTGGGCTTTATCTTCGGCAGTGCGCTGATTATCTTCTGCCTGGCAGCAGCTTTTGCGATGATCTATTTTAAATATATCCCGCAGCTGGTGCAGCCCATGCTGGCAGCCGTTCCTCCAACCCCTACGGAAACCTCTACTGCCAGTATCACTATTACCCCCTCTGCCACTCAAACACCGACCGCGACGCGCACATCCACCGGTACTGCCTCGCCCACGCTTTCACCTACCGGTCAGACTGCTACCAAGATCAGTCAAACACCTACCATAACCCCATCTCCCAGCCGGACTGCGACCAACACTTTCACAGCTGCCCCCTCTCCAACGGCAGTCTTAGCGGTCATCAAGGCAACCGAGGGTAACGGCGCCGTCTTTCGGGCGGATCCATATTTTGGGGCTGAACCGGTGGAAGGCTATGAAAGCCTGCTCAACGGCACACTGGTGCTGATGTTTGAAGAAGTAACCAACAGCGACGGCGTCTGGCGCCATGTGCGATTGCCCAACAAGGACATAGATGGCTGGATTTTGCAGTCCTTGATGATCACCGCAACACCAAAACCCTAAATTTGGAGGACATTCCATGAACGATATTGAAGCGAAATTGGCAATCGAAGGCGGCACACCCGCCAAAAAGACCCCGCCGCCTCCGATGTACCCCGGCGGCATGTTGATCGATGAACAAGAAGAAAAAGCCGTGTTGGACGTTCTGCGATCCAAGCGTCTTTTCCGTTATTACGGTCCGGTGGAAGGTCCTTCTAAGGTGGAGGAACTGGAAAAAGCTTTTGCCGCCTTTATGGGCACGCGCTATGCGCAGGCTGTCACATCCGGCACAGCAGCTCTGCTGTGCGGCTTGCAGGGGATCGGCATCGGTCCGGGGGATGAGGTCATCGTCCCCGCCTATACCTGGATTGCCACCGCTTCCAGTGTGGTTGCGTTAGGCGGCATACCCGTGCTGGCAGAGGTGGATGAATCGTTGACCCTCGACCCGGCGGATGTAGAACGAAAGATCAGCCCCAATACCAAAGCCATTGCGCCGGTACATATGCGCGGTACCCCCTGCCGGATGGATGCCATTCTGGAAGTAGCCCGCCGGCACAACCTCAAGGTATTGGAGGATACGGCGCAGGCAAACGGCGCCAGCTACAAAGGCAGGCGTTTGGGTACTTGGGGGGATGTGGGCTGTTTCAGCTTGCAGTTTAACAAGATGATCACCTCCGGCGAAGGGGGGATGGTCATCACCGATGACGAAGAAATCTGGAGACGAGCGGTGATGTTCCACGATGTCATCGGTGGCAGCCGCAACAAGATTCCCGAATCCGAGATCATCTGGGGGGTTAACTTCCGCATGCCGGAATTGCTGGGAGCGGTTGCTTTGGCGCAGCTCGGTAAATTGGAAGGATTGCTGAATGCCTTGCGTTCACGAAAGAAGATGATCCTGGCGGGCATACAGGATACCGTCCAGAAGAAGGGTATCCAGCTTCAAACAGTTCCCGACCCCGAAGGGGAAGCAGCCGTCTGCCTGATCTTTTTCAGCGATAGCCCTGAACGGACGGAAAAGATCACCCGCGCCCTCTCAGCCGAGAATATCCCCGCCTGGCAGTTGTACCGCCCCGATACGGTCGATTATCATGTCTATTGCCACTGGTCGCCTATTGTCAACAAGCGCACCTGGACGGCAGAGGGTGGACCCTGGCGCTGGGCAAAACGACCCTTGGATTATTCACCGAAAGCCTGCCCCCGCACCCTGGATTTGCTGGGACGGGCAGTGCATATTGATATTCATCCCCAGCTGACCAATACGGATGTGGAAGAGACTATCGATGGCATCAATAAGGTGATCTCTGCCTTGGGCTAGGCGGATTGAACCTCTCGCAAAGTGCGCAGTCTAATCTCTCGCAAAGGCGCAAGGAAATCTTAAATAATTTTACCGCAAAGACGCGAAGCACGCGAAGAAGTCTCACGCAAAGCCGCCAAGATAGCGAAGTTTTATTAAGAAATCTTGGCGACCTTCGCGTCTTCGCGGTTAGTTTTTTAGAATCCTATGCGCACTTGGCGCCTTTGCGAGAGATTAATTATTGTTTCACCGTCGGGGACGTAAAGTATTCATCATCGCGGTGTGCTGTGCCTTGCCGAGAGCTGCTTATTGAATCACCTGCGGGTCTTTTTCAAAGATCAAGGTATAGGATAGGAAATTCCCGCTATGCTTCTTCAGACGGAAACCGGCTTTCTTCGCCAGCTTGATTAAGGATCGGGCAGAAGGATAATTCGGGTCGAGGATAATCTCACGGAAGACCAGTTTCCCATCTTTCGAAAGGACGCGCCGGCATTCCTGCATCAGGCGAACCGGATTTGCTGTTTTGCCGATCATCGAAATCATATATACCATATCGAAGGAGCTGCCATCGTAGGGCAGTTGATTGATATTCGCCTGGCGCACTTCCATGTTTTGAATGCCTTCTTGGCGGATTTTCTTGCGCAGGTTCTCGGTTACCTCGTATTGGGGATCAACTGCCACCAGCCTGCCGGTGTTCCCCAGCCGTTGAGCTGCAGCCAGGGCATACGTCCCATTGCCGGGTCCGATCTCCATGACGATCATGCCGGGTTGAACCCCCAATTGAGCAGCCGTATCGTGCGGGGGCATGAGGAAACGCTGGATGGAATTTTCACCTTTGCCTTTCGTCTGTTCCACCGGTTCGGTTTCATACTTAGACCGGGCGACTTTGATCAATGCCCCCAGCCCAACGAATATCAACGGAATCCCAAAAAGAAAGGAAATGATACCACTGCATCGTTCTTTTCCTGTTACACTCATCTTAGCCTCCAAGACTCTGTTGCCTGAGAATAAAAAATGATTTCAACGATAATCCATGCCTTAATATCAAACACAGCATCCATAGCTTAACCGATATGGGGTTAAATATGAATGAAATTCGCGTAAAAAATTAATTTAAATTTATCCGGTCAGACTTGGGAAACATCAATAAATCCAACGGGTTTAATGTGATTAGAGCACTAGGAGAGTTTTCATCCTTGTTCGTTGTTAGAAGCAACTTTAAAATGCTATAATAAATTGAACGCTCGGAATGAACTGGAGAGCTTAGAGGTGGAATTGAGAACCGGTGATAATACCATCACCTTATCATGGAAAAGGTTATCTGCCGGCTTGTTCTTGGTTAGGAGGTTGGGATGGCATATCGGGAACTGTTTACCGATGAAGAGTGGCGAACCCTTCAATTATCGATACTGTGGGTTTTTTACGCCATCGCCGAGGTGGATGGCTTAGTCGATGAAAAAGAATGGGCTGCGTTATATCACACCTTTGAAGATGATAGCAGCGTTTCCGGCAACCCATTGATGCAGGAATTGCTCCGTTCTATCCATCAGGAAGGTGATCAGGCGGTGTTGGCAGCCTTTCGTCAGGATCGGCGCGGCATTCCGATGGGATTGAGGGAAACTGCCGAGCTGGCAGAAAGCAAGCTGGAAGCCGAGCAAGCCCGTCATTTTAAACTTTCGCTGTTGTTCTTGGGCACCATGTTTGCCCGCGCTTCGGGTGAACTGCCCGGGCAGAGCAGCGGTCCGCGGGTGAGTGAGGCGGAACGCGCCGCTATCCTGACCGTAGCCGCGATTTTCCGCCTAAAACCGGAAGACCTGCTGGTCTAGCAAGGTTTAACTTTCTACACCCAAACCTGGGGTGTAGACGCGGATGGCAGCTGTACCGACCACCGGGCACTTGAACTCGCAAATGCCGCAGCCGATGCACTTCTGCCGGTCCACAACGGGCAGCCGCTGTTCAAAAGAGCCGGCGGCGGTTTCAACAGTCCGGATTTCGAGGGTGATGGCTTTTTCGGGCAGCGGACACATTTCTTCGCAGACAATGCACTCCCCGTCCCCTGTCCAGGCAATACAACGATGCTGATCGATATAGGCTTTTCCCAATACCTGCTGGCGTTTTTCCTCCAGGCTGAGGGGCGGAATGGCGCCCACCGGGCAGACCTGACCGCAGATATTGCAGGCATAATCGCAGTAGCCATTCTCGGCAACCAAGACCGGCGTCCATATCCCTGCTAAACCGGCTTCGGTAAGGGAAGGCTGAAGCACACCGGTTGGGCAGGCACGCACGCATAATCCACAGCGGACACATTTTGAGAGAAAATCATTATCTCTTGCGCCGGGCGGCTGGATCAGAAAGGGATAGGGATGGGAGGTCCGCCAATCTGCCTGGAGGACGGCGCCTGCGGCGATGGTTAATCCCGCTCCCGCCAGTACCTGCCGCCGCGTCGGATCAAAATCGCTCCAGCCGGCTAACCGCAAGCCGGGTTTTA
>Ga0101944_10006289_pt1 | contig 12781 bp, 9 predicted proteins | sample DewCreD2012metaG_FD_75245 | JGI IMG/M metagenome (GOLD analysis project Ga0101944, IMG submission 75245) | Hot spring sediment bacterial and archeal communities from British Columbia, Canada, to study Microbial Dark Matter (Phase II) - Dewar... ... | reverse complement strand
TATTTTCTTTGTGGTGGTAATGCCATCCATCACGGGCATCTGAATGTCCATCAGGATGAGGTCATATTTATTGTTACCAAATTTATCCAGTGCTTCCTTTCCGTTGTTGGCAACCTCAATAGTTTTTACATATTTGTTCAGACTCAGGACGGCGATCTTTTGATTGATGGGATTGTCTTCCACAAGTAAAATAGTGGCTTCTTTCAAATCCACAGCTCTGGAAGCTTTTTTCACAGCACCCTCCTGAGAGACGTTTTTGCTTTTATCGGCAGTTTTCCCTTCTGCAGGTGTTGTCGGTTTAGGTTGTTGCGCCGATTTCCGGAATCGCATCATGATCTCCATCTTCGTCCCTTCGCTTATGGCAGTGAGGAGTGCCTTCCCTTCGTAAAGGTCCACCAGCTTCTGAACAACTGAAATATCAAAGGGAGTACTGTCTCCTCCTTCGCCTGAAACAGGCTCATTAATATCTGTATTGGAAGTTATTTCAAACAGAATTTCGACCTGTTCTTCGGTTTCTTTTTGTAAAGCAGCTTTAATATCCAAGGTGATTTTTTCGCTCTCGTATGTTTTAAGCAGATGTTCAGTGATGTACAGGAAGATTTGTTTAATGCGGATGGGATCGCCTATCACCACAGGCATTGGAGCAGAGGCTGTGTAGTTGATTTCAATTTTATGTTTATTCTGTTCAGCGGTTATTTTCAACGTGTTCCGGATGGTGGCATTGATGTCAAAGGCCAGTTCGGAAACTTTTTTCGACATGTCGGTCTGGCTTACTTTGGCAAGTGTGTTGACCACATTCACCAGGTTGTTGGCCGATGCAAGAATGGTGTTCAGCATGTCTTTCTGCTGGGCATCCATCTGGCTGTTGCACAGCAAATCACCCACTACCATGATATTGTTAAGGGGGGTTCTTATCTGATAGGAAAGTCGTGAAATAAATTCACTTTTTGCCTTCGCATCATTTCTGGCTTCAATCATTTGTTTTTCTGTTTCTGAAAGCCGTTCATTGATGAGGACAGCATACAGGCGGTAAAGCAGAAAAGTAATGATCATGACCGCTACCGAAAAAGCAATGACAAGATAAGAAGAGCGGGTAACCAGAAAAGCAAGGATAAGGTAAACGACCATGAAAACAACAGAAGCAATCGTCCCCCGTTTATTTCCCAGCACCAGCAAGGCCACCAGCGGATAAATACCGGCAACGGCGGCTGTTTTGGCAGGAAGGTAAAGATGCAGAAATAACAAATGAAGTGCGAAAAGAATGGCCGTGGCATTGATGGAGAGAATGATTTTGGAAGAATAGTTGGCCATGAAAATAATAGCAAGACCGGCAAGGGTCAACCCTGCAAAAATTCCGGCGTAAGGGAAAGCCATCTTCCACCCGGCATACACCAGCATCACTAAAGAAAATGCCACCTGCACAGACCCTACCATGTTCACCAGGATAATCCTTGATAATGCCGTCACATCACATTCCCTGTTCTTGCGGAACTGGAATAATCTTAATATTCCGTCATGTATTACCATAAATCTATAAATTGATACAACTTTTTTCCGGTTTTAAACAGGTAAAATTATAAAAAAATCAATAACTCATTGCTTTTTATTTTTTTGTATCATTGTACCGGACAATTTTTCAGAAAAAAGAATTTCCGAAGGACAATTTTATTGAAAAAGGGCATGAAATATATATTTAATTTATTTATAATCAGTTTTTTACAAATTATATACCTGAATGCACAATCCGATTCTTCTGCGCTGGTAAAATATACCCCTTCTTTTGTGTTTAACGAAGGTTTTTTTTTGCATTTTGACCAGGTTAAGTCCAATGCCCCTATCCCCCCATGGAGAGTGGTATTTCCAAAGGATTATAAAGATCCTGACTTCTTTGACGCAGTGATCGAAAATAAAAAACTGGTGTATTATGACGATCTTGGCATAAAGCATGAGACCAGCACGGATCAGTTGTGGGGATATTCCCGAAAAGGTTCATTGTACATCAATGTCAATGGAACGTTTAACAGAATTAATATTGTGGGAAGCATTTGTCATTTTATTGCGGTATTCCGGGTGTATCAGCCTTCCTATTATGATCCTTTTGTGTATGGTCCCTATTATAGTGGCATCGGATACAATCTCAGAATGGGATCTTCGGGGTACGAATCTGCCGAAGTAAAACAGCTTATCCTCGATTTTGAAACGGGGAAATTGTATGAATACAGCCTTGAATCGCTGGAACTTATTTTTTCCCGCGATCCGGAATTATATGCCGAATTTAGTGCCTTGAAGAAGAAACAAAAGAAACAATTAAAATTTGTATATTTACGAAAATATAATGACAGGCATCCTTTGTATTTCCCTGCCGGAAACGAAACTCAATGAAAAATTAAAAATATAAATGGTATGAGAAAAAAGATTTTTGCAGCATGTGTTTTTTGCGGAATTTCATTCCTCTCCTTTTCTCAGGATTATATTCCTACGCCTGAAGAGGTGGATCATTTTTATAAAACAAAAACCATGGTGGTGTTAAGCAGCAATCCCATGTCGGAGTTTAACCTCATTGCCAGAGATGTGATGAAGAACCACTGGAAACTCACCCCTTATGGATTCTGCAGCCGTGAGGAGTTTGAAACATTGCGGTTTGATGATAAGTATTCTTTTATTCTGATGAATCCTGTTACCTTTGAAGGGGATAAGACCAATGCAAAATACAACTTCCTCAGTTTGCTCCTCGGAGGCAGGGAACGGCTGGTAAGCAACATGCCCGATTTGTGCCCGGTTCCTGTGTCTTATGCCGGGGTGGAGGAAGAGTCCTACACCTATAAATTGGGCGCTATCCTCAGGTTTATGCAGAATCACGTGGAATACCTGCATTCGCATCCCAATTACATCAAAGAAAATGTCTTCAAACGTTACAACGAAAACATGGGAGATGTAAAAGAAAAAACCTTATACCTGCTCCCCGAAGAACTCGAAAAGTCAATCAATACCGAAGCCAAGATTAAAAAAGTGTATCCTTATGCATTTAAACTGGTTACCAAAGAAGAAATTGAAGATGCCATTAACCGTCAGGACGAATCGGTGGTTTTCCTGAACAAAGTAGGCCCCGAAGGGACCAAGGTGGATGCACGTGTGTATAAGATTATTGTGGGTGCCGGCGATGCAAAATTTTATTATTTCAGTTATCATAAATTAAGCGAAAAACAGCCCGATGCTTTTCTGTTGAGCGACCTCAAAAAACTTGCTAACGCAAAGAAGAAGACGAAATAAGACAACAGAACGACAGAACATTTTTCCGGAATATTTTTCTTTCATTTATTCCCACCGTCCGGCAATGGGAGTATGGCAAAAAGCACATTTCCCCTCTTTGATGTGATAAGAACGAATGGCATATCCTTCCCGTTCGATGATTGTTTTTTTGCAGGAAGGACAAAGGGTGTTTTCTCCTTTGTCTTTGCCCGAAAGGTTTCCTATGTATACATATTTTAATCCTGCTTTTTTTGCAATGTCTGCTGCCTTCGAAAGTGTGGCTGAAGGAGTGGGGGAGAGGTCACTGAGCTTATACATGGGAAAGAAACGACTGAAATGCAGGGGAGTATCACTGAACCCATTGGTGACCAGCCATTCACACATTCTTTTGATCATATCAAAGTCATCTGTCCACGAAGGAATAATAAGGTTTGTAATCTCGAGCCATGCATGGCTGTCTTTGATTGTCTTCAATGTGTTTAGCACAGGATTCAGTTTCCCTCCGTTTAAGCGGACATAAATGTCTTCACTGAAGGATTTTAAATCAATGTTGGCCGCATCCAGAAAAGGAATAAGTTTTTTCAGCGGATCCGGATTGATATATCCGTTTGAGATGAACACGTTTTTTATCCCTTGCTGATGAGCCAGTGCGGCAGTGTCATATACGTATTCGTAAAAAGAAGTGGGCTCGGTGTAAGTGTAGGCAATGGACTCGCATTTGTTGGCCAGGCATTGCTTCACCACTTCCTCGGGCATTAAATCCATGTTCTGTGTTTCTTTCGGACTGACCTGGGAAATTTCCCAGTTCTGGCAATTCAGGCATGCAAAATTGCAACCGGCAGTGGCAAGGGAAAAAGCACGCGAGCCGGGGAAAAAATGAAACAGGGGTTTTTTCTCAATGGGATCCACATGAACGGCACAGGGATTTCCATACGCAATGGAATAAAGTTTATTCCGGTAGTTGACCCTGTTATGACAGGTTCCGCTGGCTCCTTCACGGATAATGCATTCGTTGGGACAAAGGGTGCATTTTACTCCCTGGGGTACCACTTTGTAAAAGAAGGATTCATGGCTCCATTTCCATAGTCTGTCAGGCATATTTTGTGCTTTTATGAAATTACCCATCCATATTCCGCAACTTCCTCCCACCACTTTTTTTATGAACGATCTTTTATCCATAACGTCCGGAAGAATTTATTTTTTCACGGGATGATTAAATTCTTTTTCACTGAACACCACCGCTTCATATACGTATAGTTCCGTGTCTTTTTCTTTCCAGCCATCCCAGCCGATCAATGCCTTGTCGCGGGCACAATGGCCAAGAAATTCCTTTTTGCTCCAGCCGGTTTCCTTCGCCACCTGAGGAAGGAACGTTCCTGCGCGGTTTCCCCGGCGGATATATATTCCGTGCCTGCCTAATTCAAATTCATCAATGGAATATATCCGTCTCATGGGGGTGAGTACTGAAATTTCAATTTCCAGTTGGGTTATTTCATCGGGAGTGACAGGAAGGAAACGGAAATCTTCAGTGGCTGCGGCTACAGCCATTGATTCTACGGTGCGGTAAAGTGGCATCGTGGCTTCAAAATTTCCAATGCATCCTCTCAGCTCACCGTTTTTATGCAAGGACACAAAGGCTCCCATAGGCGTTAATAAAGAAGGAGAAAAATTTTTTTCGTCGTATACAGGATAGGAATGATGATGCAGGTATTGAACCAGCGTTTCACGGGCAATTTTCAACAACATCACTTTGTCTTCCCTGGTCAGGGAAGGAGTGATGACCACAGAAGGGGCCGTTACGGCAATCGCATTGTATCCCACTACCCTGTCTTTTTCTCCGTAAGGACTGTCGCCTGAGTTTTTATACTGTAAAAGCTGAAAAGAGCAGCGGGAATTATTTTCAGTGAGATACAGCAACGTGAGTACCGACGTCCATCCGCATACAGCAGTGGCAAGATTCGGAACATGGCCTCCTTCTATTGTTTGTTTGGTTTTTAAAAAGGAATCGGCTGAATTGTGCATGATGGCTTCAGCCATCGTCCTGTCAATTTTTATGGCGTCATCGTAGGAAGGATAATGGGAAAAATCGCTGCTGATGATAAAAAGATTTTCGGCATTAAAGTAAGGTTGCAGGGCTTTTGCCAGGTTACGGCAGGTGTGCCGGGAGTCGCTTCCGATGACAAGAGGGACGATGCTGAAAGGCTGGGTGAGCCAGTACTGCAGGAAAGGAAGCTGTACCTCAATGCTGTGTTCTCTGGCATGCGCCTGAGGAGAATTGAAAATAAATTCATGTTCACGGGTAAGCACGCCGGTCAAACTGTCTACAGGTATTTCTCCCAGTGGGGTGACAAAATTTCCGTCGGTATAGGTTGCAACGCCGTTGAAATACATGGTGTGGCTCGAAGCAATGATAAAAATGTGTTGAAATTTTTTGTTGCGGTCGAGTTGTCTGAAGGCAACAGCAGCCGTTTGTCCCGAGAATACATAACCTGCGTGGGGAACAATAATGGCTTGTGGTGATTGAGAAAGGATGGAGGGAGACTGCCGGAAAAAACTTTCCAGTTCTTTTTCTAATTCTTTTTTTTCGGCGGGATAAAAAGATCCTGCTACCGCCGGCAAACGGTTTATCTTCCGTTCTTCCGGCCCGGCATTCTGTCCGTGGCAGGAGATAAAAGTACACATACAACCAATCAAAATCAAAAGGGCAAATTTATTATTCATCCGCATCAGGTTTTATTCAGAGACCGGATAAAATTTATATTTTCCTAAACGAAAACATTTTCCCTTTACGCATTTTTCTTCACTGTAAATTGCCCGGCTGAGATTCTTCTGTCATTCAATTTTCATTTCCGGAATGGAAATGAAAAAACTAATACAATAAAAGAGAAACAAATTTAAGTTATTTTTTTTAAATAATGGATAAATCCTATTTTTGTTTTTTTATGAGATGCTGATATGAACCTGTCATTGTTTTTTTCTCCCTGTCCTAATGACACCTTTATGTTCGATGCCCTTGTCAATGAGCGGTTTGAAAAAAAGGGAGATCTGTCATTCACTGCAGTCATGAAGGACATAGAGGAGTTGAACCAGCATGTGATTGCAGGCATTCCTGATGTTTCCAAGATCAGTGCCGCATTGTATCCTTCTGTGTCGTCGGCCTATCAGATTCTTTTTTCCGGGGCAGCCATCGGTTACGGACAGGGGCCTCTTCTTATCGGAAAACATTTTTATTCCCCGGCTGAATTTTCCCGTTGTTCGGTTGCCATTCCCGGTGTTCATACCACCGCCAACCTTCTTCTTTCGGTGGCTTTCCCTTCCCTTAACCGGAAAAAGGAATATCTTTTTTCCCTGATCGAAGAGGCTGTACTCCGTGGAGAGACCGACCTTGGACTGATTATTCATGAAACACGTTTTACCTATGCTGCCAGGGGATTGCAGAAAGTGGTTGACCTTGGTGAATACTGGGAAGAGACATATCACAAAGCCATTCCTCTGGGATTGATTGTCGTCCGCCGAACATTGCCTGAGGCGATCAAAAAAGAGGTCAACCGGTTGATCGGACAAAGTGTGCAATACGCCCTTGATCATCCCACGGTGAGTTTGCCTTATGTAAAAGCTCATGCCCGCGAACTCAGTGATGAGGTTGTCCGGCAGCATATCAACCTGTATGTCAACCCTTATTCTGTTCATTTCGGAAGCGCAGGAAAGGAAGCCATTGATTTTTTGTTCCGGAAAGGACATGAAGCAGGACTGTTGCCCCCTGTGTCTTCGGATATTTATGTGAATGAATAAACTGTAAAATTGAATACCATGATAGTAGTTACAGGAGCCGCAGGTTTTATAGGAAGTAATCTCGTGGCCACATTGAATGAAAACCGTTTTAAGGACCTTGTGCTGGTGGATGACTTTTCCAGAAAAGACAAGGAACCGAACTGGTCGGGGAAAATCTTTTCAGAAAAAATCCACAGGGATGATTTTTTTTCGTGGCTCGACAAAAATCATCGTTTTGTTCAGTTTGTTTTTCATCTCGGCGCCCGTACCGACACCACAGAATTTGACCCAAAAGTGTTTGCCCGGATGAATGTGGAATATTCCATGGCCGTATGGAACAAATGTGTGAACTACGGATTACCGCTGGTGTATGCTTCGTCGGCAGCCACTTATGGCGATGGATCTCATGGCTATGACGATAATCATGCAATCATCCCTTTGCTGAAACCATTGAATCCTTACGGAGAATCGAAAAATGAATTTGATAAATGGGCATTGGATCAGCCACGTGCTCCGTACTTCTGGGCCGGAATAAAATTTTTTAATGTGTATGGACCCAATGAATATCATAAGGGGCGAATGGCTTCGGTGGTTTTTCATGCTTTTCGGCAAATTAAACAAACAGGGAAAATGCTGCTTTTCCGCTCCCACCGGCCTTCCTGTAAAGACGGAGAACAACAACGGGATTTTATTTATGTAAAAGATGTGTGTGATGCCTTGCTGTTTTTTATGCATCACAGGAAAGACAGTGGCATATACAACCTCGGTACAGGCAAGGCACGTACCTTCCTTTCACTTGCCCGCAGTGTGTTCAAGGCAATGGGTGTACAGGAACACATTGAATTCATAGACACCCCTGCAGACATTCGTGACAAATACCAGTATTTTACCGAGGCACGGATGGATAAACTGAGAAGCATTGGCTATCATCAACCTTTTACGCCGCTGGAAAAAGGCGTGGAGGAATATGTCAGGGAATATTTATTGACGGATAAAATAAGATAAAAAACGGCATCACAATAAAGTTTTTTCCCTTTCCGTTTATAGAAGCATAAAAAAGAGAGTTATGATCAAGAGAAGCTGGATTTATGTCGTCTTTGTGATTTTTCTTTTTTCGTGCGAATCTTCTCCTTACCGTTATCCGTGGCTTAATCCTGCTGTGCCGTTGCAGGAGCGTGTGGATTCGCTTGTGTCGCGTCTGACCCTCGAAGAGAAAGTCTCTCTTCTGATGCCACGGCAGCCGGCCATTCCGCGGTTGGGCATCCAGTCGTTTCGTTTTGGCGGCGAAGCGCTCCATGGACTGGCTTATGTAGGGCGTGCCACTGTCTTTCCCCAGGCCATAGGACTGGCAGCAACATTTGACGAGGCTTTGCTTTACCGCATTGCAGTGGCCATCAGTGATGAGGCCCGGGCCAAATCAAAAGCCATCAGACAGCTTGATGCTGAAGCGGGCACAGCCTGTTTGTGTTTTTTTTCGCCCAACATCAATATTTTCAGGGATCCCCGTTGGGGCAGGGGACAGGAAACCTATGGCGAAGACCCTTACCTCACTTCGGTGATGGGGGTTGCCTTTGTAAAAGGCATGCAGGGAGATCATCCCCGTTATCTTAAAACCATTGCCTGTGCCAAACATTATGTGTGCCATAGCGGTCCTGAAAATAACCGTTGTCTCAACAATCCTCAGCCTTCCTTGCAGGAACTGGCCGAAACATACACCCCTGCCTTTAATGCCCTCATCAATAAAGCCGGGGTAAAAACCGTGATGGTGACCTATAATTTTTACCATGGGGTACCCCTGTGTGCCAATAAACCTATCATTGATTACCTGAAAAACCAGTTGCACTTCCGGCAGCTGGTGATCACTGATGGAGGAGCGCTGGATAACATGCATGGGGCACAGCATTATACCCCCGATGCCGTTCATACGGTTGTAGCAGCCATCAATGCAGGCATTGACCTTGAACTCGGGAATGTGTTTCAGCATCTTCCTGAGGCGGTGAAGCAGGGCATGGTTCGCGAAAGCCAGATAGACAGTGCGGTGCGGAAAGTGCTTGCCTTACGGTTTCTCCTGGGCGAGTTTGATCCCGACCACATGAATCCTTACCAGCAGATTCCGGTGGAGGTTCTGCACTGCAGCAAACACATCGCACTGGCAAGAGAAGCAGCAGCAAAATCCATTGTGCTGCTGAAAAACAAAAATCATGTATTGCCTTTACGCAAGGATATTAAAAAACTTTTTGTCCTTGGTCCTACGGCCACCAACGGTGATGTGCTGCTGGGTAATTATAATGGCTTCTCCTCCAACATGAATATTTTTCTCGAAGGCATTGTGGCTAAAATCCATCCCGGTACTTACCTTACTTACCGCCAGGGATGCCGGCTGGATGAACCCAATGTGACGAAAGCCGATTGGGCCGATGTGTCCCATCAGTTTGATGCCATCATTGCCTGCATGGGAATCACTCCTCATCATGAAGGAGAAGAAGGTGAACCCATTAACTCTCCCGCCAACGGCGACCGTCTGGACCTTAACCTTCCGCGAAATCAAATAGATTATTTAAAAAAACAACGGGCTTACGGAACAAAACCTATCATTCTTGTCCTCACAGGAGGCAGTCCCGTAATTACCCCCGAAATTTATGATCTGGCCGATGCAGTGCTTTACGTATGGTATCCCGGCGAAGAAGGAGGAAATGCCCTTGCCGATGTGATTTTCGGAGATGTGGTCCCGTCGGGGCGACTGCCTGTCACGTTTCCTCAATCTATGAGCCAGATTCCGGATTTTTCTGATTATTCCATGAACAAACGCACCTATCGTTACATGGACGAAGAGCCTTTGTTTCCTTTTGGCTTTGGATTGAGTTATACTTCTTTTTCTTACGGCGGCATCCGGGTGAATAAGGACAGGATTTCGGCAAAAGAAAATTGTAAAATAGAAGTGACCCTTACCAATACAGGCCGGTATGATGCCGAAGAAGTGACTCAGCTGTATGTTTCTTATACGGGAAATCTGAAAAATAAACCTCTTTATTCTCTGAAAAGAATTCAGCGAAATTATCTGAGAGCAGGCGAGAGTAAGGTCTTGTCTTTTGAATTGACTCCGGAGGTCCTCTCCCTTGCCGACGAAAAGGGAGTGTTTCATGTATTTCCCGGGAAATACATCATCTACGTGGGAGGATCCTGTCCTCATCGCCGTAGTACGGCGCTTGGAGCTCCTGCACCGGCCGAGCTCACCCTGTGGGTTGAAAGATAAAAAAGATGATTTAAACCCCTGTTCATCGGACTTTTTATAGACGGTTAAACATACATACTAAATTCAACTTTATTAGAGGTGGAAAAATCACATGGTTTTCTGTGGTTTATGGAGATAAGTTTTATCTTTGCCATAAAAATATACTGGTGAAGATAATCCAATGATTCGTCAGGGGGGTATATATTATTTTTTGATCTTTTTTTCTCTTCAGCTTTTTGCACAGCCACCGGCTGATACGCTTACCCTGCAGGCATGTTACGACAGCTTGTATTCGCAGTATCCTCTGGCTAAACAAAAATATTTTCAGGACCGGATCAGGGAATTGAAAATAAAAAATGTGCAGGCAGGATATTTGCCTTCAATCAATCTTGGAGCCCAGAGCAGTGTGCAGTCCGATGTTCCCCATCTTGAGATTAATACAGAGTCGCCTGCAATGCAAAGTTTTATTGAGAATCTTAAGATCCCCACGCCTCCTCTGTTTCAGAACAGGATTTATGTTGACATCAGCGAACCGGTCTACGATGGCGGCCTCATTTCGGCCCAGAAAAAACTGGAAAATACGTATGCCGAGATTCAGCAAAAAAGCATTGAGGTGGAATTATATACCGTAAGAGAGAAAATCAATTCCCTTTTTTATGGCATTCTTTACCTTAAAACCAATGAAGAAACCCTTCATCTGCTGATGAGCGATCTGCAAAGCCGGAGAAAACAGGTACAGGCGGGAGTATCCTCGGGCATGCTCCTCGAAAGCAATCTTCATCTGATAGAAGCCGAAATTCTTAAACTTGAACAACAACTGATTGATCTTCACACACAACGCAAAAATCTTACTGAAAGTCTCTCGGAGATTATTCGTCGTCCGGTTACTGAGCAGACAGTACTGGTACTTCCCGAATATCAACTGTCCATGGATGAGGGATGTACACGCCCCGAAATAGAACTTCTGCAATTGCAGAAAGTGAGTCTTGAACAATCGGCGCTGTTGCATAAAGCCGTCCGCCGTCCGAAAATTGTCCTTTTTGGCCAGGGGGGCTATGGGCGTCCGGGACTCAATATGCTAAGCGATAAATTTGAGCCATATGGAATCATTGGCCTCCGGCTTGCCTGTACGTTGTTCGACTGGGGACAAACAAACCGTAATCTCCGGCTGCTGGACTACCAGAAAAATATTATTGACACAAAAATAGAAACTTACCTTCTTAATCAGCGGATTGCCTTGCGCAATGAACTGAATGTGATTGAAAAGATGGAAAAGATTTTACAGCATGATGACAGAATTGTGGAATTGCGGAGTAAAGTGTCGCGGATATCTGCCTCGAAATATGAAAATGGCGTACTTTCATTGCGGGAATACCTTACAGAAAAGTACAATGAGGCTCAGGCCATCGTGAACCGTAATCTCCATAAAATTCAATTGCAAAATGCACGGTTGAATTATTTAACTATTTGCGGAAAAATAAAATGAGATGGGATTGAATCCTGCATATAAAAGATGAATAAATACAAAGGCGGATGAAAAGACTTCGGGGAAAAATCTTTTTTGTGATTTGCTCCTGAACATGCAGGTGGCATCCGCCCTTGGAAAAAATTAAACAGATGAAAATGGCATACCGTATTTTGCAGCCGCTGATATTGTTGTTATTGTTTACCTCCTGCGGGGTAAATGGCAAAAAGGCAGATGCTTATGGCAACTTTGAATCTGACGAGGTAATCGTTTCATCTGAGATGACAGGACGTGTCACCCGTCTGTCTGTTGAGGTGGGCGATGTATTGAAGGAACGGCAGGTGGTGGGACGGATAGACAGCACCCAGGCTTTTTTGAAATATCAGCAACTTTTATCTTCCAGAAAAGCCCTGCAGGCAAAAATTAATGCGGCACAGGCTCAGGTAACCGTGGCCCGGACTCAGCTCGACATTCTTCAGAAGGAAAAAGAACGGATAGAAAAACTTTATCGCGACAGTGCTTCCACCCAACAACAGCTGGATGAAATCAATGGCAAATACGAAATTGCAAAAGCCCAGTTTCAGGCGGCAAAAGTAGGCGTTGAAGCTGTGGTAAGTGAGCTGGAAGCACTGGAAAGCCAGCTGCGGCAGGCTGCAGACATGCTATCGAAATGCACCATCGTGAATCCTGTCAACGGCACGGTACTGGAACGCTATGCCGAGGCGGGAGAACTGGTTACCGCAGGTTCTCCTCTTTATAAAATTGCCGACATCTCGTATTTGTACTTACGGGCCTACGTGAGTGGATTGCAACTGCCGGCCATTAAAATAGGGCAGCAGGTGAAGGTGATGATAGATAAAACGCGTAATGAAAGTACGGTTGTGCCGGGTGAAATTATATGGATATCCTCGCAGGCAGAATTTACCCCGAAGATTATTCAGACAAAAGAAGAACGAGTATCACTGGTGTATGCCATCAGAGTAAAAGTGAAGAACGATGGAACCCTTAAAATAGGAATGCCCGGGGAAGTGTGGTTCCATAAATAAAAGATCATTTTTATGGCT
>Ga0101944_10006286_pt1 | contig 12793 bp, 8 predicted proteins | sample DewCreD2012metaG_FD_75245 | JGI IMG/M metagenome (GOLD analysis project Ga0101944, IMG submission 75245) | Hot spring sediment bacterial and archeal communities from British Columbia, Canada, to study Microbial Dark Matter (Phase II) - Dewar... ... | reverse complement strand
GAACCGCGTTCCCGTGTTGGCGAAGCCCCACGACGGCAATTCAATCTGGAAAGAATCGAGCGCTTGAAAGGCCAACTCTCGCTGCTTTTCGGATATGGACATGCGTCACCCTTTCTTGAGACAGATCAAGCCCGTGCCGGGCGCCTCGTGCGCGCCCGGCGTCAATTTCCGGCTCTGAGGTTTACTATAGCGGCTTAGAAGATGTACCGCACGATGAACAACATCGTGCGCCCGCTCACGTTCGTCTGCCCCAGGTTCATGAACAGCGCCAGGTTGGTGGAGGCGCTCACGGTGTTGGTCGGAACCAGGTTGAAGTTGCGATGGTTAAGCCAGTTGAACACTTCCCAACGCAACTGCACGGCGTGTTTCTTTTCCGCCCAAGTCTTGATCTCCTTTTCGACGGATGCGTCGCAGTTGACGATTCGGCCGAGCCTCTCGGTGTTCGCTCCCAGGTTGCCGATGATGCCCGAGTTCGTCGGGTTGGCGATGTAGCGCGGATTGGTGATCGTGGGGTTCGTGCCCGTCCTCGGTTCGCCGCTGGGGTTGAAGTTGGCTCGCTGCGACAGATTGATCGTGGAGATTTGACCCGGCAGGATGCCAAGGGCATTGTTTCCGTTCAAAATGGTGTACGGAGTGCCTTTCGCAATGGTGGTCACGCCGGCGATGGCATAACCGCTCAACAGCCGTCCTGCCCAGCCCTTGCCGTCCCGGTAACTGGGAGTGCGATAGTTGTAAGCGGCGACGAAGCGGTGCGGCTGATCGTAGCCGCTTCGCCCGCGGTCCAGCCTGAGGTTAAAGGGAGTTGACGGCAGCGTGCGGTTGGCTTGACCGCCCAGGATGTCGTCAGAGTCGTTGATGAAGGCGCTCCAGGTGTAGTTGATCTGGTACTGGAAGCCTTTGCTGTAACGCTTCTCGGCTGTGATCTGGAGCGAGTGGTAGGTAGAGGAAGCATAGCCGTCGCCCACCAGAATGGAGCCGCGCGACGGATCGCGTTTGTACTCCGTAATCTGTCCGGCCGTGTTGCGCACCGCCTGAAGCGTGGGCAAAATCCCCGCGTACACCGAAGGATTGGCGTTCACAGCGGCGGCGGTGAAGCCGATGTTCTGCTCGACTTCGCGGACGAGTTTCAAGCCGCGGGACCCGACATAGAACATCTTGAAAGCGTAGTCGCTCATGAACTGCCGCTCAAAGCCGAACGAGAACTGCTGTCCATACGGTTGGGCGATCCGCTTGTTGGGCGAGAACAGGCGCACCGGCAGGAGGTTCGGATTGCCGCCCCGCCGGACGTAATCGTCGGGCTTCGGGGGCGAGGGGAAGTTCTTCGGATCGTACAAACGCTGCCCGCTGATGCCGTCCAAAGTCACCGTCACTCCGCGCGGGAAGTTCCGCGAGTTGTTCAACAGGATGTTCTGGAAGACTTGATCGTACGCAATCGCGTAGCCGCCCCGGATAGCCAGTTTGCCATTGCCGGCGATCTTGCCCGCAAGACCGTCCTTCCAGCGCGGCGCGATAGCGAAGCCGAACCGCGGCGAGAAGTTGTTCAGGTCTGGTTTGGCTTCAGAGAAGTACCCGAATGGAGCTCCGGTATACTCCCAGCGAATGCCGAGATTCAGCGTCAAACTCGGCTTAACGCGCCAGTCGTCGCCGAAGAACGTCGCGAATTCACTCGTCCGCGCCGGCGTCAAACCCGTTCCGGCGTATTGACTGAAAGAGGCGTTCCGGTCGAACAGGAAATCCGCGAAACTCGGGTATGTGACCACTCCCATGGTGGACGGCGCGAAGAAAGAGTTCAACTGGTAACGCATGTAGTTGCCGCCGAACCGCATGGTGTGCCGTCCGCGGATCCAGCTCCAATTGTTCGTGAATTCGTACAGGTTATCGGTGCGGAATTGCGGGTAGTTCTGATTCCCGATCACCGGCAACCCGCTGCCTGTGATGGTAAGTTGCGGAGGAAAGTTCTCCGTGTAATGGAACGAGCGGCGGGCGTACACCGCGCGCGCTTCGCTGTATAGCATGGGCGACACCACATGCACGTGGTTGATCGTTCCGTTCTGGTTTCGCCCCGCCGAGCCGAGCTGGTTGACTGCAATGGCGTTCGGGCTGCCGGGATCGAAGTCATCGTCGATCGCATAACGGACCGAAAGGTTGTCTTTGGACGTGAGCTTCTGGTCGATCTTCATCAAACCGCGGTGGAAGTTGCGGGCGTACGGCAGCGCTCCCTGCGCGGCGCGGTTATACTGCTGAATCGGGATGGTCAGCACTGAGCCGTCCGCCATCCTGACGCTCTGAGAACCGCGCGCTGTCGGGTCATTGGCCACCGGATAGTACTTCTTCAGCACATCGAGAGCCCCGGGAGCGAATGCCGACGCATTCTGGTCCAGCAGGCGGTAGCCTTCGGGCGAGATCGTATTGGCTACCGGCGAGGCGGAGCTGCGCCTGAGATCGAAATCGTAGCTTGTGTAAAAGAAAGTATGATCTTTGCGGATCGGTTCGCCGGCGCTGAAAACCGCTTGGTTGCGGACCAGAACGCCGCGAGCCCCGCGCAGAGCGTCGCGGTCCGACCGTCCCGCAGCCTTCAGCGCATTGAATGTGCGCTGCTCTCCGGTGGAAAGCGAGTCCAGCCCGTTGCCGAGCCACGCCCAGCGCACGATGCCGTGCAACTCGTTCGTTCCGGACTTGGTGGTCTGTTGCACCACCGAACCGGCGTTGCGTCCGAACTCAGCCGAGAAGTTGTTCGTAATGATTCGAAACTCGCCCAGAACTTCCGGCGCCAGGTTCTGGCGCGGCGTCTGGAGCGACTGATCGTTGTTGTTCGCTCCGTCGATCGTGAAATTGTTGGAACGGGTTCTCGCTCCGTTGATGACAAACCCCGATCCTGGGCGCCCTTGGTCGTTCGGCGCCGCACCCGGGGCAAGCAAAGCCAGGCTGTTCAGCGACGGCAGCCCGGGCAATTGCAGAATGACCTGCGCATCCACGCCGCGGCTGATTTGCGACTTCGTGGACTCAATGAGCGGCGCTGCCTCCTGAACGGTCACCACTTCCGTTGTGGCGCCGGGACTCATTGTGACGTCCACCTTGCGTTCCACTGTAGGCTCAACCGATAACGGCGCGCGGACGATCTTCTCGAAACCCTTGGCGGTGACTTCCAGCGCATAGTTGCCTCGTGGCAAGGATGGCACCCGCCAAAAGCCCGTGTCGTCGCTGGTGGTTTCCCGGGTCATGCCGGTTTCGAGATTGCGCACCACCACCGCCGCTTTCGGAATCACGGCGCCGGTGGCGTCGAACACGGTGCCGCTTAATGAACCGTAAATGGTTTGTGCAAAGGCGCCGCCGCCGGCGCCCAAAGCGGCTAGTCCGAGCAACGCCGGGACAAGCCTCAAACTAACCCAAAACCGCCCCTTCATATCGGCTCCTTTCCTATCCAAAAATCCCCTATGTACCTGACATCCCGCTGGCCGGCAGGCGCTTCCACTCCCGTCGGCGCACCCACGCCCCGCCGCCTCACCTCTGCCAGTCAAATGAATTTCTACCATACACGCGGGCAGGGTTCAATCGAATTCCGCGCTCAGGTATGATCTGGCGCCCGTTCAAGGTCTAGTACCCCTCGCGGGCAAGGCGGGGTTGGTGTAACCCGATTATCGGTTGTGGGATCCTACCGGAGTCCGGCTGAAGCGCACCGACAGGCGCCTGGCGCAACCCCGCGCGGCGGGCGCCGCTACGAGTCTGAGATACAGCCGGATTAGCTGGAAGAAGGTCCGGAGAAGCGAACGAACGCGGAAAAACTGCGATCTCCCGTGAAATCGGGGATAATGGTGCACCGGCACTTCAACCACTTCGGGCGCGTAGAGCTCGAGGTTCTTGATCAGTTCGACGCACACGGTGCCGCTGGTTGACTTCAGATCGAAATTCTCGACCAGGGAACGGCGCACCAGCCGGAAGTCGCAGTCGATGTCCCGCAGCCGGACGCGGAAAAGAAAACGCGCGAAGTGGTTGTAAAGGAAACCGATAACGATACGGTGCCACGGATCTTGGCGCTGAATCTTATACCCGTTCACCAAGCCCACTTCAGGGGTCACTTGTTCCAGCAACAGCGGCAACTCGCCGACGTCGTATTGACCGTCGCCATCGGTGTAAAAGACATACTCCTTCGTGGCGGCGGCAAAGCCGGAACGCAACGCTCCTCCATAGCCCCTGTTCTCGGGGTGAGTCACCACACGCAGGCGCTCTCCGAAACGATCCCGCAGGCCTTCCAAAACTTCCGCCGTGTTGTCCCCACTGCCGTCATTCACCACGATGACCTCGTAGTCGGAAACGCATTCCTCGAGCACCGCGAAAGTTTTCTCAATCAGCGCTGGAAGAACAGGGGCGTCGTTATACGCCGGGAAAAAGACCGAGATGGACCCGGGGAACCAAGCTTGGCGAAGATTGCAGTCTTTCATATCGTTGAGTCGTCGCAGTAACGGACAGCGCCGGGGGTGGAAGGATTTGCCTGCTCCGCCGCCGCGATTTGCACCGATTCCGGCGACCGGTCGAGCGCCGTGGCCACCACCATCGGCACCACCGCCAGAGGAAACGGAAAGCACTCCACCCGGATGGGAGCGTCGGTGCTTCTGGCAAATCGAATAAAGCGCTCCGTCGGGGCGGCGCGGCGTTCGTACTGCGGCAACTTGTGAATCCACAGGAAACCCGCGTTGTGCGCCACCGCAAGTATCAGCGCCAGCGCCATCGCCCAGGGCCTCCGGTTGCCGACATTTTCCCGCAGAGCGACATAGGCTGCTCCGGCGAGCAGCGCCAGCCCCAGGCTCGCCAAATAGGTGTGCCGGCTCGGCACGCGCGTCATGAATGTCAGAAAACTGTAAGGAGCGAAACCGATGGCAGCCCAGGCCACCGCAACTGTCACTACCGCCCAACGCGCTTCATGGCGGTAGCGCCAGAGGACCGCCAGACTGATGAAGCCCCAAATCCAGAACATCCGGACCATGCTGTGTGGGATGGTCAGCCAGAACGGCGCATTCCACGAAAAAGACCCATCCCTGAGGTGCTGATGGTCTGCCGTGGTCGTGAAAATCAAATACGCATACACCCCGCACAGGACTAACCCGGCGGCAAGGGGGAGCAGGGCTGCCTTGTTGGTCCGGTGATCCAGCCACCATGCCAGAGCGAATAACGGAAGGAACGCCACGGAGGATTCCTTGGATGCCAGCGCCAGCAGGAAAAAAAGCGCGGCGGCGGCCAAGAACAGATGCCGCCGCCGCCCTGTAAGCTGGAGCCAGAGAATCCAGCATAAAAACGCCAGAACCCCAAAAAAGAAGACGAGCAGGTCGTGGAGCGCCGATATCCACACCACAGCCTCCTGATGCCCTTCGTGAATCGCGAAGAACAGAGCCGCAGGCAGGGACACCCGCCAGCCGATACGGTTCCAAAAGCCGAGAGCAGCCACCAGGATGCAGTTCAGGATGTGGAACAGCAGGCTCACTATGTTGTGTGGGGCGGCTGTGACCCCAAACCAGGCGTCCACCAGCCACGTCACCACGAGCGACGTCGCCCGGCAGCGGTACAAAGGGTCCTGCGCTAAGCCGCCCCAACCAGCCGGATCTCCATAATGCCGCCCCAGGTAAATTTGCAGGTAATCGTCGCTGATGAACGGTAAGCCCAAGAACGGCAAATACACGGCGAAACAGGCGATAGCGAGTCCCGCCACCGTCAACACGGCAATCAGGCGCCATCGCGGGTGCGGGTCCCGCCTGTCGGAAGCCTCATCTTCCCGCAAGCGATACGGCGTCGTTCGGACGGAGCCCATGACGGCCACGATTGCAGGTTAAAACAAGAACACTTGGCCGGCAGGTTATCTTTCGGACAAACACAACCTATCTTTCGGGTTCTATCGTAACCGCACTGCGTGAATCTGGGTTAATACAATGATATCCATATGGCGACTCTGGCGAGTCTGGATGAGCCGAAGCGGGTTCCGCCCATAATCGATTCTCTGCTAAGGGCGCGCCCGAGCCGTCTCCTCGCGATTAGCGGGGTGCTCATCGTCGCAGTCGCCATCGTCCACTCCGAAATTGGCCAGGAGATCTCTGTCGGCGCGCTGTACACGATGCCGGTTCTCGTGGCGGCGGCCGTGCTCAACCGCTGGCAGCTCTTGCTTTTGGCGTTAGGATGCGCCTTGATGCGGGTGGCGTTTGGTTACTCGTTCTCATTCGTCGATGGGCTCTTTCGCTTTTTGATCGCTTTTATCGCATATAGCGGTTCCGGACTGTTTGTCCAGGAATTGATCGCCAACCGGAAGCGGATGATCGGCTATGTCCAAGAACTTCAACGGCAGCAAGCGCTCCGCGAAGAAGCCGAAGAGCAGTTGCGGATGTTGGCTGACAGCAGCCCTGCGGCTATCTTCACCTTGGATGAGAACGCCCGCGTGCTATCGGCAAACCGGGCGGCGTTGCAGCTTTTTGGTTGTCCGAGCGGCGGCGATTGCCGGGGAGTCTCGGTGGCGGAGGTGCTTCCAGTCCTGGCGGACGCTCTTAAGATGGAAGGCCCCCGGGGCTTTTTCCGCACGGCGGCTCAGTGTCAAGGGAAGCGGCTCAACGGGCAAATTTTTGTCGCTCAGACGTGGTTTTCGACTTATGACACTCCTGCCGGGCGGAGGCTGGCCGCCATAGCCGTGGACAGTTCCGAAGAGGTCCGGGAGCGGGAAGAGCAAAACCTCCGCCAACTCCAGGACAGCAACCGGATTGTGGCGGCAGCCGTCTCGCATGAAATCCGCAACGTGTGCGGCGCGATCTCAGTGGTGTATTCGAACCTTGCCCGGTCGGCCCAGTTGTCGGCAAGCGAGGATTTCCAGGCTTTAGGTAAGCTCGTGACGGGTCTGGAGAGGATTGCCGCCGCGGAGCTGCACAGCCATTCGCAGGCTACCGTAAGCGGCGCCGATCTGGGAGAGCTTTTGAACCATCTCCGCATTATCATCGAGCCAAGCTGGGAGGAGATCGGCGGCGAGGTGGTTTGTAGAGTTCCTACGCCGCCACCGGTGGTTTTGACCGAGCCGTTCGGGCTGATCCAGGCGTTCCTGAATCTGGCGATGAACAGCCTACGGGCGGTTCAGGACTGCGAGCGGAAGGTGCTCACCATCACCGTCAGCGAATGGAACGGCAAGGTGGCGGTCCGGTTTGAAGATACGGGTCCTGGGGTTAAAGATCCGCAAAAGCTGTTCCAGCTTTTCCAGTCCGGCGCCGAACAGGTGGGTCTTGGATTGTATGTTTCCCGGGCCATACTCCGGAGCCACGGGGGCGACCTGCGTTACGAGACGTCTCCCAAGGGCGGCGCCTGTTTCGTCGCTGAACTGCTTCGCGCCACGCGCAGGGGGAACCCGGCTGCATGACTACCAAAGCGGCGCGGCCCATCCGGCTAATGCTCATCGACGATCACGCCCTTTTTCGGGAGGGGCTAAGCCGGTTGCTACAGTCCCAGCCGGATTTTCTGGTGGTTGGCCTGTCGGAGAGCGCCACCGAAGGAATCGCGCACCTGGTTAAAAATCATCCGGACGTCGTTCTCTTGGATGTCGATCTGGGCGCCGAGAGGGCGCAGGATTTCCTGTCCGCCGCCCGGGCCGAGGGTTTCGAAGGACGCATCCTTGTGGTGACGGCGGGAATAGGCGACACCGAAGCCCTCCAACTCATCTCTTGCGGCGTCGCCGGGATCTTCCACAAGCACAACGCGCCGGAGACGCTGTGCGAAGCCATCCGAAAAGTTGCTTCGGGAGAGCCCTTCCTAGAGCCTAAGTATTTGAAAGCATTGTTCCAATGCGCCGATCCCGCGGCCATCGACCCTCGCCCTAAGCTGACCGCACGCGAAGTGCAAGTCTTACGGCACATCCTCCAGGGGCTGGCGAACAAAGAGATCGGCGATCAACTCGGAATCTCGGAGAGCTCCGTTAAGGCGGTGTTGCGCGCCTTGTTCCAAAAGACCGGCGCCCGCACGCGCAGCCAGCTCGTCAAGGTTGCTCTTGAAGAATACCGGGACCTGCTTTGAGGCTGTCGCCTTCTATGGCCAAAGCGTAGTTCTGCCGATGAACAGACTGGGTGAAAGAGCTGAGCACCGTTGGGATCGTGGCCGTCTTGCTCGCCTTCTGGTTGGCGATGACGGTTCCCACCTACTCCCATGGAATGACCAATGATTTTGCCTCGTTTTACATTGGGGCGCGTTTGGCGGCCGCTGGCAGTCTGAACCAAATCTATGATCTGAAAACCCAGCAGGCCATCTACCGGGAGGTCTGCCCGCAAGAATATTATCTTTCTCCTTATCTTCGCACTCCGTTTTTTGCTGTCGCATGGCAGTGGCTCGCCGCGCTGCCACTGCCATCTGCCTTTGCTGTCTGGGTAGCCGTCCAGTGGGCTGCGTTGCTGGCGTGTTCGGCTTGGGCCGCACGCCGTTTCGGGTCCGACGCATTGATTTGGGCCGGAATGTCGTTTCCGGCGTTCGCGGGCATCGCTCACGGACAGGACTGCATGCTGCTGTTGGGGCTATGCGTCGTGGTCTATATCTTAGCCGAGCGGGAGCGGGAGGAAGCCGCTGGGCTTGTTTTCAGCCTGGCTCTCGTCAAGTTCAACCTTTGGATCGCCTTGCCGCTGCTTATGGCGGCGGGGCGGCGCTGGCGTATGCTGGCTGGCTTCACCGCCGGTGCGGCCGGGCTTGGCGCCTGGACCGCGTCGGCATTGGGGCGCCCGGGGCTCTACGATTACTACAACCTGCTGGCCCATAGCGCACAGCCAAAGCTCCAGCCCTCAACGGAGCTGGCAATGAACACGGAAGCGCTTCTTGCGGCAGTTGGAACTCAACATCCGGCGGCCGCGGCTGTCGCCAGCGTAGCGGTCGTCGGCCTTGGGTTGTGGGGCGCCAGGGCCGCCCCGCTCTGGAAATGGATGTCCATCACGCTGGTCACCTGTCTGCTTTCGGCGCCGCACGTTTATATTTACAATGCGGCAATCTTGCTGCTGCCAGTGTGGCTCATCTGCTTCCGCTCGAACAATCGTTGGAGCCGCGTTCTCGCTGCGGTTCACGCTGCGCCGTTATTAGCTTTCTTGCGGCTTGCGCCGCATGGAGCTGCCGCCACGCCTCTCGTCTTGTTGGCTTTGCTGGCGGCGCTCGCTCTGGAGCCGCTTCCTCGTCTGGCCCAGGCCCCTGGTTTTCCTGATGGCCACAACGTAAAATCACCTGCATGACCCGCAAGAGGTTTCTGGGCGCCATGGCCGGCGCCGCCGCCGGCGTTGCGTCAGGGCAAACCCGCCGGCGCAACATAGTCTTCATTCTGACTGACGACCATCGCTTCGATTGCGCTGGGGCGCTCGGACATCCCTGGCTCAAGACTCCGAATCTGGACCGCCTGATTCGGGGCGGCACGGTACTGCGCAACGCCTTCGTCACTACTTCTCTGTGCTCGCCGAGCCGGGCGTCGATTTTAACCGGCTTATACGCCCACGCGCACCGCGTGACGGACAACTTCACCCCTCTCGACCCAGCGATTCCCACCTTTCCGGCCCTGCTTCAAAAGGCAGGCTACCGGACAGCCTTCATCGGTAAGTGGCACATGGGAGGCGCCAGCGACGAAGCCCGCCCTGGCTTCGATCACTGGGTTTCTTTCTTCGGGCAGGGGCAATACTTCGACCCTGAAATCAATGTGAACGGCAAGCGAAGAAAAGCCGCCGGCTACATGACCGACATCCTGACACAAGAAGCGCTGCAATTCCTGCGCGACAACGCGTCCCGTCCGTTCTTTCTATACTTGTCCCACAAGGCCGTCCATTACCCCTTTGAGCCTGCCCCGCGCCACCGCGACTTGTACCGCAACGAACCCGTGCCGCGGCCCAAATCGATGAATTACACCGAGGAGGACATGCGGCAGCGCCCGGAGTGGGTGCGCCGGCGCCGCTATTCGCGTCAGGGGGTAGACGGCATCTATGCCCATCAGATGTCATTGGATGACGCCTACCGCGGCTATTGCAGGTCTCTCGCCGCGGTAGACGATTCGACGGGCGTGCTAATGGACGAACTGGCGAAACTGAACCTCCTCGATGACACGCTGCTCATCTACATGGGCGACAACGGCATTATGTGGGGCGAGCACGGGCTTATTGACAAGCGGGCCATGTACGAACCATCCATCCGCGTTCCGCTTTGGGTGCACTGCCCGCGCCTTGCGCCGAGGGGGCGCGCTTTGCCGGAGATGGTTCTGAACCTTGATATCGCGCCCACCATACTCGACGCCGCCGGAATCCAGCCGCCCAAAGCCATGCACGGGCGTTCGTTTCTTCCGTTGCTGAAGGGTGAGCGCGCCGAGTGGCGCAAGGAATTTCTGTATGAATACGAATGGGAGTTCGACTATCCGTACACGCCGACGCTGACCGGGCTGCGCACCGAGCGTTATAGCTATTGCCAGACTTACGGTCTGTGGGATATGGACGAGTTGTACGACATCGTGGAAGACCCGGGGCAAATGAAGAACCTTCTCGGCTCCACGCGCATCACCACGCAACGCGGGCGGCTGACCGAGCACATCGCCGACCCGAAGCTGAAGTCCCTCGTGGAAGGGCTGCAAGATCGGATGAAACGGATTCTGGAAGAAACGGGAGGAGATCCGCGCCGCTCCGGGCGCTCGCCCGAAGGATTGAAGTACGCTTTGTAAAGACTATGAACCGAAGGCGATTTTTCGGGGCGCTCGCCGCAGCGCCAGCAATTTTCAGCGCGCCGCGCCGTCCGAATATCATCTTGATACTCGCCGACGACCTCGGCTACGGTGACCTCGGCGTCTATGGATCGAAGTCCATTCGAACGCCAAACCTCGACCGCATGGCGGCCGAGGGCGTCCGGTTCACCAACTACTACGCGCCCGCTTCCGTCTGCACGCCGACCCGCGCGGCTTTAATGACCGGTTGCTACCCCATGCGGGCGGGTCTCGGCTACCGGGTCTTGTTCCCGTATTCGACCACCGGTCTGCATCCCGATGAAGTCACAGTCGCCGAGGTGTTAAAGGAAGCCGGATACGCGACCGCCTGCGTGGGAAAGTGGCACCTGGGCTGCCAGCCGAAGTTTTTGCCCACGCGGCAGGGCTTTGACTCCTACTACGGCATTCCGTATTCGAACGATATGGGCAAGGTGGATTATAAGCTGATCCATTACGTGTCCCCTCCGCTGCCCTTGATGCGCGATGAGAAGGTGGTGCAAAGCGGTCCGGAGCAACGCGACCTGACGCGGCTGCTCACCGAAGAGGCGCTGCGGGTCATCGAGACGAATCAGAACAAGCCCTTCTTCCTCTACTTGGCGCATCATATGCCCCATGTTCCTATCGACGCTTCGGACAAGTTCAAGGGACGCTCGCCGCATGGATTGTACGGCGACGTGGTCGAGGAACTCGACTGGAGCACGGGAGCGGTCCTGGAAGCGTTGCGGAAGGCCAAAATCGAAGACAACACCTTGGTGCTGTTCACCTCCGATAACGGCGGAGTCGTCTGGCAAGGTACGGGACAGCGGGGATACCTGAGCGGATCGAACGGTCCCCTGCGGGGCGCCAAAGCCACCACTTGGGAGGGCGGCATTCGCGCGCCTCTGATTGCCCGCTGGCCGGGGCGCATTCCCGCCGGCCGCGTCTCACATGAGATGGCGACGGGCATGGATATGTTGCCCACCTTCGCGCATTTGTGCGGCGGCCGCGTCCCCACGGACCGCATCATCGACGGCAAGAACATGTGGCCGCTGCTGGCCGGCGAAGCCGGGGCCAAGTCGCAATACGAGGCTTTCTACATCTATAACGACTTGGAGGAACTGAACGCCGTCCGCAGCGGCAAGTGGAAACTGCATTTGCACCCGCATCCGCGCTTCTCGGACCCGGGAATGAAGGGCCCGCTGCTGTACGATCTGGAGGCGGATCCCGGAGAGAGGCGGGATGTAGCGGCTTCCCATCCGGACGTCGTCCGGCGGCTCATGAGCTACGCCGAACGAGCCCGGGAGGACTTGGGCGACGCGCGTTTGCGCAAGGTGGGCCGCAACGTCCGCACCGTAGGGCACGCTTGATCGCCTCTGGGGGATAATCTCGAATATGCGACATTCTTTTCTGGCGGCGCTCGCCGTCCCGTTTTTGCTCTTCGCTCAAGATCCTGCGCCGGAAGAAATTCTGGAAAAGTCGATTGAAGCCACTGGCGGGCGCGCGGTGCGGCAGAAGATCGTTTCGAGCGTGATGAAAGGCGAAATGGAAATGGGCGCGCAGGGCTTGCGGGGCTCGATCGAAGTCTATTCCAAAGCGCCCAACAAGCGGCTCACTGTGACGCGCGTGGAAGGCTTGGGAGAAATCCGCCAATGCTTCAACGGCAAGGAGGGATGGCGTAAGGACCAGAATGGCGCGGTCACGGACATCACCGGACCGCAACTCGCCCTGCTCGAGCGCGAAGCCGTCATGCACGCCGAACTTCAATGGAAGCAAATCTATGAGAAAGTGGAACTCGCCGGCAAGGGCAAAGTGGAAAACCGCGACGTTTGGGTAGTCAAGATCACCCCCAAGGCGGGGCTTCCCATGGTGCGCTATTACGACGCCGATTCATTCCTGCTGCTGCGCTCCGACATCACCGTTTCCAGCGGCGGCAAGGAGACGGCGCTCAAGACGTTCCTTTCCGACTATCGCGATGTGGACGGGATTCGCATTCCTTTTCAGATCACGCAGCAGGTTCCCATGGGGACCATAGGGACGCGCATCACCGAAGTGGCCTTCAATGTTCCGGTGGATGATGCCCTCTTCGCCAAGCCCGAA
>Ga0101944_10006285_pt1 | contig 12793 bp, 14 predicted proteins | sample DewCreD2012metaG_FD_75245 | JGI IMG/M metagenome (GOLD analysis project Ga0101944, IMG submission 75245) | Hot spring sediment bacterial and archeal communities from British Columbia, Canada, to study Microbial Dark Matter (Phase II) - Dewar... ... | reverse complement strand
ACACTGTTCTTCATCTTCCTACCAGGCGGGCAATCAACCTTCCACGTAACCTACAAACCAGCGTAGACGACTACCTGTCCACTTTTTCTGCTTTGGTTTCACATGTTTTCTTGTCGGATAAGGCGCGGTCAGCCAACGTCTTGCATTTTTTCTCTTCGTATAACTTAGCTTCAGCATCGAAATTTTTGCCTGCCAAAATAAAGCACTCTTTAGCATGAATTTTCGCCAAGACTAAGTCTTTAGCTGATGAGTTCAACCCAGCCTCAGCCAGCTTTGTTTCTCCTAATTGTTGGTTACTTACCCCCGCCCAAAAAGAGGTTTTCTTAAGTTCAGTTGTGCACCGTGAAAATGCTTGCACTGCTTGGGAGTAAGAGCCTTTATTAACTGCATCAAGACCTTCACGCAGAACCTGCAAACTCGACAAAGAGAATTCCAACTCCAGCTGCTGATGCTCCTTAATTGCACCTTGAGTTGACCGTTTGGGCAAGTTGTTTAAGTCGTCTTTTGTGTTGATGTTTATGAAACTTTTAAGGTCTGAATCCAGCTTTATGATTTCCTCTAACGGAGAAACCAGAAGTAAACTGCTGGCGCCTCGAAAAATGGTGTCAGCACGAGACTCATTTAGAGTTAGAAGTGTTTTTGTGATTTCTAAGCAAGTTTCGCGCTTAAGCACCGCCAACAAGGTTTCGAGTTTGCCATCGGGCCACATTGGAACAGCCACATCGAACCCTGTGGCAATGTTAAACATGAAATCTGCAACAGTCGGCTTAAGACAAGGCATGTCAACAGACACAGTTAAGCAATAATCCGCTGAAACCGCATCTAATCCCGATTTGATTGCCAAAAGCGGACCCTTAACGGGGCTATTTTGTGGGTCTAAAACGAACTCTACGTCGCCAACACAGTAAGTTTCCAGAGTTTTTGCATAAGTGGTCTGGCGGTCTTTTGTGTTTGTGCAAACGGCAACTTCATCCACAATGTCCCTGAGGTTTTTGATAACATGAACAAGGAGGGGCGTTCCGTCTATTTCGGCGAGTGCTTTGTCTTGCCATGGCTGGTTGGGCGTTTGGAATCTACGGGCGCTTCCTCCAGCCAGTACTATTGCAGCTCGTTTAGGCATTGCCTCTCCTCAGCTATGTTTGAACCTACATTCATCTGCATGCTCTGATTGGATTCAACCGAGTTGTTTATAATAAATTATGTCCTTCAAAACAACTGAAGCGTACTTATATGTCAATAGAGGAAGACGGCTATTTACAATTAATTGATTTGACTGAGCTTGAAGAGAGCAAAATGAAGCTTGTCAAATTCCACGGAACCCCACTTCTAATCATAAAACAAAACAGCCAAGTCTTCGTTGTTGATAACCGATGTCCACATATGGCTTGTGGGCTTTCTGGAGGACACATAGAGGAAACAGCTATTGTTTGTCCATGTCATGGTTTGCGGTTCAACTTGGAGGACGGTTATGACCAAAATAGTTCATTTCAATTGACTGTTTACCCTGTCAAAATTGAAGATGGAAAAGTCTGGATTAAAATAGAAGAATAAAAAGAAAGAAAAGCTAATTTTAACAGCTTTAAGCCGTTAAACCAACCGAAATTTTAGATTTACGCCGCGATGATGTCGATTTCGACGATTTGCTTTGCGGCGGCGCTACCATCAGTTAACAATCCATCAACGCCGACGATCATGGTTTTTAGCGGTCCATCAGAGCCCAAAGTGGTGCCGTTATACCAGTAAGCGACTATCAAGTAAAGCGGATGCGCAGGGGTTGCGGGGTTTCCTGTGGCGTCGTAGGTGTTAAAGCCCACGCCGTTAGCGACTTTGTCATAGGTGTAGGTTGTGGTGTATCCGTCTTGGGCTTTAACGGTGACGTTGTTGCTGGCTGTGATTCCGACGAGGTTGCAGAGGTCAATTAGTTTTATACCTGTATAGTTACCAACGTTTACGATGGTGCCTGTGCTTTTTCTGGAGCCGCCATCATAAGTTATTGAAGACATTTTTGCGATGTCATTTGAGAACAAAACGACTCTGTTGCCGTCTGCGCCAACCACCGTTAAAGTTAAGTCGGGAATGGGCAGGATTTGTACCTGCGCTACGCCGTTGATTTTTTCGGCGCTTGATAACTCTGCGCCGGTTAGAGTTAAGGGGGCGTTGCCGCCGCTTAAAGCCAAGTTGTTTGCTGTATTTGCCAGCATGATGTTTTGGTTGCTTGTTATTCGGCTACTGTTAAAAGTTGCCACTTGTCCTTGGGCGCCGACGACTTTTACCACATAGCCTGATGTCAAAGCGCTGCTGCTTATGGCACCGTTGTTTTGTGCCCAAAGGGCTAACTGATAGAGAGATGTTCCCTGCCAGGTGGTTCCTGATTCAGTGTATGACACAAAGTTTTGGATAACTAAAGTGTCAAAAGTACCTTTAGTCAGAGTGATTGTGTTTGATCCAGTTACTGCAATGTTCCAAGAGGTTGCAGTTGGATTGGCTGTAGGTGAAGGCGTGGCGGTGGGTTTAACAGTTGCTACCGTGGTTGGTTTAGCAGTTGCTGTCGGTGTGGGTGATGGTGCTTGGTTTGATGTCACTTCTAGTTGGATAACTTTTTTTGACCATAGATTGCCTTCTGTGGCTAATCCTTCTGAACCTAAAATGGCTATTCTGAGTGGACCTTTATCGTCGGACAGAGGTGCTCCGTCTACGGAGTAAACTAGAACTAACTTTACGGGGGCGGTTGCATTGACCATGTCTCGTGTGGTTGGATCATACGTTCTGAAGTCTTGACCATTGATGACTTGGTTGTATGTGTAGGTCATGGGGTAACCGTCAGATGCTAAAGCCTTGAGTTTTTGGTCGCTTGTGATTCCGCCGACTAAATCCAAAAGGGTGCTGATTGGTACACCTGTGTAGGTGCCGACGTCGGTTATTAAGCCGCCGCTGGTTTTTAGGGCTCCTTTTGAGGTGAAAGATTCTAGTGTTAGTATGTCTTGTTTGTTTAGGGTTTTTTGTTGCCCGTTACTTCCGATGAGAGTTAGGGTCATGTCTGGCAGTTCGCTACTTGGTTTTGAGAGCAGGTATTGGGCGGCTACAACTGCCGAGGAGAGGGCGATTATTGTTATTATTATGGCAGCTATGATTTTTGTGTTGAATTTTTTTGCTTGGCCGGTCATTTTTTTACCTTCGATGTTAGACTGGAGTCGAACTTACTATTTAATCATATCGGCTTTTTTAGGAAAAAACGCAATTTAACAACAAAACCCACCACCAAACCCAAACACAAAACCACAACCAAAACTACTGCAATAACCCAAACATTCTCCGCGACATCATTGCGGAAATTCGTTGTCAACGTAAAAGCGTTGTTAGAATCAGTTAAGAATTGAGAAGAAGGAACAAGATAAGTCTGCACATCAACAATACCACCTGATACATCGAACGTCAAGATTCTGGCGCTAGCCGCGCCCATCCGCTCAAATGCATCCTGCTGATTGAACAACAACTCAAACCTATCCCCCGCTTTAACCACCTTGCCTTCCGTCGGATAATAATGCGCACTAAGCGTCAAAAACACGTTAGAATGAGTATCGAGTACTTCCTTCTTGAAGGTGGTTGCCCACTCATCGTATTTGCCCTCTTTGTTGAGGTACATGTGCATCGCAACGATTGCGTGTGCGTCTGGATTTGAGTCTAAAAGGTTGTTTACCCACAATACCACTGTTTCGTTAGCGTTGAATGCGACGTTTATGATGAGGCATTCCCAATCGCTCACTTTGAAGCGGACAGCCGTGTTCATCCCGTCAAATTTGTCGCTTACCCAGTAGGATTTTGTTTGCATCAAAGCTGGATTAAACGCGGCATATTGGTTGCCTATCCAGTATGAGGTGTTGTAGTCGTGGTTGCCTGCGTTCCAGCAGTACGGCACATCGTTGTCAAGCAACACACTCATTGATTGGTTGGCGTTTAGCCATTGAGTTTTGTTGCCTTCATCGTTTACTATGTCGCCTGTGTGGATGACCATTTTTATGTTGTAGGTTTCTTTGTTTTGTACAATCCAGCGACAGAGGTCGGTGTAGCTTTGGGGGTGGCTCTCGGAAAGGTATTGGGTGTCGGTTATCCATATCACTGAAAAGGTGCTTTTTGAGGTGGTGAATGCGGGAGCAGTGGGGATTATTGCGGGAGCAAGTAGCGCAAGGATTAGTATGGCTACAGATAGAATTTGTTTGGGGGTTGTTTTCAAATGCGGGTTCGCCTGTTCTGTAAATGGCGATGTTACTATTAAATCACTTCGCCAAATGAACTGAAAAAACGCCAACGACGCAACTTATATTAACAAACCCCTCCCTTCAAAAAGCGGAGCGTGAACCCTTCGACCCAAGTAATCGCCGCCATAGGAACCAGCGGATCAGGAAAAACCACCACACTCGAATACCTAATCACCAACCTAACCAAAGAAGGATACAAAATCGGCGCAATCAAACACATACATCTCCAAAACTTCACCCTCGACCGTGAAGGCACCAACACTTGGAGATACGCCAAAGCAGGCGCAAAAATAGTCGTCGGCCTCTCGCCACATGAAATAGCCACCATCAAAAAAACCGAAACCTCCTCAACCCAGATAGACCAAATAATCAAATCCTTAGAGCCCGAAAACTTGGACATCATATTCATAGAAGGCTTACACGACACCATGTCAAAACGCAGCGACATCCCTAAAATCATCACAGCCAAAGACCCAACCGACTTAGATGAAGCCTTAAAGAAAGCCGTTAAACCCATCTTGGCGATTGCAGGTTTAGTCGCTCTAAACATAAACAAAAAAGACGAAGATGGCGTCCCCTACATCAAAATCCCCTCGGATGGACCCAGACTTCTAAAAATAGTAAAAGAGCAACTCTAGATGATTATCCGCTGCGGCGCCGAATAGATGTTTAAGCGTTTTCCCCTCACAAACCCAACCAACGTCACGTTTGTTTTCTCAGCAGCATCCAAACCCGAGGAAAGCGCAGCCGCAATCGAAGCAATGATTGGTATTCCTACTTTTGCTGCTTTGTAAGTCATGTCGCCTGAGAGGCGCCCGCTTGAAGCCAAAAAGCACTCGCCCAGCGGCGCTTCTTTTAAGGCCGCCATCCCTATGGCTTTGTCAGCCGCGTTATGTCTCCCCACGTCTTCAGCCAACGCCACCAAAGTGCCATCCGCCCGGTAGACGGCGGCAACATGCAAACCCCCAGTCAGCCGAAATCCTGCAGCCTTAAAATTTAAGGCATTAACCCCCTCAAAAATCACCTGCGACGAAACCCTCAAATCCGAATCAACACGAGGGATTTTTCCGACGTACTGGTATGGTGCAGGGCTTCCGCAGACAGATGGAATCACGCGGTTGTGTAGTCTGGATAGTTTCACGCGTAAATCCAAGTCGATGTCTGGTTTTATTGTGACGTTGCAGGTGTTCTCGTTGGGTTTTAGTTCGATTTCTCGGATTTCTTGGATTGATTTTAGGATGCCTTCTGAAAGTAGGTGTCCGACTGCGAGTTCTTTTTGGTCACTGGGAGAGGAGAGGATGGTTGCCCAAAACTTGTTGTTAACAAAAAGGTGCAGGGGAGTTTCTTCGGCTATAAAGTCCACTTTTTTTTCTGTTTTGCCTGTTGAAACTTCAACTCTGATTATGTCGACTTCGCGAACCATCGAACTCCCACTTAGAGGTGTCTTGCGTCAACTGGGAAAGCATCTTTGAAGTATTTAACGTTTGATTAACTGCCACACGTCAAGCACGATAATTTAAAATAACCTTCCGCAAATAGAACTAATGGTGACGTGTTTTGGTGGAATTAGCTTGGGACAAACCCGTTTTAACCGTCTATCATGAGAACAATGAACATCCAGAAAGAGAGGCATTCGCAATCATTAAGGCAAAGAAACTCGTCCTCAACCAGTTGGAGCGGGGAGGATTCAGCGGGAACGTTGAGGGCTTCTTTTGTCTGATGGGAGACGCGGATGAACTCAAGTCAAACCAGAAATACATTGTCTGCTGGTTTGACGACAAAGTGGATGACTTCTATGAGGGCTTTCGGCGGTTGTCTGGAGTTACATTTCCAAGTGGCGTAAATTACTCGCTGGACAAGCGGAACAAGCGAACCTACAACGCTGAATTCCAAGCAAAATATGCCAAACTCAAATAGTTAACTCAGCGATTTCTCAACGTGTAATAAAAATAGAATTAATGCATTTATCCAGTATAATACAACGTTTATCTTGGGTTTTAGGGATTTTTTGAACTTACTCTTAAATATAACTATCTAAATTTAACTTGTAAGGTCAAAATTATGGCGGAGCAAAAGTTAAAGGTAACTTTGCTTACGGGACGCACAATCGAGCAGGGCGTTGGCAAAGAAAGGGGAAAAAGCTCAGAAGACTATTTTGATGCGTGTTCAATGTGTTACATGGACGCAGGCGACATGCAGAAACTTGGCATAAAAAACGGAACAAACATAAAGGTCACCACCAAAAGCGGGTCAGTGGTTCTTAGAGCCGTCAAATATCGACGGGCATCGACTCCTGGCTTAATCTACATTCCTTATGGTCCTTGGGCTAACGCAGTCTGCAGTGACGAAACCACCAGCATCGGCATGCCCACTTTTAAAGGAACCCCAGCTGAAGTAGAACCAGCACCAGACGAACCTGTGCTGAAACTTGAAGAGTTACTCAAAGCAGAATTCGGGAGATAAACATGTCAGTAATTAAATCAGTTACTTGTCCAATATGCGGCTGTTTATGCGACGACATAGAATTAACCGTTGAAAACAACGAGGTTACAAAAGTCAAAAACGGCTGCGCAGTTTGTGAATCAAAATTCATAGGTTACAGAAGCGAACACAGAATCAAAACCCCGTTGATCCGAAAAGACGGAAAACTTGTGCCTGTCTCCATGAAAGAGGCCATTCATAAAGCAGCTGAAATCTTAGCCAACGCAAACTACCCTGTACTTTACGGCTGGAGTTCAACCAGCTGCGAAGCCCAACGTCTCGGTGTCGAATTAGCTGAAGAAGTCGGCGGAGTTATGGATAACACAGCCGTTGTCTGCCATGGCCCATCCATCTTAGGCGAGCAAGAAGCAGGCATCCCAACAGGCACATTGGGACAAAATAGGCACCGGGCTGACCTCATCATTTACTGGGGATGTGATCCTTGGAGTGCACACCCAAGACACCTTGAAAGATACACATCTTTTGCTGAGGGTCGCTTCGAAAAAAGCGAATGGCAATCATACCTTAAAAAACTAAAAGCCCAAGCAGGCCAAAAGAAAGTCGAAAGCACAACAAGGCGCCTATCTGCAGGTGTTCAAATTCCAAGGCCCCAAGCTTGCAGTTTAGGCGGTATGCCCCCGTCCTTGTCGAAGCGTGGACGCAAACTCATCGTGATTGATGTACGCAAAACGATGTCTGCCGAGATGGCGGATTTCTTCATCCAAGTTGAACCCAACAAAGATTACGAACTAGTGCAAGCGTTACGGGCTCTGGTTCAAGACCAAGAGCTTGATGTAGACAAAGTTGCAGGTATCCCGATAGAGACCCTACGAGAATTAGCCGACGCGCTAGTGAACTGTGAGTTAGGAGTAATCTTCTTCGGCATGGGATTAACCCAATCTACAGGCAAATTCAGAAACATCGAAGTGGCAATATCGCTGGTCAGAGACTTAAACATGAGAACCAAATTCTTGATTCTGCCCATGCGAGGACACTTCAACGTAACCGGCGCCAACACAGTAACAGCCTGGCAAAGCGGCTATCCTTATGGCGTTGATTTCTCGATGGGTTACCCCAGATACAACCCAGGCGAAACAACCTGCATGGAAATTCTACTCCGTGAAGAAAACGACGCGACACTCGTCATCGCTGCAGACCCAGCCGCAAACTTCCCCAAAAAAGCAGTACAAAACATGGTCAAACATCCCTTGATAGTCATAGACCCCCACATGAACGCAACCGCAATATTGGGCGATGTCGTTATTCCTTCAGCCTTTGTAGGTATAGAAGTTGAAGGCTCCGCTTACAGAATGGACCACGTACCCCTACCGCTTAAGAAGGTTGTTGAGCCACCTGAAGGAATAATCTCAGACCTTGAAATCCTAACAAAGATACTAGAAGAAGTAAAAGCCATAAAAGCACAAAAAACCGAAACAAACCAACCCCCTGCTGAAGCTAAACCTAAAGCAAAAACCGAGACCAAGAAAAAACCCAAATCGGTTAAAAAAACAAAAAAGAAGAAGGAGGCAGCATAAATGACTGAGTTATTAATCAAAAACGGGTTCGTTTTCGACCCAATAAACGGTGTTAATGGCGAAAAAATGGATATCGCCATAAAAGATGGAAAAATAGTTGAGAAAGTCCGCTCTACAGCCAAAACAATCGACGCTACAGGCTTGACAGTTATGGCTGGCGGTGTTGACATTCACTCCCACATCGCTGGAGGAGAAGTTAACACTGGACGCATCTTTAGACCAGAAGACCACATAAAAGACGCTGTTAGCAAAACCTCGCTAACCCGAGCAGGCACAGGCTACTCGCTGCCCTCCACGTTTGTTACAGGTTACCGTTACTCAAAGTTGGGCTACACAACCGTTATGAACCCCTCAATCGCACCCATCGGTGCAAAACACGCACACGAGGAATTAAACGATATACCCCTAATCGACAAGGCCTCATTTCCACTTTTAGGTGACTGGTGGTTTGTTCTGGAAAACTTGGCAAAAGGCGACGTAGAAGAATGCGCAAGACACATCGCGTGGATGATGCAAACCACCAAAGGCTACGCAATAAAAATAGTGAACCCTGGCGGTTTGGAATCTTGGGGTTTTGGCCGCAACGTCCACAGCATCGATGACCAGGTGCCTAACTTCTGCATTACCCCCAGAGAAATCGTCCGAGGATTAGCTAAAGTTAACACTATGCTTAACCTACCTCACACAATCCACTTGCACACAAACAACCTGGGCGTACCAGGCAACTATAAAACAACCCTAGAAACAATGCGCGCACTAGAAGACTTAGCAACAAACGACAAACCCATAGCACACATCACCCACATACAATTTGCCAGCTTTGCAGGCGATGACTGGGGCAAGTTCCGCTCTGCAGCAGATGAAATATCCAAATACATCAACAACCACAACCACATCACACTCGATATGGGTCAAGTGACCTTCACTGACACAACAACCATGACCGCAGATGGACCCTTCGAACACACCCTCTACACGCTAAGCAAGCACAAATGGATCAACAGCGACTTTGAAACCGAAACCAGCGGCGGAATCATTCCCTTCCAGTACAAGAAAAACAACGCAGTAAACGCCATACAATGGTCAATAGGCTTAGAAATCGCTCTGCTAATTAAGGATCCATGGAAAATTTACATGACCACAGACCACCCCAACGGTGGACCCTTCACAGCCTATCCACGTGTATTAGCTTGGTTGATGAGCAAAAAGGCGCGAGAAGCAACACTGAAAAAGTGCCACAAGAAAGCCCAGAAAAAGAGTTTACTGCCCTCAATCGACCGCGAATTAACCCTCTACGAACTGGCAATATTGACCCGCGCAGGAACCGCCAAAACCTTGGGTCTTAAAAACAAAGGCCACCTAGGTGTTGGCGCAGATGCAGACGTAGCTATATTCAACATAAACCCCGAAACAACCGACATAGCTAAACAATACAAGATTGTACGGAAAGCCTTCAACTCCTCTGTGTACACAATTAAAGATGGAAAAATCGTTGCCAAAGACGGTGAAATCGTCGACAACACCACCCCCGGCAAAACAATGTGGGTAGATGTCCGAACAAAAGAACCATGCAAAATAGACGAAGAAATGAAAAAGAAGTTCCGCCAATACTGGACGGTAGACTACGAAAACTACCCAGTACCAGATCACTACCTAAAAGTGCCCCAAGCCATTCCAATTCAAGGAAGCGTCTAAAATGATCGCCCTGTCACCTCTCAAAAAATTCACATACCCAATACAAGCTGAAGCCATAAACCCAGATGTTTTCCAAGGTAAAACCATATCTGAAATCGGTGAGCTAACTGTTTACGAAGGAAACAAACTCCGAAAACTAAGTGAACTTTTCAGCATCAAAGAAATGCCCGGCGAACCAACCACAATCCAAATCGACGGAGACGTAAGCCAAGTACGCAGAATAGGCTTAGGAATGAAAAACGGTGAAATAATCATAAACGGCAATGCAGGCATGCACTTAGGCGAAAAAATGGCAGGTGGAAAAATAACCGTAAACGGCGATGTAGGCGGCTGGGCAGGCAGCGACATGAAAAAAGGCACAATCGAAATCCACGGCAACGCAGGCGACTACTTAGCTTCACCATACCGAGGCAGCGCCACAGGCATGAAAGGCGGGAACATAACCGTCGACGGCAACGTCGGCAGCGACTCAGCCTGCTATATGCGTGGCGGCGTGATAAAGATTAAGGGTAACGCAGGGCCATTCTTAGGTTATCATATGAGTGACGGAGCCATCTATGTCCAACAGAACGCTGCACCACGACTAGGTGCAAGCATGACTGGCGGCAAAATCATAGTTTCAGGAACAGTCGAGGACATGATGCCTACCTTTAGCATAGACAGCATAAAACCTAAAGTCAAAGTTGACGACACAACAAACGTAACTGGACCATTCTACGTGTTTTTAGGAGACCTCGCCGAGCATGGTACAGGCAAAATCTTTGCTTCCAAGGCCGCTAACCCTGCTTTGAAAGCATACGAAAAATTCCTCTAACCACTATTTTCTATTTTTTAAATTTTAATATTTAACGGCTTTTGCTTCCACAAGAGTAGCTAACATGCATATTTCACGGGTACTGTGATACAAAGGACACGCCAAGCTTGCGGCTTTTTTTGTTTCCTGATCTGAATCAGCCAAAATACCTGACAAAGCAACCACGGATTTATCCATAAAACTTTGTGCCTCTTGAACAGTTTTTGCCGCAACAATCTTCGGCAGCTTTTCCTCAGATTCAAAGCCTTCTAAAAGCACAAAATCCAACCCTAAAAGATGCGGAAGAATTTCTTTTACGCCAAACCGTTTAGGCAAAAAAATCACTGTTTCCTCTCGGGGAACCGCAACTACTGCTTTAGCACCCGCTTTTCGGTATCGGTCGGTTTCCTTCTGGGGCGTATCCAACGTGGAAACACGCACCATTTCTTTTATTGTACCAACTTGGTACCCGCGGCGGGTTAACTCTTCTATTAATTGTTCAATTATGGTGGTTTTTCCTGAATGTTTGTCGCCGACTACAGCGATGAGTCTTGGCAAAGCCTGCACCTGATCGTATAAGCGGTTTTGTTCTATATATAAGGGAGGGGGTCTGTTGTGAGAGGCGGTGGGGTTTTTATGTTGCATGTTTATTCTGGAACTTTTGTTTGGCTTTAAATAATGGAATTATAGAAAAACCCGTACATTCAGCTACTCAATCCGCCCAGCCACGCCAAACTACTGGCAGAAACAAACACTACAGATAGAAAAAACGACTAAAAAAATAAAGATTAGAGGCGACCCAAAACATCCACAACAGAATTTTGGGTCCAATGAAAAAAGAGGAGAGTTCGCCGTAAGCTATTTAGCCCTAATGTTGTTGGGTCATTTCCATCTTGGGCATCAGCACCTTGTCGATTGCGTGGCATACTCCGTTGTCCACGATTATGTCAGGGTTTATGATGTTGGCGTCGTTTACTTTTATTGAACTGTGCAGATGCCATTTTGCTGCGTCGATTTTGAGGTCTTCGCCTTGAACAGTGGTTAATGTCTTTTGTTTGGCTACTTGTGCCGAAGTGTACTTTCCTGAAACAACATGGTAAGTCAGTATGGCTTTTAGTTTGGGGATGTCTCCTAAGAGGGCTTCAACTGTTCCTTTCGGCAGCTTCGCGAACGCTTCATCGTTTGGAGCAAAAACGGTGAATGGACCAGGACTTTTGAGTGTGTCAACTAACCCTGCTGCTTTAACTGCAGTAATCAAAGTGTTGAATATGCCTGCGGACATTGCAGCATCAACTATATCAGCCAAAAATTTCACCTCCACAGAATTTAATCTAAAAATCTACACATTATCATAGCGACAGAAGAGCTATAAACATTACCTACACCGAGAAGTTACATCACTTTGCCCGAAAAAGAACTTGCAGAAGAGAGTTTTTCTCTGTTACGTCTAAAAAACAGCCTAAAAGAAGCCGTTAAATCGTATGTTTCAACCTCGCTGAAGGGCACCCACCGCAACTCCACCGCGTCGCTTGCCGCAGAAATGTCGCCGCCCTTAACGTGAACCAAATAGTCCACGATGACATAATGATACTTGACTTTACCTTCTGCATCTAAATCCACTTGGCTAACCACGTCGACTAATTGTGGGTTTTCCACTTCTAGGCAGGTTTCTTCTTTTGCTTCGCGGATGACAGCAGCTTCGTTTGGTTCACCAAGCTCGACTAATCCACCGGGGATGGTCCATTTGCCTCTGGCAGGTTCGTTGCCGCGTTTTATTAGCACGATTTTTTGATCCTCTACGATGACGACACCGATGCCGACAATGGGTTGGTCAGGGTAGAGACGCTTCAACAGAACCACCTGCGGAAGTTATGTGGCTTCCATCTTAAAGCTTCTACGGGTCAAACATGCAAGAAGTCATGGATTAAACAGCAAAAAAAGAAAAAACAAAAAGGGAAGAGCAGCTTGCGCTTATTCATACCGTAGTGCTTCAACGGGTTTAAGTTTCGAAGCACGCCAAGCGGGGTAAAGCG
>Ga0101944_10006283_pt1 | contig 12796 bp, 13 predicted proteins | sample DewCreD2012metaG_FD_75245 | JGI IMG/M metagenome (GOLD analysis project Ga0101944, IMG submission 75245) | Hot spring sediment bacterial and archeal communities from British Columbia, Canada, to study Microbial Dark Matter (Phase II) - Dewar... ... | reverse complement strand
CCCATATCAAGGGGAGCGAACCTGTTCCGAGAATTGCTCTTTTAGATTGCGGAGCAAAGGCCAATATTCTGAGGGTGCTTTTAAGCCGGGGGGTCGAGGTCATCCGGCTGCCCTGGGACCATGACCTTTCTGACATAGACTATGATGGGCTCTTTTTGTCCAACGGCCCGGGGGACCCTAAGGCCTGTGCAAAAACCATCGCCACCATCCGCAGGACCCTGCAGGACACCAGACCCATCTTTGGCATTTGCCTGGGAAACCAGCTTATGGCCCTGGCGGCTGGAGCGGATACCTATAAACTTCCCTATGGACACCGGGGCCAGAATCAGCCCTGTATAGAAACCGGTACTAAACGGTGTTACATAACCAGTCAGAACCATGGGTACGCGGTCCGGGAGGATACTCTGCCGCGGGATTGGAAAACCTGGTTCGAGAATGCCAACGACGGCACCGTGGAGGGTATCCGTTCCGAAGGGGGACTATTCCGGGCAGTTCAGTTCCATCCAGAGGGTTGTCCCGGGCCCCGGGATACGGAGTTTTTAATTGATGAGTTTATCCAGGATGTGAAGCGGAACATGGCAGGGGGTACAAAATGAGCAGAACAGCGGTTCATCAATATAAGAAAATACTAGTCCTGGGTTCTGGAGGACTTAAGATTGGTCAGGCCGGTGAATTTGATTATTCCGGTTCCCAGGCGTTAAAGGTACTCAGGGAAGAAGGCATTAGCTCGGTGCTGATAAATCCGAACATAGCCACCATTCAGACCAGCGAAGGGATGGCCGATGCGACCTACTTTTTGCCGATTACCCCCGAATATGTCCGGCAGGTAATCGAAAAGGAAAGGCCCGACGGCATTTTTCTTTCCTTTGGGGGACAGACTGCGTTAAACTGCGGGGTTGCCCTGGCTCAGGATGGCACCCTGTATAAATACGGAGTCGAGGTGCTGGGCACCCCTATAAAAACCATAGAGGATACGGAGGACCGCCAGCTCTTTGTGGACCGGCTGAACGAAATCGGCGCAAAAACGCCCCGGAGCATCGCCACCACAAGTACCACCGAAGCGGTGAATGCGGCAGAAAAGATTGGCTACCCCGTCATGGTCCGGGTAGCCTATGCCCTGGGAGGTGCCGGTTCAGGGCTCTGCAAAAACGAAGCAGAACTCCGGCGCCGCTGCGACCGGGCCTTTGCCCATGCACCCCAGGTCCTGGTGGAAGAATGGCTTGGGGGCTGGAAGGAGATTGAGTACGAGGTGGTCCGGGACCGTTTTGACAACTGTATTACAGTGTGTAATATGGAAAATTTTGACCCCCTGGGGATCCATACCGGGGAAAGTATCGTTGTAGCCCCATCTCAGACCCTCACCGATTCGGAATACCACAAACTAAGGCGTATTGCCATTGATGTCATTCGGCACCTGGGTATTGTGGGTGAATGCAACATCCAGTACGCCCTGGACCCCTATTCGGAGGATTACCGGATTATCGAAGTAAATGCCCGGCTTTCCCGGAGTTCCGCCCTGGCATCCAAGGCCACAGGCTACCCCCTGGCCTATGTGGCGGCAAAACTGGCTCTGGGCTATTCCCTGGTTGATATAGAAAACCGGATAACCCAGGTTACCAAGAGTTGTTTTGAACCCGCCCTGGATTACTGTGTGGTTAAAATACCCCGCTGGGACCTGACTAAATTCAAAAACGTGGACCAGCGGATTGGCTCAGAGATGAAGTCCGTTGGGGAAGTCATGTCTATCGGCAGAACCTTCGAAGAAGCCCTGCAGAAGGCAATCAGGATGACCGGGATTGGAGCTCCGGGCTTAAGCGGCGAAGCGAGGCTTTTGGGGACCGATTTTAAGGACCTAAAGGAAGCCCTAGCAAAACCTACGGACCGGCGCATCTTTGCGATTTACCGAGCCCTCGACTCAGGGTGGTCCGTAGATAAGATCCACCGGATCACCAAAATTGACCGCTGGTTCCTGTATAAAATTGCGGCGGTACTCGAAACAGAACAAAGTCTGAGACAGCTCAAAACACTTTCAAACGGTGAGACTAGCAGTCCCAGTGCAGGCATTCCTGATCGGGCCATTTTGGCCCAGGCAAAACGGCAAGGGTTCTCCGACGGCCGGATCGGAGAACTGGTGGGGCTCCCGGAAGAGCGGATCCGAAAACTTCGGGATGAGTATCGGCTGAAACCGGCCATTAAGCAGATTGATACCTTGGCGGCGGAATACCCCGCTAAAACAAATTATCTTTACATGACCTATGGTGCTGCAACCAACACACTGGCCGCACCGGCAGCCCTCTCTATTAACGATGTCCTGCCCGCCAACCGAGGAGTCATGGTCCTAGGGTCCGGACCCTACCGGATCGGCAGCAGTGTGGAGTTCGATTGGTGCTGTGTCAATGCGGTGCAAACAGCCCGGCAGGTAGGCCGCTATACCATCATGGTGAATTGCAACCCCGAAACAGTATCCACCGATTACGATATGTGCGACCGGCTCTACTTTGAAGAACTCAGTCTGGAACGGGTTCTGGATATTTATGAATATGAACGTCCCGAAGGGCTGATACTTTCCATGGGCGGCCAGATTCCAAACAATTTGGCTACCAGGCTCTACAAAGCGGGGACCATTATTCTGGGGACCAGGCCCGATTCTATCGATATGGCGGAAAACCGGCACAAATTTTCTGCCCTCCTGGATGAGCTGGGCATTGAACAGCCTGAATGGAAGGAACTGACGGACCTAGCCAGTGCAAAGGCCTTTGCGGCAAATGTAGGCTACCCAGTTCTTATTCGGCCCAGCTACGTCCTTTCAGGGGCGGCGATGAATGTGGCCTGGGATGATGAAAGCCTGGAAGATTATCTGAATCTTGCGGCGGAAGTTTCGGCGGAACATCCGGTGGTTATTTCCAAATTTGTGGAGAACTCCAAGGAAATAGAGGTTGATGCGGTAGCAAAGCGGGGTGAAATACTCTTTCACGCCATCACCGAGCATATCGAAAATGCGGGAGTTCACTCAGGGGATGCCACGGTGGTTCTGCCAGCCCAACGGCTCTATATCGAAACCATTCGGAAAATCCGTAAAATTACCGCCCGTATTGCCCAGGCTCTGGATATTACGGGGCCCTTTAACATCCAGTTCCTCGCCCAGCGGAACCGGGTGCGGGTTATTGAATGCAACCTTCGGGCCAGCCGGAGCTTCCCCTTCCGTTCCAAGGTAAGCCGGGTTAATATGATCGAGATGGCGACCCGAGCAATGCTCGATGAACCGGTCCAAAAGGCCCCCGCTTCTGCCCTAGAACTGGAATGGGTCGGTGTAAAGGCGGCCCAATTTAGTTTCTCCCGGCTCCATGGGGCAGACCCGGTTACGGGGGTTGAAATGGCCTCCACCGGCGAGGTGGGTTGTATTGGCACCGACCTGGATGATGCATTCCTTAAGGCAATGCTCTCCGTTGGCTACCGGATACCGAAGAAAAAAATACTCCTTTCCACAGGGCCGATAGAAGACAAGGTAGACTTCCTGGATTCGGCCAGAAAGCTCGTAGCAATGGGGTATGAACTGTATGGTTCCCGGGGTACGGTCAAATTCTTGGAATCTAACGGAGTAAAGGCTACTGCCTTGAACTGGCCCCTGGAGTCCAAGGAGCCCAACATAGCCACCATGATTAAGTCCCGGGCGGTGGATATGGTCATCAATATACCTAAAAATAACCGGCAGACCGAATTAAAGAACGACTACCTGATCCGGCGCTTAGCGGTCGACTTTGATATTCCCCTTTTTACGAACATCAAGGTGGCCCGCCAGTTTATCGATTCCCTGGTATACAAGGAACAGAAGGGCCTGGAAATTAAGGCCTGGGAGGAGTATCGCTAGAATCCGGGGCCGGGGACGCAGAAAAGCGCTCCCGGTACTCCGGAATGCTCACCATGGCTGGCCGCTCTATTGCCGGGATATCCGTTTCTATGATTCGATGGACATCTCCCTGATTTTCCAGACTGATATGGTAAGGTCCCAGGGCTTTAAGCAGTTGAGCGTCCCCATACTGGCTAGCCCGTTTAAAAAAGGTATTCAGAATCCCATAGGCCATTTTACCCAGGGCTTGGGTGGTCTGGTTCCGATGGATCCGTATATCCAGGTCTACCTGGGCAAGACTTTCTATACCAAATTGATGATAGATATCCAATAGATGGCCTAATTCTACCCCATAGCCCACCGAAAAGGGAAGCGTTTCAAGCAAACTGCGACGGCCTGCATATTCGCCGGACAGGGGCTGAATGAGGGCTGCTAATTCTGGATAAAAAAGTGAAAAAAGGGGCCGTACGAGTATTTCCGTAACCCGTCCGCCACCAGATGGCATAAGCCCTCCGCTGGACCGTATGGGCCGTTCATAAAAGGCCTTAACATAACCAATGCTGTCATCTTCCAGAAGGGGCCCCACCAGGGCATAAACAAATTTGGGGGAAATATTGGCTATATCCGCATCCACCCATACCACTATATCACCCTGTAGCACATACAGGCTTTTCCACAGGTTTTCGCCCTTTCCCCGATAGGTCCCATAGGCGGGAAGTATGTTTTTAGACTGGTAGACCTTCGCACCGTACCGCTCGGCTATGGTTCTAGTTTTATCCTGGGAGGAGGAATCGATGACCACAATCTCATCCAGCAGGGGATAACGATCCATCAATTCGGTGCGAATAACAAGGATTTCCTTGCCAATGGTGGCTTCTTCATTCAAGGTAGGGAAAGCCAGCGATATGGTGAGGCCTTTTTTTTCTTTTAATGCGACAAGCCCTTCGATATCAGCAAAATGGGAATGGTGCCATGTTCGAGAAAGTATGGAATCGTTATGGAGCATTATAAGGTTCCTTCTTTGGGAAATTTTTCAAGGAGGGCAAACAATACTTTTCGTCCCAATTCAAGGCTTTCTACTTCTATTTCATCAGAGTCGAGCCCAATATGCCCCCGGGCCATACCAATAACTAAAGCGGGAATACCCAGCGTAGTAAAATAGGAAACCGCAGAAACCGCAGGTTTCTCCTTTATTTTGATATGTAAATCCTTCATTATTGCAGTGAGTAACTTGATGATTCGCTGATTTACCTCTGCGTTACCCACAGGAATAGAGCTTACCACATCGACCTGAGCCTTTGCTTTGAATTGAACAGCAGTTTTTTCAGCGGTAGCCACTGCAGCTTTCATTGCCATATCGAGCACCGCTGGGTCGGAAGAATAGAGTTCAATTTCTACAAGACCTTCTGTGGGGTGCTTTCCAAAACCAAATCCAGCTTCTATACGGCTTACGGCGGAACTTGTTGCGCCTTTGTCATCCCATTGCACCAGAGAGAGGCTCTGGGCGAGTTGGGTAATTGCATCTACGGCGGAATATCGTGGTTCAGTATCTTCTGAATCCTCCAGAATTAACGTAACCCGAATATGATAGGTCCCCCTATAGGAAGTATGTATGGCCCCCAGGGATAGACCTCGAATTGAAAAAACCGCATCCGGTACGGTATCAGTTCCATGAATTAAAGTATTGAAAAGGTCTCCAGGGACCTTGTTAGGGGGAGTAGCGGTAAAGAGCAAGAGCAGGTCCCGATTGCAACGAAGCATTCCTGTTTTTACCGCCTCTGCTACGGCAAGCAGGGTTGCTGGCCCAATCGAATCGGCAAGTCCTGTACCATAGGCTTTTTCGGTATCGAGCCGTCCCAGGCTTGCAGTAGGATGCCAGTGTTCACTTGGCAAGGATGCAACGAGGAGTATGGGTTTTACATTCTCTGCTACAGAACAGGGAAGACGAGCTAGAAGATGGCCCGATTCATCGAGAGTCCCTTGAACCCCTAAATTACCAAGCCGCTCCACAATAAAGGTTGAACGGGCTTCTTCCTTCTCAGTTGGTGAGGGAATACCGCTTAACTGCAATGCATCGGAGAGGATTCGCTCAGCCAGGGGGTGTTTTGATTTTGTTAAGGAGTCCAGTACTGTTTTAGAGACCCCCAGTAGCTGTTTAAAAGCATTGGAGATTGTGTTTTTAATTCTAGAAAAAATATTCATAGTACCCCCTTTTCTATTTTCATAGTATACTATTAAAAATCAATCAGCAACAGGAGATTTTCGATGACTACCAAGGCTCGTGATATCGGAAGGCTTTTTTCGCCCCTGCAGGTCGGCTACATAGCCGATTGCGTGGAACCCCTCAGTGCCGGGTCAGAGGCGGGCTGGGCTCTGGAACTGCTTAAGGATCGTCCAGAATTAAAGGTGCTTCCCATAGAACGGGACGGTGCAGTCCTTGGAGTAGTTCCCCGGCATGTATTGGAGGATATTGTTGAGTCAACCTGGAAGCGTTTTTGGCAGAAAGACCTGGATGCCTATGTAATCCCCGCCAGAAAAACGGTAGAAGCCACCGACTTTGTCGATCGGATTGTAGCCGATGGGTTAAAAGATACTAATGATGATGACCCGGGATGGTATATTGTACAGCACCACAGGAGTTACCTTGGTATTGTTAATCTCAGGCAGATGCTGGAACACTTAAACGAAATTCGCGCTCAAGATCTCAGGAGGGCCGGTGAAATACAACAGTATTTGCTCAGCAAACCTATACCGGAGGATCCCCGTTATAAGATTATGTTTTACAACCGCATGGCCCATGAGGTCGGCGGCGATTTTTACCGGGTCGCTCGGATCGGACAAAACAAATATATGGCAGCCTGTTTTGATGTGGCGGGGAAAAACATCTCTGGCTCTTTGGCAACCACAGCCCTGGGAGCTTTTTTTGCAGCCTTTAAATTATTTGCCTATGAGGGGGATCCGCGAAAAACCACAGGCTTAATAAATGCAATGATTAAGGAAGTGAACCCCGACGATGTTTTTGTGGCCGCAGTCCTCTTTTACATCGATTTTGATACCAATATGGTAGAAGTACACAACTGCGGATTCTCCCCAGTACTGGTCTTTATCCCCCAGGAAGAGGAGAAAAAAATATCCTGCAAAATCGCCCGCCCCAACCTGCCGCCCCTGGGGATCGAAGAAAAACTGGTTAATGAGGCACCAATATCACTGCCTATTGTTAAAGGCCTGCGGATTACCGCTTATTCCGACGGGCTTACGGATATGACCGATCCCTTTGGCGAACGGTATGGGGAAGAACAAACCATCGAATTACTTAGGGAATTACACCGTACACCGATTTCGGAATTATCCCATAAGATTGATGAAGAGGTGAATCGCTGGATTGGAGAGTCTCATTTGGCAGATGATATTACCCTGGTGGACATTAGGTTTTAACATTCAATTTTCTTTAATGACGGAGCAGAACAAGACCGCCCAGCATGCCGAGACCGAGAGCAAAAGCAAAGAGTAGCCCGGCAAAGCTGGGCCGCCGTGCTTCTATGCTATGGGTAATGCGCTTTCCCAGGGGACTGGTTACCATAAGATAGAGCGCGATTCCTTGAACAAAAAGCAAGATGGTTCCTTGTAATGAATTGAATGTATAAAGCTTACCTGATACCGGGTTCTGTTGAGATCCAACAAGGGACCCTGCCAGAGCACCTATTTGTGGTGCAAAAAGTCCCGTCATGAGACAAGCAATGGAAAAAAACAACAATGAAAACTTTAACCAAAACCCTGTAATGCGGATCGGGTTGTCTGTGAAAGTTTCTATTTTCTCCTTACTTTTAATGGGCCAGAATATCCTGCTTAATTTAAACATGGATGCAACCGTACCAATAGAAGCAAGGCTCAGGATCACATATTCCCAGGATCCCTTGTGTAGATAGGAAATAGCAGCCTTACTGGCAAATCCATTAAAAGGGGGGAAGGCCGAAATTGAGAGGGCTCCAATGAAAAAACTTACCGTTGGTACTACGCCAGTTTTATAGGCATTGCGAATTGTATAAACATCCTTTGAACCTGCGGCATCTGTTACACATCCGATACTGAGGAATAAAAGCCCCTTGAATAAGGCATGGTAAAAGGCATGCATCCAGGCAGCAGCAATAGCCACAGGACTGGCTATAGCCCAGGCACTGACCACATATCCAATCTGACTGACAGAATGATATGCTAAGAGCCGCTTTGCTTCTTTTTGAGAAAGGGCAAATATAACAGCCACCAGGGCTGTAAGGGTGCCTGAAAATTTTAACACATCCAGGACTTCCTTAAAAATGATATCTATTGCGGAAACATTGGACATGAGCAGAAATAAAAAACGGCCCAGGGCAAAAAGCGGTACCTTAATTAAAACCCCTGAAAGTACTGCAGAAATGGCATGGGGCGCCGATGCATGGGCTTCCGGCAGCCAGCCATAAACAGGCAATATGGCTACCCGTACAGCGGTAGCAACAACAATACAGACGAGAGAAAGGCCAATCCCTACAATCTGTCCCTCTGAATATACTTCAGTTATATACCGGGCGATACCATCATAGGATAACGAGCCCGTAATACGATATATGCCAAAGACACCTAACAAAAAAATTGCCATGGCCGTTGAACTTACCGCCATATAACTAAAGGCAGCCATATATGCTCGGCCTTTTCCTGAAAAAGCAGTCAGTGCATAGGATGCAATGCCTAAAATTTCAAAACAGACAAATAGATTAAACAAATCTGCAGAGGAAGCGGTAGCGGTCAGCGCAAAGGTCTGAATAAGAAAAAGGGCAGAAAATTCCTGTGATTTTGGCCCTGCAGTTCGGGAATAGAGCCATGCAATAGATGCACTGATGAATCCCATAATGCTCAGAAGCCAACTCATGCCATCGAAATGCAGTGCAATCCCAATAAGCGGATTCTGGTTTCCTACAAAAAATCGTATGGAACTTTTATTCACCATGGGATACAGCAACATGAGAATTACCAGGGGCAAAAACAACCCAACAATGCCTCCTGCAACTTCAACAATTCGCCGAAGGTTCTGATTTTTCATCAATTTTGCGATAAAAAAAAGGACTGCCCCTACAAGAGGTAAGAGAATCTGAACCAGTATGAGGGTCTCACTCTTCATTATTGGCTTTCCTCTGAATTTCTTCTACATCCAATGTTTCATATTTCTGATATAAACGGTACACCAGGGCTAAAGCAAGGGCGGTAACACAGATTCCAACCACAATAGCAGTCAGCATAAGAGCTTGGGGAATCGGGTCTACATACTCGGTCTGTCCTTCGGTTACAATTGGTGCATGACTACCAATACTGCCCCCTTCTAGAATAAAAAGCAGTACCACCGCAGAATTTTGTATAGATAAGGCAAATACTTTTTTTACCATGTTTCTCTGTACCATAAGTCCATAAAAGCCCAGAAGGAAAAGCCCTAGTAAAAGGATGCGATTAATCATCATGTTTCATATCCATCATTAATAAACCCAGCAGAGTAAGCCCAGAACCAACTTTAAGCCCAATGGCCATATTAAAACCGATCATATAGATCACCCTGGGTATGGTTTCATCGGTTGTACTAAAAGGGTTTTCCAGTATGGAGGCACCGAATACTAAAGGAAGTGATACTAAAAGAAGAATTAAAAATAATGATGAAACTTCTATGATATGTAAGCCGCTTCGGTCTAATTTTGATTCTCTTTGGTGATGTTCACGGCCGAGGGCAATAAACAGTAAGCCCGAAGCAAGCACCACACCTCCCTGGAATCCCCCTCCCGGTGATAGGTGTCCAAAAAACATGACATACCAGCCAAAGAGCATGACCACCGGTGCGAGCTTGCCTGTGGTCATACTGATAATATTGGTCCTGCGTTTAGGTTTTTGAGGCAACCCTTCGGAACCATGAACCGATGCGGGGAATCCCTTAATAAGATGCACCGCTCCAGTCACTGCGGCTAAAAGCACGATGGTCTCGCCTACGGTATCATAGGCCCGATACCCCAAATAAATGGCCGAAACCAGATTACTTGCCCCAGTGTCTGTCAGACCATTATGTAGTAAAAAATCTCGGGCGATATGGGGCCATACAAAATCGGAAATAATCATGGGACCAAGCACCAGTGAAAGCAACAAAATACTAACGATTCCCATAACATAGATCATGGATCACTCCGCCTTGTATGCTTTATTATCCAGATAAAAATCACAGTAGAAAGCCCTGCTCCTACAGCGGCTTCTGTAATTGCCACATCCGGAGCATGTAGAATATAAAAAATCAGGGCAGAAACAACACTGGTCATGGAAAGTGCTATGGTACTATAAAGAAGATCCCGAGAAAAAAGGGCATAGGCAGAACCAATTAAAACAAACATAAGCAGAAAGGTAATCATGGCTTCTCCCCGGATTTAATCCATGGAATGATTCCGGAAAACCAGGCATAACGGCTGATAATATGGGTTGTGGTGGGGGAAGAGACAAGAAAAAACACCATTATGAGAAGGATACGAAATACTAATGCCAAATCGGCGGCATTCACTAAACTAAGTAAAAATATAGTAAAGGGGGCGGTAGAACTTGCTAATGAAGAAGCCTGTAATCGGGTATAGCAATCGGGGAATCTGAATAAACTGAGGGTTCCTGCAATCGCAAACATGCAGGCAAAAAAAGCGATTATAACAGAAATACTATCAATAATGATATGAGACATCACATCCTCCGGTCATCCGATTCTTTATCCCTGAAGAAACGAGCTATAGCTAAAATTCCCAGGAACCCAAATACATCATACAGCAGTGCCACATCGAGATAGAGAAGCCGCCCTTCCTGTGTACCATACAGCACAAGGAGGGCTAAAATAAGGGATGAAATAACCGCCAGGGCAGTAAGCCGATCTGCACCTCGGGGGCCCAGTAAAAGCCGAATAATTGCTAAACCGATACAAATAAGAAAAACCCAGCTTGTAACAAAAAAAATCTGTTCCTTCATACCCAAATCTTTCGTAATTGGTTCTCGAGAGCCCCTTTAATTTCAGCACCAGCCTGTTTACTATGCCTGGTGCTTACAAACATCCAATGTACTATATAATGGTCCTCATCCAAATCCATTGTAATAGTTCCAGGACTAAAGGTGATGGAATGGGCAAGCACGACCCGGGCAAGGTCAGAACGGAGGGAACTCTTAAAATGTACTATTCCCGGCTGTATCTTTCCGGTAACAATTGCACCCAGCATCTTAAAGCTTGCACGGTAGAGCGCCCATATAATAAGCAGAACATACCATATTAAAGGGAAAGCATGGGGAATAACAGAACGCCGCCCAGCTTCATGTTCTTCGATAAAAACTGGATAGACTGCAAAGGCAATTATCAGGGAGCCAAAAAAACCGATTAATAAGTAAGGTATATCCAAGGTTGCAGAAAAAAGCATCCAGCATATAAAAAGAAACAGCACCGTGAGCCCATAACGAATGATAGCCCATGGAAGATGTGAATCGGATTTCATTACTTATTCCTTTTCTAAAAGCAGGGTTGCAAGCACTTCGGCGCTCTCAGCCCTTCGGGCATGTTCCCGAAAATGGGAATCATGAAGCAGCCTGGCCAGCCTGGAAAGCAGTTTCAGATGATAGGCCGTATCGTTCTTTGGGCCTGCCATAATAAAAAAAAGGTCCACCGGTTTTCCATCAGGGGCATTGTACTCGATAGGGCTTTTAAGCCGGAGCACCGCCATAACGGTATTTTGCATGGCATCGCTTAAGGCATGGGGAACCGCAATCCCTTCCCCAATGGCGGTAGAGGCTAATTGTTCCCGGGCCATAATATCGTGATAAATGGAATCCGGCTGGGTAATTTTACCCGCCCTCTGTAATACATCTACGGCTTTTTTAATTACTTCCTCTCTATTCTTTGCATCCACATCTATATCAATACAGGAAAGATCCAGAATGCCAGTAAAATCCACCATAGTTCTACTCCTCCTTGCATATTTTAGATATTCCATGGACCCAATCCACCGGCAGGGTAAACATAAGCCCAGTACCCGCTTTTTCCAGGGAACCAATTGTTTTTTCTATGAGCGGTACCAGTTGATCCAGCAAGGCATTATCTTCAATTAACGAAAGAATAGTTTTATTATAGGGCTTGTTCCCCTTCATAAAGTCTTTAAAATCAGCAAAGAGGGGCACTTCATAGGTAAGGAAACGGCCCATTCCTTCAGAATCCAGAATAGTAGCCCGGGAAATACCTGCTTCCACATAGGCTTCCAGAATTTCTTCCAGGAATTTTTCATCATTTAAAATAAAAACAAGCAGTTTCATATTCCAAGTATCCGGGGCCCCGGTTGGTATTGTCAAGTTTTTTTAGTATTATTGACAGAGGTTCTTGCAAAAGTAACGTATTTTTGCAATTGTCACCCTATAATCGTTAACAAAGGAGTTCCCCATGGTGGAAGCCCTCAAAAAAAATCCGGCCTGGAAGGGCCGGCGCGGTCCGGTGGTCCTCGTTATAATGGACGGGGTCGGATACGGTAAATATAAGGAAGGCGATGCGGTCGCCGATTCCAAAATGTACAATCTGGAGGCTATAAAAGCAAAGAGCCCCCATACCCGCTTAAAAGCCCACGGTAAGGCAGTAGGGCTCCCTTCAGATGAGGATATGGGCAACAGTGAAGTTGGTCATAATGCGATTGGCTGCGGCCGGGTATTTTCCCAGGGTGCAGCCCTGGTATCCAAGTCCATCGAAACAGGAGCCATGTTCCAGGGCAAGGCCTGGCGGGAGGTAATTGACAATGTTAAGGCCTCCGGCGGAGCCCTTCATTTTATCGGCCTCTTTTCCGACGGAAACGTGCACAGTCATATTGACCACCTAAAGGCTATGATTCAAAAAGCAAAAGATGAAGGGGTTAAGAAGGTCCGAATCCATGTGTTATTCGA
>Ga0101944_10006282_pt1 | contig 12796 bp, 7 predicted proteins | sample DewCreD2012metaG_FD_75245 | JGI IMG/M metagenome (GOLD analysis project Ga0101944, IMG submission 75245) | Hot spring sediment bacterial and archeal communities from British Columbia, Canada, to study Microbial Dark Matter (Phase II) - Dewar... ... | reverse complement strand
TCCCTGGTACCGGGCTACCAATGCAGCGGTCCGGGCAAGGCAGTCGACGACCTTGCCCTTGCCTTCATCACCCCATTGCGTCCCGACAACAACCAGACTAGGCATTGTCGTCCGCCATGGAGTAGTTTGTCAGTTTGCTAAAACTGGTAGGAGAAGGAGAACTTGCGGTTCGCGGTGGTGAAGTCGTAGATGAACTGGTCGATGCCCAGGTCGAACTTGAACCGCCGGAACTCGATGCCGAACCCGAAGGTGAACCCGAGCGATTTGAACTTGCCCAGATTCCGCCGGGTCAGCACGTCCATAATGCCGTAGTGCACCGCCGGCTCGTCGCCGCGCTGCAGAACGATGCCGCCGCGGGCACCGGTCAGGTCTTCGAAGTAACCGACCCGCGCATGCACGAGGTTCGCCACGCTCGCTTCGACGCCGAGACTCTTCCATGCGTCCCGGAGCTCGGCCGCCAGCTGCTGGCCCGCGCCCTTGGTCGAATCGGAAAACATCCCGACAAGGACCTTCTGGACTTCCGGCGTTATGCCGACCCGGACCATGTTCGTCTGCACCGGGTAGTAGGCCAGCCCCAGCCGCAGCATCCGCGGCAGCGGGTCCGACTCGCCCGAAGACGTGTAGGAGATGTTCGGCCCGAGGTTCGAAACCGACAGTCCGACGTTCAGATTCGGCAGCGGCTTATAGAGCACGCCGGCGTCGGCGGCCCAAGTGATTCCGGTGCCGCCGCGCTCGATTCCGAGCTCGGGCATCACCTTCCACACCCACTCCGGCACTAGAAACGAGTAGATGAACTTGGCGCTGAAACCCACGCCGAGGTTCGGCAACACCGGAAACCCGTACCCGACTGCCGGCGCGACATCGAACGTCGTATAGCGGCCGAGAAACTGGCCTTGCTCGTTGATGACGTCGGTCTCGCCGGTCGTCAGGTAGATGACATTGGCTCCGATGGTGCCGCGCTGCGGCAGCGTATGGCTTACACCAAGGTACTCGTAATACATGCCCGGATACAGCCCCGGCAGCCAGTTGCAGTGCATTAGGGTGGCGTTGGTGCGTTCGAGAAACGCCAGCCCGCCCTGGTTGTAGTAGAGGCAGCTCGCGTCGTCCGCGATTGCGGTAAACGCGCCGCCCATTGAGGTCGGCCGGGCCGCGGGCCAGATCATCAGGAACACCGCACCCGGGTTCTGGCTGGAGTGCCCTGCTCCGAAGAGCAGGAGCACCATACCAAGCCAGCAGGCTTTGTTCTTCATTCGCAGACCTCCTGACTTGTCGTTTTCAGCACGACAGGTGATTATAGATGCCCCCTTCGGCCGGTCAAGAAACTACCGGCGGCAGCTCAGCGCGCGACGAGCAGCCGGTCGCGCACGGTAACGCTCTGCGCCCGTCCCGGTGCATCGTCGCAGCGAGCCCGCAGCATAAAAAGGTAGACGCCGTTCGCCGGTAGCTCGCCTTGTTCGTCCCGGCCGTCCCAATCAATCTGGTTGTAGCCGTAGCCTGCCGGAAACTCGCCCAAGTCGCGCACCAGCCGGCCTGAAAGCGAGAATACCCGTATGCGCACGGTCGCGGCCCGGCTCAGCACAAAGCTGAAGACAGCACGGCCACACACCGGATTGGGATAGACCAGCGCCGATTCAATCCGCAACAGGTCTGCTGCTATCGGCCGGAGCTTGACGCTCGCTACTGTCTGATTCATCAGATTGTCGCAGGCAATCACGAAGAGCGAATCCTCCGGCCCGGCCAGTTCCAGTCGGGTCCGGAACCGGGCGACGGCGAATGCGCCGTCGTCCATGACCAGCCGGTCGGATATGACCTCAGCGCTCCGGCGGTCGTTGACAAAGAACTGCGCCAGCGCCGACTGAACCGGCGCTATCATTATCCCCGACTCGTCTCTTAATACCACCTCGAGGTCTAACTCGCTGGCCACCGTTGCTCCGTCCGCGAGCACGTGGCCGTCGCAGCGGAACTCGACCGCCGGTCCAACCGAATCACCGCTCGCGGCCGGCTGCCGGTCGAAGGCAATCGTATCCGCCAGCGCGAACTGACAAACCGAGTCGTTCCAGGCCAGCACGCTCAGCCGGCAGGAATTCGGCACCGGCGCGTAGTTGCCGTCGGCCACGAAGACCGTATCAAGTAACAGTCCGGCCGGAAAGACTCCCCGGCACTCGAACCGGCCATCGGCAATCGACCCGGTCCCGCGAGCCACCTCGACGCCCGGTTTCACGAAAGAGCGGGTACCAAACCACGAAGTGTATGTCCGCACCTGCCGCGGCCCGAACAGCGTCCATGCGCTCCTGCCCTGCTCTACTCCAACGACGCCTTCTCCAGCAAAACCCGCACCGCGGCGCAGACTGTCGGGCCGGACCGTCAGGGTCGTCGGCGCAGGCCTGGGCAGTTGCAGCACGGTCGCCGGGTCTCCGAAGAGATGATAGGAACGGTCCGTCGGCCAGCCGGCGAAGAAAGCCTGCCCCACGGTCTTGGCGGAGCCCGGGCTGCCGAACAACGGCATCAGCATGTTCCGGCAGAATATCTCGTTTGTCCCTGAGGCGGTTGACTTGGTGGCGCCAACCGTCGCAATCGCTCCGCCCCTCATTCGTACCAACTCCTCGGCGATACACTCAAACCGACTGTCCTCGAATCGTCCGACCGAGCAGCTGCCGAAATAGCAGAACGGTGTCCGTCCGGCGTTGTCAATCCGTGGAACCCTCGTGATATTCAGGACGCTCTCGTGAGTGAGGTCGAACCCGGAGCCGTGGCCGAAGAACAACCAGATCACCCCGCCAAGATTGAGCTGCCGCATCAGCTCGGCATTGGCCGCCGGCTTGCTCTTCACTGCCATGAACGGAAACTCAGTCAGATAGACCTTGACCGGGTCCAACAGCCCGCCGGCAAGAGCCCCCATTCGCTCGCACTGTTCGACATGGGTGAACGCGATAGCATCCCGCTTCCTCGGGTCGAAAGGGTCACCCAGATACTCGTCGTCCGCAAGCAGGAGCAGCCGGCCCCTCCAGTATCCCGCCGGTGCGCTCTCGTAGGCCCTGACCTTATCAACAAACTGTCTGAGTTCCTGTCCGGTTCTGGCTGTAATCCGTCCCAGCATCATGTCCGGTGACCCGCCCTCTCCGTCGAAATCCGCATACCAGGCATCGATTGCGAGTGCGCTGCGGTCGCTGGTTCCGTCCGGGTCCAGACCATAACCGGTCTCGAATGCCGGAACCCCGCGCAGGACCTTCCCACCCAGATTCCCCTTGTAGTCGTATGTAGCATCGCCGACCAGCAGCCCGAACTTGGCTTGCTTATCCGCAAACAGCTGTTTGACCGCCCATGGTTCCTCCATGCCGAAACAGTAGTCGTCGTAAATGTCCTCGAGCGCCACCGCCTGAGCCCTTGCATTCGGCACCCCCAGCACCCGTCCGGTTCGATACCGCGCCATCTCTATGGCTGCGGGCATGAACTCTTCGGGCGTTACAACCCAGTAGTCGGCTTGCACCGACCGACTGCGAATCCGCCCTGGTGTCCGGAGTGCGATGCTGCGCGCTCGCATCAGCTGTCGGTCAAGAGCAACACAGAAACTGGCAGGCCGCGCCAGTCGCCGACAGAACCGGATACTGTCGCCGTATTCCTCGAACTCATCAGACATCCTCGGTGCGTATGGGTCTGTCACGTCGAGAACGTACGCACGTCCCTCGACGTCACGCACCGCAAAGCGGAAATTACCGGTATCGTCATGAAGAAAGTGAAGCTGCCCGTCCGTGACCGAAAGCCGCTTGACATACTCGACCTCAAGAAAGTCAAGGAACGCTTCTTTCGCTCCATCGCCTCCCAGTCGCAGTCCCACCGTGTTGCCGCTAACCGCCGCAGGCGCGGCCACATCGACTCGAAAGTCAAAAGGCTGACTGGGCAGAGCACGCCTGAATCCGAACGTACCGATGTCCCGGCCATTGAGCGAGACCCTGAGGACATTGTTATCACTGCGGGAGTATAGACGACCGGATACGCGCCTGATTTCGGCCGGTGATGCCAACCGTAGCACCGGATCGAAGCCCACCTCGAAAACCCCGGCCTCTTTGGAGATCTTCGTCCAGACCCAAAGCAGGCCCGACCGCGCCGGACAATCCAAGTCCGGCTCCTGGTGGAGTACGTCCCGACCGAACCGGATGACCTCGGTACCGGCCGTGTCGTAGCCGAGTCCCCGTGCCATCCTTAATCCCGGCAGACAGCCCCAGGTCAACCAGTAAACATTCTGCCGGGTGTAGAGATTCTTAACCCAGGCCGAGCACCTTCCCACCCAGTGGTCAGGCGCCAGGCCGTAGAAGAGTATTCGGTCGTCGGGGTCGAATCTGCCGTCTTCCTCACCCTCCACTACGATCGCAGCCGGTCTCAGCGAGTCCGGATAGCTCCGGCACGGCTCGTGCTCGCCCACTGTAAACAGAGCCAGCGTCCTTGGATCAAGGCCAGCCAGCGGCACCCCGGCCGCAGCCAGTTCCCGTCCCGAGATGCGATGAACGCCGGTTGACTCCACAGTCACCTTGACCCACCACGGAGATCTCTCGTAGGGGTTCGTCTGTCGCGTCGACAGGTTAATGTTCCAGTTTCGGGCTTGCTCGCCGTTCGCCAGCATCTCGGCGACCATATCGACAAGCACATCTTCTCTTCGATTCACCAGCGCCGGCTGCTCAAACTCCAACGTCACGTCAATCCACTCATACCAGCGTATCCTCCTGTTTGCCGGCTCATAGCTGACCGGGTTCAGCCTGACTGTCATACAACGGACGGACCTGAGAACCTCAGCTTTCCCGAGTTCCACTGGCGCACGGCCAGTTCCGGCCGCCTCGGCAGTCGGCGACGTCCAAGCAGACTCGCCTTCCCACGAGTAGCGGGGAACGACCGCTGCTTCTCCGGCCAGTAGGCGCTCCGGACCTGTGCTGACGCGAAGACGAACACCGCCTGTCTGGGGCAGACCAACCAGGAGCGTCTTACCCGGCAGGTCGAACTCTCCGGCTGAGGCCAGACGGTCGGCGTCCGGCATGTCAAGCCGCAGACGACCGGAGGCATCTGTCCCCGCGCTCAGCGGCCCGGGTATGTAGCGAAATGAAAACGCGCCCGCATCCGAGCGCATTACAGTAACTGATCCGAAAACAACCTGCGGCAGCACCGTGATTAAGAGCTTAAACCGCATTGCATCATTCTAGGTCAATGCCACCATGGGTCAAGCAGCCGACCTGAAGCGAGCCCGCGTTACGGCACGGCTCTGAACTCAACGGGCAGTACCGGGTTGTTCGCGACCGCAGCCAGCGTCCCGTCCAATGAGCACCTGCCGAGACCGGCGAAGCGGAGCTGACCATCTGCCTCCGCCCATGCCGCTCCGACCGCCACACCATCGACAAGCAAAACCACAAGAGCACCCGCTCTGATTCCAGCCGCGGTGACTATCAGCTCCGGTCTCACCGGCAGTGATTCGTCGGTCTTGGCGGCAATCTGCCCGTTCGTGGCAATCAGTCGGCGCAGGCGCGCTGTCTGAGCAACATCCCCACCCACAACTGCGATGCAACCGCCCTGCCCGACGGAATCCCGAGCCGTCCACTCCGCTTCCCACAACTCCACTCTGCCCACACTGAAAAGCAGGTCAGACTGCGCCGGATTCAACGCCTCCGTAAGCGAGACTTCGAGTCGATTCCCACGGCGTCGAACTCGGTGCTCGACACCAAACTGCCCCAAGCGGCCGCGCAGAACCCTGACAGCTTGACTCCAACCACTAGAGGACAACCGGCGCGACGGTGAAACGTTCAGGGTCTGGTCGGGCACAAATGGCACCCAGACCTTTCCAGCCCGGTTGAATCGGCTGAACTCCATCCTCCACAGCTTACGACCGGACTGATCGCCATAAACCATGGCAAGCGGAAACCCGCTCCCGGCGTCTGTCTCAAGACGTCCTGTGAACAACGTGGTTTGCGCAGGATCGAGAATCGTCGCCTTGGGCGTGAACGCGAATGAGCGGCGTCCGTGCTCTTCTCCGGCGGGCAGAAGCGCGACGCCTTCGAGCGCCTGCCTCATCTGGTCAAGTACTCTGGTCTCGACCCCGCGGGGCGACTTCCGCCAGCCGCTCGCAGTCAACTCATACTGGTGCGCGCCGGCAGCCAAAAGGCGAATAGACCTGACATGGCCATCCCGCACATATCTTCCGTTCCACTCCTCTCGGTCAGGCGTCTCCCACCGCCCTGTGTAGCTGCACTCGATTTCTGAAGGAGCATCAGTACGATAGCTGAGGCTGAAACGGAAGGACCGGGCGCGTTCGAGACTACTCCACGGTTCGACAGCGGCCCCGTTCTGTCTCGACATCCTCACCGCAGGAGCACACGAAACCGCGGCGACTCCAAGAAGCGCGATGATTAGAAAGGCCGACTGCCGCCCCACGGATGCTAGAAGTCAGTCCCTAGTCCGAATATGAACTTCCAGCCGTCGTCGTAGGTGGTCGACAACGGCTTGCCGAAATCGAACTTGAGGTAAAAGACCGACAACTGTATTCGGACTCCGGCACCCACGCCGAGCTTAAGGTCATCAAGTCGCCTGTTGGAGGAGTCCCATATGCGAATGCCATCACGGACCACAAGGCCGGCATCAAGAAACGCCACTCCCCGAATCCCCTTTATGTCCAAGGGCAAGGGGAATGCCAGCTTGAGCCGGTCGATGAACGGGTAACGCAGCTCGAGCGAACCGACCCCGACACCCGGACCTGGCTGGTCGTAAAACTCGCCGTAGTCGTAGCCCCGTACATTCTCTCCGCCGAGATAAAACAAGTCCCGGTCTCGACCGAGGCCGACCGCGGTCTGGAGCATCGATGCCAAGACGAATCTGCGCCCAAGCCGCAGGTAATTGCGTACATCTGCATAGCCTTGCTGGAACAGACGGTCCGACAGCATCGAAGCACTGGCTTCAAGCCTCATCCGTACCCCTCGTGCCGGCCCGTGGGAATCCCAGAATGTGTTATCGAAAACGAACGCACCCGCCCCGTAACTCACCCCCTGCTGATAGAGTGTGTCAAGATACCACCCGCCGTGGTATCCCAGCTGAGCCACTTCGGATGCATAGCCGGTCAGCATTGCCTCTACTCGCACAAACTTGTCGAACGGATACGAAGCGGCAACTTGCAGGCCGCGGTCGACTCGCTGCACCAGGTGTGCTCCGGGCCGGTAGTACGGCACATCAAGCAGCTGGAAAGCGGTGAATCCCCAGTCGATCCGGTAAGGCAGGAGCCAATACTGTAGAATAGCGTTGGAGTTGAGTATGTCTCCATATAAGTCAGTATACACTCCGAACTGGTGGTTACCCAGGATATCGCTGAATCTGAGGTGGGCGGTTCCCGACACCCCGCTAGCCGCACCGGGGCTGTACGACGCGGCTCCTGCCGCGTAGTCCAGCGACAGGCTGAACCCCACCGGCTTCACCTTGTCAAAGTCGAGCCCGGTTTTCTCGAAGGCAACCGTATCGAACCCGTAGCCAGCAGGACTGTTCGTATCGGCTGGAATCTTATCGAGAGGATCCGACATCAACGCGATGTCCCACCCGACGTTGGAATAGTAAGCAAAAGCCAGCTTCCTGTCGTCTCTTGACAGCGAAAGATGCGACACTTCACCAATGAAGCTGGTTCTCTTCACAACTCTGCCCGAACTTAACGAAAGAACGTAGATGTTCTGAGCCGAATCGGCCGCGGCATAGAGAAGATAGTCGCCACCGCTGGAGAAAACCGGATAGCCGACGAACCCCGCCGGCTCCGTCAGTCTAGAGAGCTTGCCCTCCTTGTCTCTGAGCCAAAGAGCGTAGCTGCCCGGAACCCATGCCTCACCCACGTCAGGACGGTCGGAAACGAACACGACCGTGTCTCCACCGGGAGAGAAAACCGGGTCGCGGTCATCATACATGTCGTACGTGAGTCGTTCCGGCTCTCCACCTAGCACACCGACGGAATAGATGTCGCTGAATCCATTCTTGACCCCAACGAAAACAAGTCGCCCGCCGTCAGGCGAGAACTTTGGACTATAGACCGCATCCAAGTTGCCACGTATCCGGCGCCGCACGCGACCTGAACGTGAATCTATCAGCGTAACATTGTCACGCCCACCTGCTGTTGTCGTCAGAGCGAGCATGTCTTCGTCCGGCGACCACGCCAACCCCGGCCTCAATAGGTGCATCCCCTCAAACCCGCCCGACCTCCCGCCGCGCACAAGCCTGCGTTTCACCTCGCCGTCCAATGCCGAAACGAGATAACAGTCCACGTATTCAAAGCGGTCTGATATCATCGCCACTTGAGTCCCACTGGGGCTTATGGCCGGTGCGGTGTTATAGACAGAGCCGTCCTTCACATGGTCAGTCAGCCTGCGGCAGATTTGATCGAACCGGCCGAGTCCAACTGCCTGTGGCCAGTAACGCATCTTCAGCCATGCTTCCCATTCGCGACCGAATCGCTCCTGCGACATGCCGAAGACCTGATTGAAGACAGCGTTGAGACCTCTTCTGGACTTCAAAGAATGCATGAATTCGTAGACCTTCTCTCGACCGTACTTCGCATCAACATAACGGAAGAACGCCTCGCCTTCGCGATACGCCAGATACCCGTAAGTGTCGTTCAACTCATCGAGCGGAACCAAACGACCACTTATCATCAGGTCGCGCATGAACGTCTCGTGACTTACGTTTGCCCAACCCGACTGGTATTCTGCAAACCCCTCCATTATCCAGAGGGGCACCTCAAACTCACCTATCGCTCCCAGCAAACTCGCCAGCCTCGACCGATAAAACATCTTGAACTCAAATACGTGTGCCAGTTCATGTCCGATTACATGATAGAGGTCGGAGTACGAACCGTTGAAAGGAATGACGATTCTGTTCTTCAACAGCTCCGAGAAGCCACCCACTCCCTCCTCGATCAGGTCGGTGACTACATTCGTTTCGCTGAACTGGCCCGGTGACAGGTAGACGAGAAGAGGTGTCTTCGTCTCCAACTCGATCTGTAGGTCGCGAGAGATTGCTCTGTAGTGATCCTCCGCCGCTCTGGCTGCAAACTCGGCCAGTGCCTCTCCTCCGGGGTAGTACAGAACCTTGAAGTGCTCGGTCTCGTAGTTCCGAAACTGGTAGTCTCGGGTCTGCACCTTGTTCTTGCCAAAGGTAGAAAACTGACCGGAAGCAACCCCAACGCAGACAACGATAGACGTCATCACCAAGACAGCATGGCGATTGACAGGAAACCTTGTTTGGGGCGGAGAGAACGTCATATGGTGTTTGACACCGGGCCCCTCACTTCCCCTCACCGAACAGCCGCAATCACCCGACCTTTGGAGCAGACTTCGCGCCGTCAGTGAACATGAAGAGCCTGTTTGCTATCTTGTAGCCCCATATGAAATGTGGCGTTGTGTGGCCGTAGCAGATTCCCCCGCGCGCGTCGAAGCCGACTGCACCACACATCACCTTCTTACGACGGGCCTCGGCCAGCGCCAGCGTCAGGGCTGTAGCACCCGGCAAATTCGTCATTCGGTCAACGATGTCCTTGGCTAGGAGTATGCGTATTATTCCCTCTCCATGTCCTGAGCAAGACACGGCTCCTGCCGGTGCTGCGTAGGTGCCCGCTCCGGGAAGGGCCGAATCGCCCACCCTGCCTCTCATCTTGCCGGCAACACCGCCGCTCGATGTTGCCGCCGCTACCTTGCCCTGTCGGTCAATGGCTACTGCACCAACCGTTCCAAGCGTGGTGTCCGTTTCAGGTGCCGCGCTCCGACGTTCGTCTCCGACTCGAAGCTGTTGATTCAGTTTCGGAAAGAACGGCGACCCCTGCTCTCTGACCCTAGCCAGCCGCCTTCGCGCCCGCTCACTGATCTCGTGGAAACCTGCAAGACCTGCCCGCTGAGCAAACTGAAACGCACCTTCCCCGGCCAGCAGCAGGTGGTCGGTATCGGTCATGACCTTCTCCGCGACCAGAATCGGATTGCGGACTCCAGCGATACAACAGACTCCGCCGAAACGGCCGTCCTGAGTCATGACCGCTGCATCCATCTCCACATGTTCGTCAATAGTCAGGTCTGAACCGGTTCCGGCGTTAAACAGACCGCTGTCCTCCAGCATCCGCACCGCAGTCACGACAACATCGAGAACAGGCGCACCCTGTAGCAGCAGACGATATCCCTCTTCTATTGCCGGTTTGAGTCCGGCTGCGGCTGCGGCCGGGTCTTCGACTGTCCCGGCTCCTCCGTGGCAGATTATCCCTATTGGCCTGCTGCTGTTCACATTCTACCTCTGGCACGCCGGACAAAACCGTGACGTCCGCCCCGCAAGTCTGGTAGCCACGATTGTCGCCCGGCATCTTCGGCATTGCAGGCCCTCGCGGCCGAATGCGGCAAGATGTCGCTGGAATCCTCCTTCACGACCGTCGGGCATCAGATACCTGCCGTCGCCCATCGTCGTGCCGCACCACTTTATTCCGTCATCCAAGACTTGGCGCAATGCGTTCGCCAGCCGGCGGACTTCGAAACGACGCAGACTTCCCGCGCGCCTTGTCGGCCTTATGCCGGCCCTAAACAACGCCTCATCGGAGTAGATGTTGCCGACTCCGCTGCACACCCGCTGGTCGAGCAACACCGACTTCACACAGGTCTTTCTGCCCTTCAGCCGCCCGGCGAGATAGTCGCAATCGAACTCCGGCTCGATCGGCTCCAAACCCATAGCCCGCATGCCGGCGAGCTCGCTCGGTGTCTCACTGGACAACAAACAGTACATCCTGCCCAAGGCCCTTGGCTCGACGAAGGACAGCACATCACCATTGTCCAGTCTCAGTCTGACGCGTTCGAACTTCACCTTGCTTCTCCTCCGGACCGCGGCCAGACGCCCGCTTAGACGCAGGTGCACGACTAGCTTTGCTCCGCCACTCAGATTAAACACAAGATATTTACCCCGGCGCGAGAGACTGCGGATAGTCCTCCCGGCAAGCCGCCGTGCGAATTCCCGGCCGGTCTCGGGATAGCCGATGACATCTGCCCTCGCAACGCGAACGCCGGTGATAACCCGACCTCTGACTTTCGGCTCGAGCGTCCGTCTTATCGTCTCAACCTCGGGAAGCTCCGGCATCCGACTGAACCGTTCAGAGCTTGCCCAGGATCTCTGCCGTCGTATTCGCGGACCTGAGCAATTCGACCGCTTTGGCGGTTGCCGGATCACCCCGAAGCCGCGCCGCATACTCGGCCTTGGTCCCGCCCAGCTTTCCGGCAATCTCGACTTCGATGTTGTAGGCCATCACCTGCCGACTCGAATCAAACTCCGCCTGCGTGAACTCGAGCTTCTTCGTTGACCGCAGCCAATCGGCAAACTGCTTCATGACGGCATCGTCCGCCCTGAAGTCCATTCCCGACCCTTTGTGAGAATTGGCATACTCTACCGCGAAATCGAATACTTCCGTTGTCAGTCGCTGGGCAAGATGGGTGCGTTTCAGATAGTTCACCCAGACATCAGGCGCAATTCCACCGCCACCGTAGACCTGTCGCTTCAAAGCACCCAGAGTCCGGTAGCTCTCTTCCGGCTGACCGGTAGTGTCCCGCAGCACCACGTCGTCGCTCGTCTTTTCACGGGGCCGGTTAATGCAACGCCCGCTGGGCGTATACCAGTAGGCAGTCGTAATCTTCACCGCGACATCTGGCGCCAATTGCTGGATTGTCTGCACGGAACCCTTGCCGAACGTCGTATCACCGACAACGACTGCGCGCTCCCAATCCTGAAGTGCCCCGGCAACTATCTCTGACGCCGAAGCGCTCCCCCTGTCGGTGAGGACGACCAACGGGTACTCTCCGTAGCGGTCGTTGGTTCGGGCAGTAAACTCCTGCCGACTTTCCGGAATCCTGCCCTTCGTCTTGACGATAAGACGCCCCGGCGGCAGGAAGAGGTCGGCCACTTCTTCGCCCTCGCGCAGCAGACCGCCGCCGTTCGCCCGTAAATCCAGAATCAGTTTCTTCGCCCCGAGTCCGAACAGAGAATCCAGCGCCCTGCTCGCCTCGCTCGTCGCTACGCGCGAGAAATCTGCCAACCGGACATAACCGATGTCGCCGGAGACCATCCCGGCATATGGGACTGACCTGATGTTGATCGCCGCCCGGGTCAGCTCAAAAGGCAGCGGTTCGCGGACTCCGGTCCGCGAGACGCGGATATTCACCTTGGTTCCCGGCTCGCCACGCAACAGCTTCACCGCGTTGTCCGTAGTGAAGCCCGCCGTGGACTTGCCCTCGATCTCGACAATCCTGTCTCCGCCCCGAATTCCGGCCCTCTCGGCCGGCGTCCCTTCAATCGGCGATATCACCGTCAGCTCGTCATCGACGATGCCGATATGAATGCCAATACCACCGTACTGCCCCTCGGTTCTGATTCTCAGTTCACGGAAATCCTTCTCATCAAGGAACTCCGAGTAAGGGTCGAGCGCAGAGAGCATCCCCCGGACCCCAGCGCGTATCAGTTGCGCCCCATCGACCGGCTCAACGTAGCCGCTCACCACGAGCCCGACCACACGGCTGAACATCTGCAGCGTCTCGGCGATGTTCATGCTCCGCTCCGCCCACAACTTGCCCACCAGTCCGCCCAGAAAAGCGGCCACGACCACCGCAACCACCAGCACTACTCGACGCCTAATCAACGCAGCATACCCTTTCTTCTCAAGACCTTCTCGACATGGACCCGGACATCCGCAGCCAGTTCCTCGGCCGGACGCGAGCCGTCCAGAACCTTCACTCGCCCCGGCGCCCGCCGCGCCAGTCGCAGATACCCGCGCCTA
>Ga0101944_10006281_pt1 | contig 12797 bp, 10 predicted proteins | sample DewCreD2012metaG_FD_75245 | JGI IMG/M metagenome (GOLD analysis project Ga0101944, IMG submission 75245) | Hot spring sediment bacterial and archeal communities from British Columbia, Canada, to study Microbial Dark Matter (Phase II) - Dewar... ... | reverse complement strand
GTTTGAGCAAAAGAAGCCGGCGGCCAGACAGATCGAAACGGCTCTTGCGCAGCGGCTGGGGGATGCCAGGTTGCGAGCAGTCCTAAACCCAGAATTGCCTTATAGATACGACGACGCGGCCAGTCGAAAGGTCGTGGTATCCGAGCCCCTGAAATGACGAACACGAAGTGCAATGCGGCGTCTGGCATTTCTTAAACGGTTCAGGACATTCCGCAGGTGGTCAAACGGTGGCCAACAGGTGAATCAAGGTGGACGGTACGTCCCGACCGCGCTTTGAGTCAAGATAAAAATAGTCGCCGAAAATGTCTTGACGATCATGCGCCTCGTGGTGGCACCTTATGCCAATAAGCTCCAGAGTTTCGTTCGAGAGTTGGTTTGATTAGGAAAAAAATCAAAAAACCGACTGTCGCCGAGCGCTGTCAATAAATAAAATGTGACTGTTTTTAGATGGCTTTTAGATGGCAGCGTGCGAAGGCTCGTGTCGCAAGCGTTCAAGCACCTCTGAACTTACCGTAAGTGATTGGAAAATAAAGCGTTGCGCGAAATGGCGGCCTGGCGTGCCGACCGAGTCGCCGGCGGATGAGGCATGGTCTCTTGGACCGCACGGCACGCCAGCCGGGTAGCCATCTCTGGCCGGGACGTTGGGCAGTCAAGCAGGGCAATCTCCCGTGTCAAGCGTCATAAGCTACGGTTTCGTAGGCGCGGATCGCGTGGCCGGCAGACGGCTGGGGAGCGGATGGTTGTCCTGAAGAGCCGGTGGTTGCGTGGGGAGGCAGAGCCATGCCAAGCGAATTGTGGCGGATCGTGGACGAGGTGACGTACCGAGCGTCGCGTCTGGACTGGCAACAGTGGGCGATGCTGTCGCTGCTGGTGTTGGTGGTGGGGCTGTTCTCTCTGCGGGGTTTCGGCTCGCGGCACAACTACTAGGAGCGTGCGAGGGCCATGAGTATCGAAGTCGCGGGGTTGCCGTACACGGTGGCACTGGCGAGCGTCGCCGCACTGGGCTATCTGGTGGGGCGCTGGCGCAGGGCTGCGCCGGATGAGAAGTCGGAGGCCACGCGGCGGGAGCTGAAGCGTGCCCAGGCGATCATTCTGGACCTGGAAAAGATCGCGCAGCGCGTGCGGCGGGAGCTGGCGCTGCATCATGCGAATCTGGCGGTATTCAAGCGGCGGGTGGCCGAGCTATCCCGCAGCGCCCAAATGGAGGATTGGAAGCGGCTGTGCGACGAGGCGGAGCGGTTGCTGCGTCCCACGCAAGATCTAGCGCATCAGCTCGCCTGCGCGTACGACGACATCCGCCAGCAGAGCAGCCGGCTGATGTCGTTTGCCGGCCAGCGATGCGATCCACTGACCGGCCTGTGCAATCGCCAGGCGCTGGACGAGACGCTGGAAAACTACCTCACGATGCATCGCCGCTATGGGATGCTCTTTTCGCTGGTCGTGTTCGATCTGGACCATTTTCAGCAGTTCAACCGCAAGCATGGCCGTGCGCGGGGGGACCGGCTGCTGAAGCAGGTGGCCGCACTGCTCGACCAGCAGGCGCGCGACACGGACATCGTCACCCGCAGCGGCGGTGAGGAGTTCATCGTGCTTTTGCCCGGCACGGAGCTGGCGGGTGCGTGCCGTTTTGCGGAACGGGTCCGCCAGACGATCCAGCGTCAGGTGCCTGTGACGGTCAGCGGTGGCGTGGCGATGGTCGTCAGCGGCGACGACATCCGCACGTTGATCACGAGGGCCGACTCGGCTTTGTATGCGGCCAAGGCGGAGGGCCGCAACTGCGTCTATTGCCACGATGGGCAGGCGGTCCGTCCCGCCGCCGGCCACGAGGACGACGAACTCTTGCCCTGGCCGGCCATGGCGGAAGCAGAGCCGCTCTCCACCGCGGAGGCCACGGCGACAGGCTGCGCCGAGGCCCCCTCGGTGTCATGCACCGCGGACGATCTGCGCTTGGCCCAGCCCCAGCCGTCGCACGAGTGAATGGCCGCTGCGGGTCCGAGGAAGCTGCGGGTGAGCCGCTCGCTGCACGCTCGCTCTGGCGACGACCGTCGCTGCGGGATCTGATCTGCTGTGCCGGGAAAGACATGGCCCCGCTCTGGAGCGATCGTCACGTGCAGGTAGACTGGAGCCTGATCGCGTGGGTGACGTTTTTCCCGACGGGTGCCGCCGATGCCGCGTCTGCCGCTGATCCTGGCCAGCAGCTCCCCTCGCCGCCGGCAGCTTCTGGAAGAAGCGGGGTATTCCTTCACGGTGCTGCCCCCGCGGGAGGAAGCCGAGGATGACGCCCGGCCAGGCGAATCGGCCGAGGCACTGGTGCGGCGGCTGGCGCTCCAGAAGGCCCGCGATGTGGCCCAGCGCGTGCCGCAGGGCGTAGTGGTCGCCTGCGACACGGTGGCGGAATGCCAGGGGAAGATTCTGGGCAAACCGGCCGATCGCGACCATGCCCGCGAGATCCTCAAAACGCTCCGCGGGCGGGAACACCGCGTCTATAGCGGGCTGTGCCTCTGGCGGCGTCCCGACGACTGGCACGAAGTCCAGGTCGATGTCACGACGCTAGTGATGCAGCCGTTGTCGGATGCCGAGCTGGAAGCGTACCTGGACAGCGGTGCCTGGGAAGGCAAGGCGGGGGCGTTCGGCTATCAGGACGGCCTGGACTGGGTGCGGATCGTCGAAGGGAGCGCCTCGAACGTGGTCGGACTGCCGATGGAACGGCTGGCCCAGATGCTGGCCCGCTTCGAGGACCCGTAGCCCCGTACCTGCCGGGCGCTTCGATCTCCGCTCCCGCCCGATCCCGGCTTTTGCCGGCTTCGGTTCCCGCGGCGATGCGCAAAGTGCCGTGCGAGGGGCTGCGCCTGTTGACAAGCAGGCCAAGGATCGGTCACTTTGAAGGGGCGGGCAAGTGCGCAGCCCCGTGGTTCTTTTCTCGGAAGGGGAGCGGTGACGATGGCTACCATTCGCTATCGAGGCTTCACGATCGCTACGGAACACCCGTGCTTGTGGGTGGCGCAAGGAGAACAGGTCGTCCGCGACTTGATCGACGTCTTCACCCATCCCCGTATTTCGACCGACTGCCTGCGGCATCTGATCGCCAACCGGCACCGGCTGATCTCCGGGCATTATGAATTGCCGGACGGCCGCGGCTGTTTGATGTTCCTGCTCACGGAGCCGCTCGGCGCGGGGCAGATTCGCACCCGCGACGACCTGACGCGCTTCTTCGGACGCGAATATGGCCGGCCGGGGCGGGCCGGCTACGTCGCCCCCAAGGATTCGCCGGAATATCAGCCGGCCAAGTGGCTGGTGCGGCTGATCGACCGGCAGATCTGCGAGCAGGCCCGAGCGCGGTACGGCCGCGCCTGCGAGCTGTTCGATTACGACCTGGTGATCGAGGTCGCGCAGCAGGTGCTGTTGCAGCGTGAGGCGCTCGAGCCGCTGGATGTCGGCGCCTTGACGGCCGTAGCGACGTAGCGCGGTCGGCGCCAGTGCAGGCGTCCCAAGGCCAGCTCGCGCTGATGCCGCGTGGCTGGTCGCCGAGGGGCGGATTGGCCACAGGGAACAACCGGCGGCGCTGCCCGCGAAGGAAAGGTACAGCCGCTACGAGCGGTAGTTCTCGTGGCACTCCGCGCAGGCCCGGGTGATCACGGCGCTGGCGGCGGAGGCTTGCTCGTAGTTCTTCTGGAGCACTGCGTCGCGGATCTGCTTGGCTCCGTCGCGCAGGCGGTGGGAGAACTCGCGATATTCGCTGGCATCGGCGTCGGGCATGCCGTCCTTGGCGAGCACTTCACCGATCATGGCGAACAGCTCCGCATCGTGCAGCACCTGCTCCAGGTTGGCGGTGAACTTGGATTTGTCGGCCAGGGCCGGCTTCAGCCGCGGCTCCCAGACCTGTTCCAGAAACTGCATCAGCGGACCGCGGCCGGCAAGCTGCGCCCAGTTGGGGCTGGCCTCTGCTTCCTTGCCGGCGAACGGCGAGCTGCCGCCGATCAGTTCCGCCAGCTCGTCCTTGCGCGAGCGGGCTTCATTGAACGCCTGCGTCGTGCCCACCTTGAAGTTGGCAGCGCTGCGGCCGAACGCATCGCGAGCAGCCGCCGCATCTTTTTTCCAGCGCACCTCTCCGTCGTACTCGGCTGCCACCGCCAGCAGCACCGCCAGCAGCGTGAAATCGCGGCGGGCCAGCTTGTGCCCCTTGCCGGCAAAGTCGCTGGGCGTGGTGATCTGGCGGTCGATCTGCTGCTTGAGCTGTTTGATCGTGTCTTCGATCGTCGAGGCCGAAATCCATTGCGACCAGCCGCGTCCTGCCGCGGGCTCGCCGCTGCCGGGAAGAGACCCCGTCGCGGGTGTACTGCCCGATGCGACGCCGCTGCCGGCCGCAGACGATGCCGACCCCGCGGCGAGGTTCTCTGGCCGCGGGCCGACCAGGGCTTCCTTGAACGCGTCGGCGAAGAAAGCGTCGCTGCGCAGCACCGCGGGCGGCTGGGCACGTTTGGCGGGTTTGGCCGGCCCTTTGGAAACGCCTGTCTGCGCTAGCGCCCACCAGGCAGGCAAAAACGCGGCCACCGTCGCGAGCCCTACGCCCCACCGCATCGCACACCTCGCTTTCTCCCAGCCCGACGCCCGGTCGGCCGTCGCCTTCCACTATAATAACCATACCGGGCGGCCGCCGCGGATGCCTTACCCGCGTGGCGCTGCGGACGCTCCGGCCTTACCCAGCACCGGTCCCCGATGGCCGACACCCCGCGCAGCACCCGTCGTCAGCTTCTAAAGCCGCTGCAGGCCGCGGCGCTCATCCGCGAAGCGTTCCGACCCGCTCCTCCCACTCGGCCGCCCCCCTCCGCTTCTCCCATCGGGGCGCAAACCGGCTCGCACCTGCTCTCGGTCAGCCGCGAGGCGATGGCCTGCCTGTTCGAGGTCGTCTTCGACGCCGCTTCGTATCGGCACGCTACCGACGTCGCCGTCGCCGCCCTCCAGCAGGTCGCCCTGCTGGAAGACCAGCTTACCGTCTATCGCGATACCAGCGAAGTCTCAGCGATCAACCGCCGAGCAGCCGACGAACCGGTGGCGGTCGCACAAAACCTCTACGAACTTCTCCAGCGCGGGGCAGAACTGGCGCGGATCACCGGCGGTGCGTTCGAGATGACGGCCGGAGCGCTAAGTAAAATATGGGGATTTTACAGGCGACAGGGGCGTATGCCGTCGCCGGACGAAATCAAGCAAGCCCTGGCCACTGTCGGCAGCCAGCACCTCGTCTTCGACAATCATGGCGAAAACGGCCCGACGATCCGCTTCCTCCGCCGAGGACTGGAACTGAATCTCGGCGCGATCGGCAAGGGGTACGCACTAGATCGGGCCGCCGACGTGCTTAAAGCGGCAAATGTTCACGATTTTCTCTTGCACGGCGGCAATAGTAGCGTGCTGGCCTCTGGCTCGCGCGATCCGAAGGCGTCACGTCGAGCCAATGCGGGTGGTGTGTCGCAAACCGTTGTTTGTGAAGACCTTCCGTCATGTGCTGCCAAAACCACCGCTGCATCGGCATCGCCATCGCCAGAATCTGCCGAAAACCTTGCTGTGGTGGCCGGCCACGAGCCAGACACGGCTCCTGCCGCGGCGGCGCCTTGTGTCTCGCACGACGCCCCCCAAGAAGGGTGGGTTGTCGGGCTGCGGCATCCGTTGCGGCCTGATGTCCGGCTGGCAGAGTTCGTCCTGCGGGACCAGGCGCTGGGGACGAGCGGGTCGGGGACGCAATATTTCCACTATCAAGGGCGGCGGTATGGCCACATTCTCGACCCGCGAACGGGCTGGCCTGCTGACAAAGTGCTGTCGGCGACCGTGATCGCGCCGACGGCCGAGCTGGCCGACGCTCTTTCGACGGCCTGCTACGTTTTGGGCGTCGAGGGGACGCGGGCCCTGTGCCAGCGGCTGCCGCAGATTCAAGTGCTGCTGACGGTGCCGGCGAGGACTGCGGGCCGGATCGAGCTGATCCCGATTGGTCTGGCCGAGGGGAGCTGGCGGCTGGTGTCGCCCCGGTAAGCCGTAAAACGGGAGGCGGCGGAGGATGTCGTCGCACCTGTGCGAGGCGGGCGCGCTTGTCGCGCGCTTCGCGGTGACGGATCGTGCGACGACGTGAGGCCACCCGATCAGGTGCTGCAAGCATTCGCCGGTGCTGGCAGCAACCAGACCGCCACATCGCGCCGAGCAAGCTTGCCCTGCCCCCCGGGTGTGTTCACGTGTCCAGCGCGGTCAAGCGGCCTGTGCTGTCGCCCAAGGAAGCGATACTGGCCCCGACGCGGTCGAGCATCGAGAGGAAGAGGTTGTTCATCGGCGCTCCGGCCGGCAGGACGATGTGCCGCCCGGAGCGGATCGTGCCGCCGCCTCGTCCTGCCAGGATCACCGGCAGGTCGTTGTGCAAATGCCGGTTGCCGTCGGAAAGCCCGCTGGCATACATGATCATGCAGTGATCCAGCAGGGTGCCGTCCCCTTCGGGGATTTCGGCCAGTTTCCGCAGGAAGCGTGCCAGCTCGCTGACGAGGTAGCGGTCGATCTTTTCGAGCTGCGCGATCTTTTCCGGGTCGTTGCGGTGGTGCGACAGCTCGTGATGGCCGCTATGGACACCCACCATGCGGTACGGCCGGTTGGAGCCTTCGTTGGCCGTCATGAAGGTGATGATCCGCGTGGTATCGGTCTGGAAGGCCAGCACCATCAGGTCGTACATGAGCCGGATATGCTCTTGCACGTCGGCTGGCACGCCGTCGGGCAGGTCCATGTCTGGGGGCGGCGGAGCTTCCTGGCGCGACTGGCTGGCCCGGGCGATCCGCTGTTCGATCTCGCGGACGCTGGTGAAATACTGGTCGAGCTTCCGCCGGTCGCTTGTGCCCACGCGGCGCTGCAAATCGGCGGCTTGCTGCGCAACCAGGTCCAGCACGCTGGTGCGGATGCGCGTGCGGCGGCTGACGCCCTCGCTGCCGCGGTCGCCGAACAGGCGCTCGAAGACCAGCCGCGGGTTGACCTCCTTGCCCATCGGCGTGGTGGCGTTCTTCCACGAGATCGAGTTGGAATACGCGCAGGCGTAGCCGCTATCGCAGCTTCCGGCCTCGCGTCCCTTTTCGGTGCCCAGCTCCAGCGAAGGCAGGCGCGTGAGATGGCCGATCCGCTCGGCCGCGGCCTGGTCCACGCTCTGGCCGGCGCGAATGTTCGACCCGGAGGTCTTCACCGGATGCGCCCCGGTCAGCAGCGAGGCACTGCTGCGGGCGTGATCGCCGGCACCATCCCCCTTGGCGAAGCCGTTTTCTTGTGCCAGGCCGGTGATCACGGTGATCTGCGACTTGAGGTCCTCCAGCGGCTGCATGGTCGGGCCGAAGGTGAAATCGGTCCCGCTCCCCTTGGGCCGCCAGGCGTCCATGATCGCGCCATTGGGGAAGGAGATGAAGGCCATCCGCACGGGCGGCCGGGCGGCAGCCGCCCGAGCCGTCTGCGGCAGCATCGCTTCCAGCAGCGGCAACGACAGCGCGCAGCCTGCTCCGCGCAGCAACGTCCGCCGGCTCAGCAGCTTGGTCATGGGGCACCTCCATCGATACGGCGTTTGCGGAAGGGATCGGAGAGGACGATGGCCGTCACCAGGCGGGAAAAACGGTAGTCGGCCGTGGCGAGGTCATCCACTATTTTATCGACGACGCAGCGGTCGGAAACCACCAGCTCCCTCCCGAGGGCGTAGGTGAGCATCTTCTCGGTCAGGCAGCGGGCGAACTCGTTCCGCCGCTTGAGCAGCACGCCGGCCAGCTCCTGCGGGCCCTTGAAACGTGCCCCGCCGGGCAGCTCCCCCGAGGCGTCGATCGGGAAACGCCCGTCGCGGTCGCGCCACCGCCCGATGGCGTCGAAATTCTCCAGCCCGAAGCCGAGCTGATCCATCACCTTGTGGCACGAAGCGCACACCGGATTTTGCCGATGGATTTCCAGTTGCTTGCGGAGCGGCGCATCGGGCTGGTTTTTCTGCGTCGCTTCCAGATCGGGAGCGTCCGGGGGCGGGTCGGGCGGAGGCGAACCGAGCAGATTCTCGAGGATCCATTTGCCGCGTTTCACCGGCGACGTGCGCCCGGGGTTGCTGGTCAGCGTGAGGATGCTGGCTTGTGTCAGCACGCCGGCGTGGCGTCCGTCGGTAAACTCGACCCGCTCAAAACCGCTGCCGCGGAAGTCGGCCAGGCCATAATGCCGCGCGAGGCGCGCATCGAGGAACGACCAGCGCGCCTGCAGAAACTCCAGCACGCTCAGATCGCGCTGGATGATCTCCGCGGCGAACAGCTCCGTCTCGCGGCGCATCGAGGCTTTGAGCGCTTCGTCGAACTGCGGGAACACCTGTGGGTCGGGCGCCACGTTCTCCAGCAGCCGCAGGTTCAGCCACTGCGCCACGAAATTCTCCACCAGTGCGTCGCTCCGCGGGTCGCGGAGCATCCGCTGCACCTGCTCGGCAAGCACCGCCTCGTCCCGCAGTTTGCCGGCCGCCGCAAGCGCAAACAGCGTGTCGTCCGGCAGGCTGCTCCACAGGAAATACGACAGCCGGGTGGCCAGTTCATAATCGTTGAGCCAGCGCACGCGGCCTCCCTCCGGCGGCGGTGTGTCGCTCTCGATCCGGAACAGGAAATGCGGCGACACGAGCACGGCCGTCAGGGCCACTTGCATCCCTTGCTCGAACGAATCGCCCGCTGCCACCGCCTGCTCGACGAGCCGTGTAAACTGCGCGACTTCGCCCTCTTCCGGAGGACGCCGGAAGGCTCTCAAGAGCAGCGGCCGCAAGTTCGCCTCCGCCGCCTGCCGCACCGACCGCCCCGCCTCGGGACGCACCGCCACCAGGCGCCGATGCTGCGGAGGATAGTCCTCCCAGCGCACGTCGAATGGTCCGTCCACCTCGAACTGGCTGACCACCAACGTGACCTGTCCCCCGCGGGAAGCCGACTCGCCGGAATCTTTCGACCGCTCGGCCGGGCCAGACCGCTCCTGGGCCGAAGGCATGTCGTTCACGGCAAGGCGGATGCCAACGCGGTGCTGCCCGGCCGGACGCCGCACCCGCACCTCCAGCCGGCCGCCGCCCAAACCAGGTGCCACGTCCAGCGTCTGGAGCGGCTGACCATCCCACAGCAGCTCGACCGCGACAGGCTGGTCGGTCCCTTGCGCGGCCGCCAGCACGCGCAGCACATACTCGCCCTCGCGAGGGAAATCGAAGTTGGCCCCGACCGAGCCGGCTCCGGTCAGGTTCCACCGCCGCCGCTCGGTGTCGTACCGCGCGCTGCCTTCGCCCCGAAGCTGCTCGCGGAAGCGGAATTGCGACTTCACGAAGACCGACGGATCGGTCACGATCACTTCCTCGGCGATCCGCTCCGCCGCCGCAAGATACTTCTCCATCAGCAGCGGCGGCAGGTTGAGCACGTCGGCCAGATTGTCGAAGCCGCCCCCCACGTCGTCGGACGGAAAATCGTCGGCCGGCCGAAACGTCACCCCCACCAGGTCGCGCACCGTGCGGTTGTACTCCGAGCGATTCAAACGCCGGATCGTCACCCGCCCAGGATCGACCGGCTGGCTGCAATCGAGCTGGTAGATCGTCTCCTCCAGCCACCGGACCACGTCGTGCCGCTGCGCTTCGTTCGGCTGCGGGGCGTCCTCCGGCGGCATCGCTCCAGAGCGGATCATCTGGATGACCCGCTGCCAGGTCGCCATGTCCGCCGCCAAGGCGGCCGCCGTGCGGTACTGGTCCAGCCGGACATCCCCCTCCTGGACCTCCGCCCCGTGGCAATCCCAGCAATACTTCTTGAAGAACGGCGCGAACTGGTTTTGCCAGGCTCGCTCCCGGTCCGGGGCGCTGCGAGCCGGACCGTCGCTCGCAGCCGGGCGGCTCGCCTTCTGGCCCTCCTGGGGGTTGGAACGGCCTTGGGCCGAGCTTGCGGCGCCAGACGGGGAGCCATCGCGTGGCGTGACCGGCGGCGAATTCGGTTCCACTGCGGCGACCCGCTGCACCAGCCACACGAGCAGCACGGAGCCGCCCAACCCCACCACTAAGGCGACCCAGAGGAAAAACCGAGCGGCTCCCCCTGCCCGGGCGCGCAGTTCTACCGCCCCGCTGAGCGAGCCATAAAAACGCCTCTCTCCGATTCCCATGCGGTACTCACCCGAAATGCGGAGTCTTCCCCGTTTTTAACCCGCGGCAGACCGCGGTGTTTCGGTGCTCGATTCAAAAAGCTGGATGGTGGTAAATTATTATTTTTCAATGTTTTACGGCCATCGGCGTACTGCAATCTCCTTCCACGCTCGCCAGAGTTGGTCAAACTCTGACTGAATCGCACAAGTCGTCGTAACCTGCCTACTGAGCGCGACTTACAATCTGTAGCAGCTCGGCAGCCAGCGGCGCGCTGGCCGCAGCGATCAACTCCGGCTTTTCCAATCGCACGGCCTGGCCGTCCAGACCCATGTTGGTCCCGCCCGCCAGCTCCACGAGCAATAGCCCTGCCGCCACGTCCCAAATGTTGACGCTCGTCGCCACGTAGGCATCGAGCCAGCCGGCCGCCACATAGCAGAGATTCAAGGCGGCCGATCCCATCCTCCGTACGGACTGGGTTGCTAATAGGATTTCGATGAAACGTTTGATCTCGGGCGAGTCGCGCGTCACGTGGGGCGAAAAACTGACGGCGACCAAGGCTTGCCGGGCTTCGCGGCACTCGCTAGTGGAAATTGGATTGCCGTTATGGGTTGGTATTTTCCCCTTAGCGGCAACAAAACAGTCCTTGGAGAGAGGATCGTACACGACCCCTAGTTCAAGTTCCTCGCCGCGCTGCAAGGCAATGGAGACGGCATATCCAGGCAGGCGGTGGACGTAGTTGGTCGTGCCATCGAGCGGATCGACGATCCAGCGGCAGTCGCTCTGGCGAGGAAGGATGCTCTGGCGACCTTGGGCCCGGCGATCCGCCGCCTCTTCTTCGCTCAAGAAGTCATGATCTGGAAAGGCCTTGTGAATGATTTCGCGGATGGCCTCTTGCGATGCCACGTCCGCCTCCGTCACCAGGTCTTTCGGTCCTTTCTCGCGTGGTCGGAACCGGTCGAGCCATTCCAGGAGCACGGCACCGCCGCGATGGGCAGCCTCAAGGCACACTTCAAGGGGGTCGGGCATCGATCAACAGCCCTGCAAATCGCTGAGTTCATTGGAAGCCTGGCAGGCAACCGCCCGATCCCAGGCGGGTCGGCAGGACGCACGGCGATCGGAATCCGAAGCCGCCAGACGTACGTGGCTCGATTGTAGTTTCTCGGCCGTCCGCCACATACTCCACAAAGTCGCAGTGTCTTTGTGTTCGTTTCTTGCGGCAGGAGCTAGGGGGGCGGGAGTCGGCCCTGGGGGGCAGCGGGGAAAAACGCGAAAAAATTTTCGCTGTGAAGTATGGACAAGGCTGTCGATCTTGTTAAATTGAAGGCGTGCGAGTGTGAAGAGGCGGTGAGCGCTGGAAGGTTTTGGCTTCATCCATTCATAGTCGCACGACGGTTATCGCTCCTGGCCTCTTCTCTGTTCCGGCCCCGCCGACTTACTGCGAAGTGAGCGGCGGGGTTTTTTATTTGTTGGGCGGGGCGATCTTCTAGCCGGTTTGTGCCTCGGCGCGATCTTTCTCGCGGCAAGACACGACTCCTCTCACCGTCTCCCGCCAAGACGCGATGCCTTGTTTTCGGGTCGTGGGATGTCTTGGACGGTGCGTCGCGTGGTGTCCTGGAAGGTGATCGAAGCCGTCAACCTCGGGTGGCCCCGGGTGCTGTGGCGACCTGGGTTTCCAAGATGCAAAGGTCCCTCCCAAAATGTGGCCGCGGGTGGCCCCGGGTGCTTTGCCAACCGGGGCTTGGAAGAGGCCTCCGCCGGGACGGCGCACGGTCAGAAAACCTGGTGTTGGAGCGCGTCCCTCCGACGGTCCGACAGATTACGAGCGTCTGTCTACCGTGTTTGCAATCGCCCGGGCAGCCGCTACGCTCAAGCCGCGGAGGATGACCCACGATGCACCGTACGACGCAAACGAGCACCGGGACGCCCTGGCAGATCGTCGCGGAAGATGCCGCGGTGCTGACACTGGGGCCGCTGGTGGCACGGGTCCAGTTCGATCCGCTGGGCGTACGGTGGCAAGTGGTTTCCTGGCAGGGGCAGCTCAGCGACTTTCTGGGAGCGATGATCACGGCCGGCCCTGGTCCGCGTCCGCAGCGCCTGGCACTGGGCGAGGCCTACGTCCGCGGCAGCGACCTGATCGTGAGCTATGCGCCGCAGCCCGAGTATCCGTTCACCCCGCATTTCCGCTGGCAGGCCACCTGGCATCCCGAGCATGCCGCCGTGCAGATCGAAATGATCCTCTCGGTGCAAACCGATCGGCTCGACAGCCGGCCAGAAGCGACCCTGACCAGCTTCGCCCTCCAGTCGCGACTGTTCTCCGCCGAGGCCTTGATTCCCGAGGCGTTCGTGGAACTGACGCCGCCCCAGGTCCGAGAGGTCCGTGTCGATGACAGCCGGCAGCATCTGATCGTCTTTCGGCAAGAGGAGCTGGGCGTCTCGTACGCAGAAATGGTCCACAGCTCCGATTTCGTCCAGCGGACGCTGCGGCTGGATCAGACCCCGTGGCGGGTGGAGTCGCTGCTGTTTCCCGAACGGCTCGAAAAGGGAGTGATTCGCCGCGGGCGGATCAGCGGCTGGCTGCTATCTGCCGAAAACGACTTGGCGGCGGCGGTGGCCCTGGCCCGCCAATTCGAGGAGGAGCCGCCGCCGCTGACGGCATGAAGTCGGTCTGCGGCCGGTGCGTGAC
>Ga0101944_10006280_pt1 | contig 12797 bp, 11 predicted proteins | sample DewCreD2012metaG_FD_75245 | JGI IMG/M metagenome (GOLD analysis project Ga0101944, IMG submission 75245) | Hot spring sediment bacterial and archeal communities from British Columbia, Canada, to study Microbial Dark Matter (Phase II) - Dewar... ... | reverse complement strand
TGTCCAATCAAGGATAGCAAGGACTCCATGCACAAATGGAGTGAGTTGAATACCACTTAGATTTATTATAAGCGAAACCAAAGCAAAAATAGTGACAATGATCATTATAGTATTCAATACAGGTATGGCTAATGATCTGATTTTTTCGTCGTCTATCTTCATAATGTATTTTGTTGATTTCGCATGTAGATTGAATTGTAATCCATAATTTATCCATAAATCATGGATTACTTTATATCTACGCTATCTATTACTTTACCTTAAGCGATCTTATCTTCTTTTCTATTTCTGCTGCAATAAATACAATAGATGATACGCCAAGAGCAAAAATTAACTCAAAGAAAGTCAATGGCTGTGTCTTAAATATTGGATTCAGAAATGGAATATAAATTGTCGCCATCTGGAGAACAAATGTTAGTAGAAAAGCCCATAAAAGCGGCTTATTGGTTAATAAACCTAACTTAAAAAGCGATTCCTTCTCTGATCTTATGCTAAGAACATTTCCCATTTGACTTAGACATAACACAGTAAACACCATTGTTTGCCAATCGCCTGTATCCAATATTTTAATTGCAAAAAATTGTGTAAATAAGCATAAAACACCCATAAGCAAACCGACCCAGATGGTATATGCGCCAAGCCCATGAGCAAAAATGCTTTCTTTTGGATGTCTTGGCGGTCTGCTTAGAACATCTTTTTCGGCAGGTTCAGCCGCAAGCGCAAGCCCGGGTAATCCATCGGTTACAAGATTTATCCATAAAATATGAATAGGCAATAAAGCAATTGGTAACCCAAAAAACGGAGCAAGAAATATAGTCCATATCTCACCAGAATTGCTAGACATTGTATATCTAATAAATTTGCGGATATTATCGAATACTCGTCTTCCTGATTTGACTGCCCTGACAATAGTTGCGAAATTATCGTCAAGGAGTATCATCGAAGAAGCTTCTTTTGATACGTCTGTTCCCGTAATACCCATAGCAACGCCTATTTCTGCCTTCTTTAATGCAGGTGCATCATTTACTCCATCACCAGTCATTGCAACAAAGTGTCCTTTATCCTGAAGGGCTTTTACTATTTTGAGTTTCTGTTCAGGTGCAACTCTTGCATAAACTCTGACATCTTCTACTATTTCCTCAAAGGCTTCCATAGACATTTCTTCTAGTTCTCGTCCTGTAATTATCGCATGTGAATTATTATCTTCAAGGATACCAAGTCTTTTTGCTATTGTCTTTGCTGTAATAGGGTGATCGCCTGTAATCATAACAGTTTTTATACCTGCTGATTTACATAAAGCAACTGCTTCTTTGGCTTCTTCTCTTGGCGGGTCCATCATTCCTACAAAGCCTAATATCGTAAGATTAGCTTCTACATTTTCTGGCTGGATATTATCAGGTATTTCATTCCATTCCTTAAATGCAATACATAAAACTCTTAATCCATCAGAAGCCATTCTATCGTTCACTTTTAGAATTTGTTCGGTATCTATTGATTTTATTTTCCCGTCTATAAGGATATTTTTTGACATCAAAATCAGATTGTCTAATGCACCTTTGGTAAAAGAAATGAAGCCATTGTTCCATTTATGAAACGTGGTCATACATTTCCTTTCAGAATCAAAAGGAATTTCTGCAACTCTTGGAAATTCCTGTTCTAATTCTCTTTTATTGAAACCAGAATCATTTGCAGTATTATATAACGCAATTTCTGTTGGATCTCCTATAACATTACCTTCGGAATTTATCTGCACATCATTACTTAATGCCAAAGATTTAAGTAAAAGATCAATATACAAATCTTTATGACTCTGCTCTCTATTTAGGTCTTTTGTATATAATAATTGATCATTTACATAAACTTCCTCACATGTCATTTTATTTAAAGTGAGTGTTCCTGTTTTATCAGAGCAAATATATGTTACAGAGCCTAATGTTTCTACTGCGTGAAGCGTTCTGATTAAGGCGTTTTGTCTTACCATATTTTTTGCGCTGAGTGCAAGAGTAATGGTAATTACTGCTGGCAAGGCTTCTGGAATCGCAGCGACAGCAAGTGAAATTGATGTAAGTAACATTAGGATAATTGGTTCGCCTCTCATAATTCCAAAGACAAAGACAATCACACATATAGCGAGGATAGCGATTGCAAGTTTTTGGCTAAACTTAGTAAGTCTTTTTTGAAGAGGCGTTTTTGTTTCTTCTTCATTTTGAAGCATAGAAGCAATCTTGCCAAGTTCTGTTTTCATTCCAGTTTCAGTGACGATCCCCTGTCCACGACCATAAGTAACAATCGTTCCCTTGTAAACCATATTTTTTCTATCGCCAAGGGATAAGTTTTCATCTTGTAGAGTTTCTATATTCTTTTCAACGGGCATTGATTCGCCTGTAAGAGCAGCTTCCTCAACTTTTAAGTTTGCTATTTCTGTAAGTCTTATATCCGCAGGCACGATATTACCAGCCTCAAGGATCACAATATCTCCCGGAACAATATCAGAAGCAGGTATATTTGTTGTTAATCCATCTCTTATAACGATTGCGGTTGGTGAAGCCATGCTTTTTAGAGCAGACATTGCTTTTTCAGCACGATATTCCTGAACAAAGCCAATAATTGCATTAATAATCACTATTACAAGTATCGCTATGGAATCTGATAATTCACCAATAGCACCAGATACAATAGCAGCAGCTATTAAAACGATTATCATAAAGTCTTTAAATTGGTCAAATAGCATTGCAGGAATTGTCTTTTTCTTTTTTTCCTCCAATTCATTAAGACCATATTTTTCTAAACGGATTTTTACCTCTTCAGGCAAAAGCCCTTTCGCTATATCGGTTTTTAATTCGGTTAATACTTGATCAATATTAAGTTTCCACCATTGATTCATTTGATATTCCTTATTTTTAACGAGTAAAGAATTTTGCATTATTTTTGGGCTTATTGATAACAATGATAATGTTGCCTAATTATATCATAAATTAATCAAAAACTCAACTTGATGTGGATATATCTAAAAAGGCGGGAAGTTTATGATTGTGATTTTCGTTACTTAAGCTAATTATACATTTTATTGAGCAACTCTAATGTTTTCTATCGTCTTTTTCCTGAACAGGCTTTTACACATAGCCCGCATATATGTTGCCCAAGATTCTCTTTTTTTCGGAAAATATCAAGTTGCTGATAGCAGGCATTTAGATCAAAATCCGCTGGCTTCTCCTTTATTGCGCCTGCTGGACAGGCACTAATGCACTTTCTGCATGATCCACAATCTCCCGCTTTTTCGCCATCAACTTTTAGGGGCATATCTGTCAATATAGTAGCATAACGAACTCTCCCGCCATAAGTCGGATTAACAAGAAGTATGCTTCTGCCGATCCAGCCCAAGCCTGCAAATCTTGCGATCATTTTATGCGAAACATGACCAGTCATTGGCGGAGTCCAGCTTGAAACCTGAGAAGCATGTATCGGTAAAGCATCATATCCTTGATCTTGTATGTATGCAACTAGCTTTAATGTCGCCTCATCAAGAAGCGCATTAACCCTTTTATAATGAAAAAGATACATCTGCGTTGGTTTATCAATAATGCTCTCCAAAACTCTATCCGATAGATGATAACCTATTGATATGCCATATTTCAGACCATCATAAACTTCTATTGGCTCTATCTTAAATTCGCTCTGTAGCCCTTCAATATCAGCCACGCCAAAAAGCGACATTCCGTTTTTTATTGCTATTTCTTTTAGCCTATCATAATTTTCCTGTAATAAGTCATCTGACATGATGTTTAGTCTCCAGTTCTATAAGTTTTTTCTTCCAATCCAATCCGCCTGTAAAGCCATGCAGTTTGCCATCAGAACCAATAACACGATGGCAGGGAATTATAATCGGAATGGGATTTTTACCAAGAGCATTGCCAACTGCACGAACAGCCTTTGTATTGCCAATTTGGGTAGCAACCCATTTATAGCTTCTTAATTCTCCATAAGGTATATTTTTTGCTACATTCCAGACGCTCTTTTGAAATTCTGTATATCCACTCAAATCAAGCGGGATTTGAAAATTTACTTGTTTTCCTTTAAAGTATTTTATTAATGCGTTTTTTGTCTCTAAAAGGTATGATTCCTCCGAATATTCTGCATTAGCAATCGTTTTTATTATAGATTCTCTGTCTTGCATTGGAAGGATAATTTTGTTTATGCCTGCGGGAGTCCCTGCAATGCCCATCCAGCCTATATCTGTTTCAAATGTTATAAAATTTGAAGTCATTATTCTAATATATAATAGTTACATTAACGACCACTAAATAAGTCAATAAACCAACTAAACCCTAGCAACTGCATGATAACACCAACCAATATAACTGCAATAATAAGCAATTTTCCCCAATCCTGTCCTTTTAGGCTACCCAAAAGCAAGGGTTCTTTTGAAAGATATGCGCTTGCCGCATAAAGCTCTTCGCCCATAAGCGTATAATCGCAGGTCGCTATAAAGAAAGGTAATTGGGTTATGGAATCAGTTCCTGCTATTTGAAGTGCGCCAACCGAGTTTCCAACCTCGCTAAAAATCAACGATTCTGCCAAAAATGATCCCATATAGAATATCGTTGCAGGTTTATCACGCATTATTATCCCATCAACCGCCGCCGCATAAGCAAATTGTTCCTCTGCAACAAAATATATATCCTCTTGGTGATATGTTTCTGGATGTCCTGCATCAAGATGGGCATTCTGGACGACTTCACGCCCAATATTCATAACAACAGGGTCGTTGCAGGGAATAGAGAGCATAGTATTGTATTCAGCAGAGGTGCGCGCTACTTGAGATAAAATATTCATTGATGCGATAGTTGCCATGCCTCTAATACTGCCTGTTCCTGTTATGTATAGCATGGAACGACCCATCTCAGTTGCTCTGCCGATAGCTTCGTTTATTGCATCCAATCCAGAAATATGCCTTATAAATGGCTGTTTTCCTGATCTTGTATATAATATGCAAATTAGCAATATTAAACCAAAAATAATGATACCAACTCCTGTTGGTATCATCTTTTTGTTAATCCATTGCGCCTTTGGTATAAAGGGACCTGCTATAGCTGAATCTGTTATATTACCTGCTTTATCCTTTGCCTGAATGATATAATAATAAGATTGTCCTCTCTGCAGTTTGTTATCGACATATTTGCTAGAGCCTGCAATTGCTTCGCTAACAACCTTCATATCTTTTTCATTTTCAGGCGATCTCAGGATAGTATAGGAAACTACGTCTTTTTCACCATTCTTATCATCATTAGATAATTCCCATTTTAGCGTAATGCTACTCCCATCATCATTGGGCGTATCATAGGCGTTTATGTTTGATGGTGCAGAAGGCGGATTGTCACAATAGCAGATGCTTGCTACAAGCAGAAGTATTATCGCTATTGATATTTTTAGCATTATTACGGCTCTACTTCCCACTCTTTGAGACCCAAAGGCATAGGCGCAGGACGTTCAATCTTGGTTTCCATTGCTATATGCTGACCCGATAGAGATGATTTGTCAAACGCTGTCATAACCTCAAGGGCATGATATGCGAGTTCCCCGCTTGCTCTATGTTTTCTTCCTGAGCGAATAGCACGAACCATATCAATGACGCCGATCATCCTTGCATTATTTGGAAACGCCAATGGAACTTCTGTCCAATCGCCTTTTGCAGAGACAAGCACCTGTCCACCAAATCCATTAGGATCAGGCACTTTCATTGACCCTTCTGTTCCGTATAACTCAATACATGGCAAAGAATGTCGCCACATATCAAAACTCATAATCATTGTCACGATTGCCCCATTGCAAAACTCTATCGTTCCAGCAAGATGAGTTGTAACTTTTACAGGGATACGCAAGCCTTTGACAGCTTCGCTTGTTGCTATTCTTTCATCAAAAGCCTTTGTTGTAACTCCGGCGACTCGTTTTGCTGGACCTAATATATTAATCAATGCAGTTGTATAATAAGGTCCCATATCTAGCATGGGCCCTCCGCCAATATCATAATAAAATGCAGGATTATGATGCCAGCTTTCGTGTCCATGTCCGCACATGAAAGCAGTTCCTGCGATTGGTCTGCCGATAGCCCCTTCATCAAGAGCTTTGCGCGCTGTTTGTCCACCAGCACCCATAAATGTATCAGGCGCAGAACCAACCCTTAACCCTTTTTTCTCTGCTAGCTGTATTAACTTGTATGCCTCTTCAGTGCTTACGCCAAGAGGTTTTTCGCCGTAAACGTGTTTTCCTGCTTCCAATACCTGCAATCCTATTTCAACATGCGCTCTTGGTATCGTAAGATTAACCACTAGCTCAATCTCTGGATCAGCAAGCATTTCATCAACGGTTACAGCCAGACAGCCATATCTTTCTGCTGCTGATTTTGCTGCTTCCATCCTGATGTCTGCGCACGACTTGATTTCCAGAACATCGGTTCTTTGCGCACCACCGAAATATGCACCGCTGATACCACCGCACCCAATAATCCCGATTTTCATTTTTTCTGCCACTTATAAACCTCCGTTAGTTGATTTTTTAATTTATTATTCTTCAGGACGACTCTCAGTTACAACGATAAGATAATCATTGCTACCAACAACAACATCCCCTTTGGGATTCGTAACCAAGTTCCCATCCTTTTCTACGCCTAAAATGATACCATCATAGTCATTCTTAAAATCTGCCAAAATAGCCTTAAAAGCCTTTCCATGATATTTGCTTGGGCATTTGATCTTATAAAGTTCATTGCCATACTTATTGCTTAATATCTCGGAAACAACCTTTGTAACGCCATGATCCATTGCCGCTTGACTGAGTAATTTTGAAGTCAATCCACCAGTAACGATTATCTCGTCTGCGCCTGCTCTATTGCAATGAACAACATTATTCTCATCACTGATCTGAACAATGACATATATTTTCGGCTGTTCACGCTTAATTGCCAAGACAGTTAATATCGCCTGACCATCTCCAATATTGCTTGTAGTTGATTCGTCTTTCAGAACTATCGCTACGCTTGCATCACGAAAGCACGCCATTTCTAATTTATTTATATCCGATGGATCGCCTTTAATAAATTCGACAAAATTCTCATCTATTGGCTTTTCTTCAAGGTTTGCGATTATAACAATATCTTTTTTCCCATTATCAGTATGTATCTCCGATATAACATCAGGCGCACAGTAATTCCAGCCACAAAGGATAAAATGATCTTTCATATTTTTCAAGGCTCTTAACCCCCTGTCTTTATTTAGTTTTCTCTCAACAAAAATACTGGCAATCGTTGCTGTAAACATACCGAGAAAGCCAATCCCAAAAATCATAATTATTATACCAACGATACGACCACCCGTAGTCACTGGAAATATATCACCATATCCAACTGTTGTGATTGTCACAAATGTCCACCATATCGTATCACCTATGGAATCAATATTGTCATTTTTCCCTCTCTCAAACAGGATCATACCAATTACACCTAATATAACTACTGCAAGGGTCATTATAGTTAGTCTTCCAAGAAATTCCTTTTTTAAATAGCGAATATACTTCTTAAATATTACAAAAAATAACATAATAACCCCCTTTGTAGATGGATGTATCCTTAAAATTTAAGATTGCTCAACGACTAATGATTGATCAGATTAATTTTTTTGGGGAATAGAACGCTGATGAAACGAATTAGGCAGATTGAAGCTGATTTAGTTCGTAATGAGTGATAGTTGATACTTAATGTTCTATGCGTTATGCTTAATACGTCTTACGTTTCACGCATTACATTTTACGATTCTATCCGCTTTAATCCGCCAAATCCGCTCAATCAGCGTTCTATAAATAATTAATCTGGTTGACCACTAATCAACCAATTCAGCAACCTTATCTTTATTCAGTTTTTTAACAATGGCGGTAATTAGCTTTACAGTATTGTCATAATCATCACGATTTATTATCCCTGCGTGGCTATGAATATACCTGCATGGAACACCCATCACCAAACATGGCGCGCCTCTCATGTTAACGTGCATTGAACCTGCATCTGTTCCTCCTCGTTCCATAACATCTAGCTGATATGGTATCTTATTTTCCTCTGCAGTATCAATAGCAAGATCACGTAATTTTAGATTAGGGATCATACTTGCATCCCTCAATAATATTGCAGGTCCTTTTCCCAGAGCTTCCATAGATTCTTCTTTCTTACCACCGGGGACATCACTTGCAATGCCAACTTCAAGGGCTATCCCAACATCAGGCTGAACCGCCCACGAACTTGTTTTTGCACCTCTAAGACCGACTTCCTCTTGAACTGTGCCAACGCCATAAACTGTATTTTCGTGTTTATCGCCAACTAGATTCCTGATAACCTCAATGAACAATGCACAGCCAATACGGTCATCCCATGCCTTTGCAAGATACGCCTTGCCATTATTCAATATCTGAAAAGGGCTATATGGTATTATCGGATCGCCAAGACGGATACCAAATTCCTCTTTCGCCTGTTTTGCATCGCTTGCGCCAACATCTATAAACATATCTTTAATGTCAACAACTTTGTTTCGTTCATCATCAGATAGTATATGCGGTGGTTTTGACCCGATTATTCCATTTACATCACCTTTTGATGTCTTGATAACGACCCTTTGAGCAAGCATTACTTGATTCCACCAACCACCAAGCGGACTAAATTTTATAAAGCCTTCCTCTGTGATGAGTTTAACCATAAAGCCTATTTCGTCCATGTGTCCTGCAAGCATTATTTTGGGGCTATCGCTTGTGCCTTTTTTCTTACAAATAATACTTCCTAGATTATCATATTCAATATCAGTAATATCTTTAAGTTCCTCTTTTATGAAGTTTTTTACTTCCGCTTCATATCCCGAAACACCCGATATATCGGTAATGTCCTTTAGCAATTTCAAAGTTTTGTCTTGTGTCATTTAATATCTCCTTAAATCTCTATCCTTGTTCTTTCCATTGCAGAACGATAACCCGCATCAACGATCTGCATTACCTCATAAGCCCTTTTTGTTCCAGCGATCTCAGATTCTTTGCCCGTATTAATGACATCAGCGAAATGCCTCATTTGAGCAGTTATTGGATCAAATTCTTGTGGTGGCAATGTAACTTCCTGAGACTTTTCGCCAATCATATATGTTAGATTTCCGCCATTGGAATCAAGGCATCCATTTGTTCCATGTAAGGTTACTCGCATTTCCCCCGGAAGTGTGATATAACACGATACAATAGACCCGATTCCACCGTCGGGATATTCTAATATAAGAACAGCCTTGTCATCAACATCATATTCAGCCTTCGGTGCGCCTTTCATTGCGCCTGTTGACGCATACACAGCAGAAGGCATTCCTCTATACCAATGAACCATGTCAAGAATATGCCACCCAGCGTCAATTATTGCGACTCCGCCTGACAATTTCTCTACGCCACGCCAACTCCAGTTTCCATCAATTGCGCCTCCCCAGCGATAGATGATAGCACCTCTAGTCAGAAAAAGGTCACCCAACGCACCCGAATCAACTATCTCTTTTCCCTTTATAAAAGCAGATGAATATTTGTTTTGTCCTGCAAGAAACAATTGCTTTCCGCTCTTTTTTGCACAATCAACCATCATTTTTGCATCAGAAAGCGTTTTCGCAAAAGGTTTTTCTTTGAATACATGCAATCCGCATTCCAGAGCAAAGGTTACGACTTCTCCATAAAGATAATGAGGCAATGCCATTATAACCGCATCCATATCACCACGCTTGCAAAACTCTTTATAGTCCGTATGTGCCTCAACCTTAAATTCTTCTGCTACTCGTTTGGCAATTTCAGCATTATTATCGCATACTGCCACCGGTTGCATTAGGTCAGAACAGTTATTTACCGCAACTCTGAATTGATGTCCACCAATTCCACCGACACCTATTGCGCCTATTCTAATCTTGCTCATTTATTCTTCTCCACTGGTTAAACCCAATAAATTATAATGTCATTCCAGCGAACGCTGGAATCCAGAAATATAATAAAATATCCACACCGATCTGACTAATCCATACAATCAGCGTTCTATTCTTAATTACTTATGAGAAGCAATTATAAATCCCAATGTTCCGCCCAAAAGCGTTTGAAATCCGCATTTGTATAAAACCATTGTAAAAGGTTGACATAACGAAAGCATACCAAATACAATAAGCCCTATGGATAGCCATTCATTAAGGGTTTTTCTTGCTGATATTATCACAAATACGGGCATAGCAATCAAGAATATAATAAAGCCATAAGAAACGGGATTATAAATATATAGCTCATAATAATCCGCCAATATTATCTTTGACAGCATAGAAAACCAACCAAATAACATAACAAGCATAATCACGATCTCAATTATTTTAAACCTTTGTTTCATATAATAATTCTCCATAGAAAAAATAATAACTCTATAAGAACCAGTAAAATGTTACTATACATGATATTATATTATGGTAATTGTTATATTAATAGTTTAACATATTAGATGGAATCTAGTCAAACCATATAAATCCAAACCAAGCATAATTTTTTTGTCCGTGACAAAATATCATGAGAAAAAATGTATTGCATAAAACAAAAAGATGACATATGCTTAATTCAATTTGCCTACCTGATTGATTAGACCAAGGCTAACTTTTATTAATACTGTCGAATTTTTGATGATTTGACTGACTGATAATTTCTGTGGTTGCTTAAAAAGCGTTGATCTTATTATACATCTATGATAACATACAATATGTTTCGTCATTTGTATATAACAATAGTATTTATATATCATTGTCTTACTTTTGGATGTGGTCAAAATTTTTAAAAGGAGGTAAAAAATGGGCAAAAAAGTAAATATGGCTATCGTAGGTCTAGGTTTTGGGTCAGAGTTTATACCGATATATCAGAATCATCCTGACGTGAATCTGGTTGCTATATGCCAACGCACAAAAGATAAACTTGATAAAATAGGTGATACATTTGGCGTGGAAAAACGCTATACAGATTTTGATGAACTAATCAAAGATGAAGAAGTGGAGGCTGTTCACATCAACACACCTATACATAATCATGCGCCTCATAGCATTTCTGCGCTAAATGCGGGAAAGCACGTAGCCTGCACCGTTCCGATGGCAACAACCGTTGAAGAATGTAAAAAGATTGTTGATGCACAAAGAAAATCAGGCAAAAATTACATGATGATGGAAACGACGGTTTATTCACGTGAATTTTTATATGTAAAGGAACTGCGTGATAAAGGCGAACTTGGTCGGATACAATTTCTTCGTGCTGCGCATCATCAAGAGATGGCTGGTTGGCCCGGGTATTGGGAAGGTCTTCCACCGATGCACTACGCTACACATTGCGTAGGACCATGTTTGGCGTTATCCCAAAAACTGGCAGAATATGTGTCTTGTTTTGGTTCAGGGCGTATTTCAGAAGACCTTATACCAAAGTATAATTCACCATTTGCAATAGAGACATGCCATATTAAGCTGAAAGATTCCGATCTAAGTGCAGAAATTACAAGATCGCTTTTTAATACAGCAAGGCAATATATAGAAAGCTTTGATGTCTATGGCAGTAAAATGACTTATGAATGGCAGCAGATTGAACATGAAGACCCGGTAGTTTTTGTCGGTGAAGAACCAAAACGAGTTCATGTTCCTGATTTTGCGCATCTTTTACCTGAGCCTATAAGGCAATTTACGACTAAAGGCGTTTATGATATGGAGGAAAATCAGCATCTTTCATTCATTCAAGGCAGTGGACATGGCGGGTCACATCCACATCTAGCACATGAATTTGTTATGAGCATAATTGAAGATCGTGATCCATTTCCGAATGCTGTCCAGTCAGCTAATTGGACATGTGTCGGAATTATTGCTCACGAATCTGCTTTGAAGGGCGGAGAGCTAATGAAACTGCCGGAGTTTTGATTTATAAATACATACCACCGCTAAGATCGGTGGTATGATTATATAGTTCGTCAGGGAGATTTAATATCGACACAATTCAAATAGTCATCCTATCAAGTATAATAATCATTTTAGCTTTTGTTATCAGGGGCTTAACTGGCTTTGGTTCTGGTTTAATAATGGTTCCCTTGATGCTTTTGTTCCTTGACATCAAGATAGTTGCTTCTATTGCCGCTGTTTTTGCTGTTCCTAGTGGAATTATGCTGATCTTCACCTTTCAGACAAGGAAATGGATTAGAAAAGATATATTACCAATGCTAATTAGCGGAGCTATTATTGGAACTATCATCGGAACTTATATAATCGCATCATACAAAAGTGATATACTTAAAAAGGCTTTTGGCATATTTCTGGTTTTATATGCCTTAAAAATGCTTTTTTGGAATAAAAATAAACTTAAAGATCCTAATAAATACTATGGAATTCTAGCGGGATTTTTGGGTGGAACACTAGGAGGAATGTTTAGCACAGGAGGACCTCCTGTAGTTATATATCTTAATAGCATAACCAATGATAAAAAGATTTTTAGGTCAACTATATTATTTTATCTGCTTGTGGTTAACACTTGGCAGTTAATCACATATATATACAGTGGTTTAATCACAACAAATGTTTTGATTTTGTCATTATATTTAGCTCCAGCTTTTATTATTGGCAGTCTTTTAGGTTCATTGATTCATATAAAAATCAACGATAGTCTTTTCAATAAGGTAATCGCCTTAGTTCTATTAATTACGGGTATTAAAATAATTATATAAATGATCAAAAACTAAATTTGGAAAGTATGAA
>Ga0101944_10006279_pt1 | contig 12802 bp, 7 predicted proteins | sample DewCreD2012metaG_FD_75245 | JGI IMG/M metagenome (GOLD analysis project Ga0101944, IMG submission 75245) | Hot spring sediment bacterial and archeal communities from British Columbia, Canada, to study Microbial Dark Matter (Phase II) - Dewar... ... | reverse complement strand
ACCCCGAAGCCTTGGACCTGGAAAAGGTCAACCGGTCTTTGGCAAAGCTCAAACGCGGCCGCCCTGCGTTGGGACGCGGGCCACGATCCTGATGCAGCGCGACGGCGTTCGCTAGATTCGTGGTTCGATTTGGGCTTGCCTGACGGTCCCTCACGCGGCAACATGCCGCCGGTCGTTACGGGTCTATTTTTCCCGGCTCCAGAGCGCCCGCGGCCGCAACACGCAATCGAGGTCGCCTTCGCCCATGACTGTGTCACGAGCGGCTGCCTGCGCCGCCATTGTCCTTGCCATCCTGTCGCGAGGGGAAACGCGATCCCTCGCCCAGACGCCGCCGGAGTCTCCCGCGCCCATCGCGGCCGTCGAAATCCCGCTTTCGAAGTCATCGGCGCCAGGCTCCCAAGGCCCTGTCATCCGTGACATCGAGTTCCGCGGGCTCAAGACAGTGGACGAGCGCCAGGCGCTGCGAGCCCTTCCTTTTCGTGAAGGCGAGCCCCTGCCGCGACTGGCGCCCGGCCGCCTGATTCAGGACCTGTATGCGACGGGGCTGTTCCAACCAGACATTCGCATCGCCGAGGAGAGCGTTCCCGGCGAATCCGGCGCCATCCGCCTCATCATCACGGTTATCGAGAATCCGATAATCGAAGAGATCACCGTGTCGGGCAGCGAACGGATCAAGGATCGTTCCCTGCTGCGCAAAATCCACAACAAAGGATTCAAGCCCAACAAGATGCTGACCTCCAAGGGCCTGGAGGAAATCCGCAGCGTCGTGCTGAAGGAATACCATTCGCGCGGTTATGCCGAGGCGCTGGTGACCGTGAACTCCGAGCCGGGCGCGGTGGACGCGACAAAGGTCGCGATCCGCGTGGTGATCGTCGAGGGCAAGCGGCGCATCCTGCGGGACCTGACGCTCAAGGGGAACGAGCATATTTCGGGATTGATGCTGCGCCTGATCATGGACAACAGGGGTTCCTGGGGGCCATTTACCAGCTACTACGATGCCGAGGCGATGAAGGGCGACATCGAGGCGATCCGCATCTTCTACGTCAACCGCGGCTACCTGGACGCCGACGTCAAAGCGGGCGAGCCGCAGACCGGCGGCGAAGGCCGCAAGGCCTGGATCAGCCCGGTGATCGAGATCACCGAAGGGCCGCGCTATCGCGTGGGCGAAATCAAGGCCCAGGGCGTGTCGGTGTTCACCGAGTTGGAGGTCGTCGCTCCGTTCGACAAGAGCCGGGGCCGGTATTACTCCGGGGCGCGCACCCGGGATGCCTTGGAGAAGGTGACGCGGCTGTATGGCGACGCGGGCTACGTCAACGCCGAGATCGATCCGGACTTTGACCTGCATCCGGACACAGGGCAGGTCAACCTCATCCTGAAGGTCACCGAGCACAGCCAGATTTACGTCGGGCGCATCCTGGTCAAGCGCGGCGACATCGACAATGGCGACGACGCGCCATGGTGGGAGCGGCTGTATTCGGGCGTGGCGCCGCCGATCAAGGAGCAGGCCATCCTGCGCGAGGTGGAATTGCAGTCCGGCGACGTGTATCGCAGCTACCGCGAGCTGAACAGCAAGCGTCGGCTGGAGAATCTGGGAGTCTTCGAGAAGGTGACGATCCGGCGCGAGCCGACGGCCGATCCGACGGTCAATGACGCTGTGATCGACGTCCAGGACGCCAACGACACCGGCCGCATCGCCGTCGGCCTGGGCTATGGCGACGCCACCCGAGGCTTCGTCTATCTGTCCTACACCGAACGCAACCTGTTCGGCGAGGCGCGCGACCTGCGCGCCAGCGTGACGCTGGGTGAGGAGGCGTGGGGATCGACGATCGGATATCTGGACCGCCATCTGGACGACACGGACTTCTCACTGGGCGTGGACCTGTTCTACGAAAACTATCAACGCGTCGAATACAGCGAGCGCCTTGCCGGCGGCGCCGTCACGCTGGGCCATCCGCTGGGCGACCGCGACCGCTACAACATCCGGGTCAAGACCTATCACGTCGATCTGGATTCGGACGATGACGAAGAACAGACCGAGGAGGACCTCGACAAAAGTTACGTCGTCGCCACCGTCCGGCCCAGCATCACGTTCGACCGCCGGGACGATCCGGGGTTTGCGACGCGCGGCTATGAAGCCACCTTCGCCGTCGAAGGGGGCTACGGCGACGGTGGCATCGCCAAGTTTGAAACCGATGTCGAGCATTTCACGCCGCTGCCCGCCGAGTTCGTCTGGGCCAAACATCTGCGTTTCGGCATCATGCCTACCGACGCCGAGGACGTGGGCATCACCGAGCGCTACTTTCTCGGCGGCTCGGACAGCCTGCGCGGCTTTCGTTTCCGCGGCGCAGGCCCCAAGGACGCCAAGGACGACGATATTCCCATCGGCGGCGCCTCGACGCTGCTGCTCCAGAATGAGCTGCGCTATCCCATCGCCAAGCAGCTGAGCGTCCTGACGTTCTTTGACCTCGGCCTGATCGGGGAAGAGCCGCTGGACTACGATTCGCCGCGCACGTCCGCCGGTATTGGCGGGCGCTACAACACCCGTCCCGTCACCATTGCCGTCGATCTGGGTTGGGCCATCGAGAAGGACGAGGACGACGACACCGAGATGTTCCATCTGAGGCTGGGATCGAGATTCTGAACTATAGGCGCGGCGCGTCCGCATCGCGCGGCGCGTCCGGCGGCGGCTCGGTCTCGATCTCGAGCGGCGCGACGAGGTGTTCCTCGCCCCGGCGGCTGAAGATTCGCCAGAAACAAAAAACGCACACCCCGACGATGGCGGCCCACGAGGCCAGCAGCAGGAACCATCCCGACGTGGTCATGCCGGCGGCCGGCGCGGCGGTTTGCGCTGCGGCCAGAACGGTCGTGGTGACTTCGGAAGAATTCATTGGCGCGGGACCTCCTGCTTGGGATGGTTCTTCCAGGAGTAGTGGATCAGCCAGCACAGTCCGCCCAGCAACACCGCGATGGACAATCGCGTGGCGCCGGCCGCGCCCCACTGGTCATAGGCGAATCCGCCCAGGATGATCAAGACGTAGGTGGGCGTGACGTATTGGATGACCCCTTTGTAGAAGGCCGGAATCCGAATCTCGGCTCCCAGATGCAGCTCGTTCCATCCGCGGTCGATTCCAAAGACCCAGCCGAACAAGATCAGTTCGATCAGCGCAAAGACCACCAGCGCCAGCGTTCCGCCCCAGAAGTCCAGGATATCCACCGCCCCGTCCTTCAATCCAAAGATGGCCAGCTGGGACATCAGGAAGCACACCCACGCCGTCACGGCCACCGCCCGGCGGCGGGTCAGATGAAACTCATCTTCAAGGAACGACACGGCCGGCTGCAACAACGAGATGGACGAGGTCACGCCCGCGATAAACAGCAGGGCAAACCACAGGAAACAGAAGACCGGGCCGGCGGCCATGCCCGAAAATATCTGCGGCATCGTCACGAAGCCCAGATTAAACGCGCCGCTTTGGGCGATGGACACGGCGTCCGCGGGTCCGAAGAAAACCACGGCCGCCGTAATCACCAGGCTGCCTCCGATGATCACCTCGAAAAACGTGTTGGTGGCCGCCGCCGTCAGCCCCGACAGGGCGATGTCATCCTTGGGTTTGAGATAGCTGGCGTAGGTCAGGATGACGCCGATGCCCACGCTGAGGGTGAACAGGACCTGCCCCGCGGCCTTCAACCATGTCGTGGGATTCTTCAGCGCCTGGAAGTCGGGATTCCATAGAAAACCCATTCCCGCGCCGACCGTCCATTCCGGATGGGCCGCGGGCGCCGACAGCGTGAAGACGCGAATCGTCAGAATAATCCCCAACACCGCCAGCAGGGGCATGGCGATTTTGTTGACGCGCTCGATGCCGCGCGTCAAGCCGAGATAGACGATGCCGAAGTTGGCGGCGAATGTGATCAGATAGAACACATACGCCGGACCGATGCCGTTGAAGTATTCATTGGATTCCAGCCCCTGATAGCCTTTGAGAAACGCCTTGAAGTGTTCGGGCGTCTTCAGCGTTTCCAGGTCGCCGGTCAGCGAGAACCAGGCATAGCCCAGCGTCCACGATTCGATGAAGACGTAGTAGAACATGATCAACAGCGGTCCGAGCAGACCGATGGCCCCCAGATACTTGAAGACGCCGCGCCGGCCCGACACCGCGTCAAAGATGCCCGGGGCCGATCCGTGCGAATACCGCCCGCCAAAGCGGCCCAGCGCCCACTCGACCCACATCAGTGGAATGCCCAGCAGCAGCACGGCGACAACATACGGAATCATGAAGGCGCCGCCGCCGTTTTGCGCGGCTTGAACCGGAAAGCGCAGGAAGTTTCCCAGTCCGACGGCGCTGCCGGCCACCGCCAGAACGACGCCAATACGTGAGGCCCACGCCGGACGCGGCCCCGGAGCGCTTGAAGGCGCAGATTTGGATGCCATGCCGCTTCTCCCGTGTTGATGCGATTCTCCTTCATCCCTAGCGCATCCCCGCCACGGGCGCAAGGGCCACTTGCCTGACAAAAAAACGATCTTGACACAGCGCGCCGCAAGGGCGCAAAACAAAGGCTCGCGCGGGTTTCACGCGCAGGGCGCGTCTGAAACCTTTGGAACGGTTCGGGACCGGGACGCCGCCAAGGGCGCCGGGACGCGCCAGATCCAATCTTGGAAGTTCAAGAGACATGTCTGATTTTCAGGAAATCCGAAGATTGTTCACGACGCCGGAGCAGCGCCACCGGCCGTGGACCTACTGGTGGTGGCCGGGCAACAGCGTGACGAAAAAAAATCTGACCGCGCAGCTGGACGAAATGCTGGACAAGGGCATCGGCGGCGCCGTCATCGTCCCGATCTACGCCATCGACGAGACGCAGCCGACCATCGAGGCGTTCTCGCCCCAATGGAATGACCTCGTCGTCCACGTGCTGAAGGAGGCCCAACGCCGCAACTTTCTCATCTGGCTGAACATCGGCGGCGGGCGGCTGCCGGGCGGCCCGTTTGTCACCGAGCAGACGGCCTGCCAGCGTCTGGCGGCCCGATCCGAGCGGTTGCGCGGCCCCCGGCGCATCGACGCCGACATCTGGCTGTATGCGGCCAAGACCCATCAGTCCCAGCTGGGCAAGGCCGTCGGTCCGCATCTGAAGCTCGACTCGATCCATCTGCTGCACCGCGACGAACGCAATCGCGTCCGCGAGTGCATTTTCATCGACAATCCGCCCGAGCGCGGAGTCCGCTGGATCTGGTCGCTGGAAAAGGGCATCTTCGACCTGATCGTCTGTTTCCGCTATCCGACGGGCCAGCGCGTGGCTCACGCTTCGCCCGGATGGGAGGGGCTGGTCCTGGACCCCTACAACGGCGAGGTGGCGCGCGAGTTCATCCACCGCACGGTCGAGGCTTTCGGCGACACGGGCAAGGCCTTTGCCTCAAGCAGTTTTATGGGCTGGTATCTGGAGGGCTTTGAGGCCCCCGGCGCCAACTACACGCCGGACCTGTATGAACAGTTCCTGAAGCGGCGGGGTTACGACCTGCGCCGGCGCCTGCCCGACCTGTGGGACAATCTGGACAAGGACAGCGAAGGCGTCCGCCAGGACATGCTGCGCACGCTGGCCGAGCTGCAGACCGAGCGCTTCTATGATCCGCTGTTCGAGGCCATCGAGCGCCAGGGCCTGAAGTTCATGCTCCAGCCCCAGGGGGCCACAAGCAACGTCATGGCGCTGGCGGCCCGCGCCGACTATCCGGCCGGCGAGGCCATCGGGCCGCGCACCTATGAGAAATACATCGACGCCCGCGGACGGCGCTTCATCTCGTCGTCGGCCCGCATGCATGGCCAGCGGATCATCCCGGCCGAATGCTATACGCGCCTGCACCAGTCGCGCTATTGCGTCTCGCTGGAATTGATGAAAGCCTCGACCGACACGACCTTCCTCGGCGGCATTAACCACGTCATCAACCACGGCCTGACCTATACGCCGCCCGACGCCGAGCCGCCGTGGGCCTATTGCGAGCCGACGCTGATCGGGCCGGGCCAGACCTGGTGGCCCCACTACCGCCCCTTCAGCGACTACGTGGCCCGGCTCAGCGCCCTGGTCCAGAACAGCGTGTCGGTTCAGGACGTCCTCATGTATGCCCCGCTGGCCGATTCGTTCGCCCGGACGCTGGAATCCATTCCGCTCAAGCGCGGCCTGGACAACACGTGGGGCCAGGAGCTGACCGGCGAGCCGGGGATCGACAGCGGCGCGGCGATGGGCCGGCACACGCTTCCGTGCGCCGACCCCATCGATGAGGCGGGCTATCGCTTCGACTACATCGACGCCGGGACCCTGCTCAACGCGGCGCGATGCGTGGACGGCAACTACGTCGTCAACGGCTATTGCTACAAGATCATGGTCTTCCACCGCGTCGGCTATCTCCCGATCGAAGTCATGCGACGGCTGCGCGAGCTGATCCGGGAAGGATGCGTCCTGGTCGCCGTCGGCCGCACCCCGATGGGGCTGTATGGCAAGGCCGAATCCGAGGCCCATGCAGCCGAGTTCCAGGAGATTCTCGACGAGTTGTATCCACAGGGCCGGACCAAAGACAACATCCGCCCGGTGGGCAAGGGCTTGGTCTATGAGGTCGAAACGCCGGTCGATCTGGTCCGTCTGCTCGACGAACGAATCACGCCCGACGTTCGGGTCGATCCGCCGGACCCCAACTTCGGCTTTCTTCACCAGATGGCCGACGGCAAGCACATCTATTTTGTGTCCAATTGCTCCCAGAAAAACCGTCTGCTGCGGTTGGGCATGCGGATTCCCGACGGGCGCGTCGAGGTCTGGGATCCCATCACCGGCCGGATGGCCGAATGGCCCCTGTCCATCCATGAGGAGGGGCGGCTATGGGTCACGCTGGACCTGGCCTCGTATCAGTCGTATGTCGTTGTTGTGGACCCCGCGCGCAAACCGGGTCCGCGCCTGCGCCACCACACCTTCGATGACGTCGAGATCGTGGACGGGCGCCTGATCGGCTGGAGTTCCACGAATCGCAACTCGGCGACGCTGGAGAACGGCCAGCAGCGCGAGTTCATGAGCAACAACGCGGGAGGGCATGTGCGTCCGCCCGGGCTGTGGCGAATCGAGTTTCCTGCGCCGCTGAAACTGGTCTTGGAAAACGCGAAGCTCAAGTGCTGGACCAAGTCGGCCAAGACGCGGCATTTCTCGGGTTTCGCCACCTACACGAGCGACTTCGAGTTTTCCGGACGGCTCGAGGACGTGCGCTTCGAGATCGATCTGGGCCGTGTCTTTGAGGTGGCCGAAGTCCGCATCAATGGCCAGACGATCGGCGTCTCCTGGAAGCCGCCGCGTTCCCTGCGCATCCCCGACGGGGTCGTCAAGCCCGGCTTGAACCGGATCGAGATCGCCGTGTGCAACCTGGGCCACAACGCCCACCTTCTCGACAAGAGCGACTCGAAGTGGGAGCCGCGCAAAAGTTACGGCCAGACGCGCGCCGTCCGCGGCGTCAAGAAAGAGGAGCCGCTGCCGTCGGGGCTGCACGGCCCGGTCCGTGTCCGCGCGCTCCATCGCGTCGAGATCGAGTAGTATCTCATGCGCGAACTGCCGCCGCTCATCGAACACATCCTGTCCGCCCTCGGCGTCAATACGTCGCGCCTGAGATGGAAACTGCACTACTGGGAGCAGGATGCCAGGAAAAAATGGGCCGCCGCCGCCCGCCCCTCGCACGGCCAGCGCTACAAGCACTGCCGGCATTGCGGCGGACTGGCCCTGGCCGGCGATGCGCGCTGCAAGTGCGGTCACCGGCTCCCGTCATATCTGACCTACTGGATCAGCCGCCTGCTGGCGCTGGAACGCCCGGACTTTGCGATCGTTTCGTTTGCTTTTCTTTCGATCCTGACAACCGTTTTCGTCATCCAGGTCATGGTCGAGGGGGCAGGCGCGTTGATGGGCCGCCTGCAGCATCCGGCGCTTTGGGGGGGATTGCATGGCCTGTTGTTTTTCGAAGGGGAAGAATACTGGCGGGCGCTGACATTCGGACTGAGCCACTACGGCCTCCTGCATATCGCATTCAATGCGATGGCCATTTCGCAGATGCTGCCGCGCTTCGAGACGGAGATCGGCCCGTGGCGGACGCTGCTGCTGGTGACGGCGACGCAGTTGGGGGCGGGCGCGGCTTCGCTGGCGCTGTCGCCCGGAGCGCTGGTCGCGGGCGCCTCGGGCATCGCCTTTGGCCTTGTGGGTTTCGGCCTGGCGCGCGCCCAGCGATCCGGCAACCGCATGGAGCGCGATTTCTACCTTCACTGGCTTGCGTATGGCCTGGCGTTCACGTTTCTCGTGCCGAACATCGCCATCGGAGCGCATCTGGGCGGCCTGGCCGCCGGGGCGCCGCTGGGATGGTGGATGCAGGACCGGCGCGGGCGGGCCTGGATGCGCGCGGGTCGAATCGCGATGGGCGTCTTGTGTTTGGGGGCGTGGATCGTCTGCATCGGCTTCTGGACGGTGTCGGCGTCTTCGGCGCTTCGCGAGCGGCGCGCGGCCCGGGAATTGTCGCTCGGGCGCGATCCCCGGCCGGAGACGGCGCGCCATGGCTGAGCCGACTGCGGAATCCTCCCGGCGGCCATCCCCACGGCGGGCGGCGCCGCGCCACAGATTCGTGACGAACCTCGGGGCCCTGTTTCTCATTGCCACGGCGATCATCGGCTTCAGCGCGTTCAATACCGGCAACAACCTGAGTTATCTGTTTCTGTCGGTGTTGATCAGCTTTCTGGGAGTCTCGGCCGCGGCCATGGCGCGGGGACTGGGGGGCCTGAGCGTCGCGCGGGTGGTTCCGCGCCATGTGCACTCGGGCGAACCGTTCACGGTCCGTCTGCGCGTGACCAGTCACCGCCGTCGCCTGTCCGCGCATTCGGTGGCGCTGCTGGACGTGCTCGATGACGGGACCGTCGCCGGGGCTTGCTACATCTTGCGCATCCGGCCCGGCGAGACGATCGAGTGTCTCTATGACATGCAGGCGCCGCGGCGGGGCCTGTATCGGTTTTCAGAAACGCGGCTCGTGTCGTCATTCCCGTTCGGGTTTTTCCGGCGTTCGCTGAGAGTTCCGGGCGTCAGCGAGATGCTGGTGTTTCCCCGCATTGAGCCGTTGCGGGCGTGGGCGCTGCATTCGCCCGTGGACGTCGGCGACCGCGAGGCGCCAGGCAAGGGGATGGGAGCCGACCTGTATGGCCTGCGCGATTATCAAATCGGCGACAGCGCGCGGCTGATCCACTGGAAGGTCTCGGCGCGCACAGGCCGGCTCGTGGCGCGGGAGTTCGAGACCGAAGAGAAGAAACGGATCACCCTGCTGCTGGACAACGCCGTGGCGGACCCCCGGGCGCCCGAAGTCCGGCCCCCCTTCGAACGCGCCGTCATTGCCGCCGCTTCGATGGCCTCGGCGTATCTGGCAAGGGGATTCCAAGTGCAACTGGCCACTCGCGCCGGACGCGTCCCCATGGGCGCCGGCGAAGCCCATCGCCTGCGCATCCTCCGCGCGCTGGCGCAAATCGAACTGGCCCCGCGCCGCCAGGCGCCGCCGCTGACCACCTTCATCCCCGTCCATGACGAGGCGGTCATCAACATCCGCTATCTGCCCGATGGCCCTCCACCCGAGGACGTCCAGGAACTGCTCGTGTATCGGACGCCGCCCTTTGCGTCGCTCGAAGTGTGACGGCGCGCCCCGATCTTTTGGGATAGATGGTGGCTGGGAGCGCCTGTGCGAAAACTCCGGAACGCCTGGGCTGGCATGATTGGGGTCTGGCCTGACGGACGCGCGCCAGCGATTTGGAGTGCGGCGGCGAGGGCGGTTTCAAGACGCCGCCTTCCAAATCTCCGGCGCAAATCCCACAGGTTATGGCGAATGACGAACCGGCCACCCTTGGCGCTGAACGGCGCCCGAGGGATGAATCCTCTCGAGAAGCCCCGCTGAACCGGGCTGACGGATTGGGGCTTCTTTCATGGCGCGACGCGCATGGCCTGCAATGCGCCTTGCGAGGCCAGAAAATCAAGTGGCGGAGAGGGTGGGATTCGAACCCACGAAGCTTTCGCTCACCGGTTTTCAAGACCGGCGCCTTCAACCGCTCGGCCACCTCTCCGTCGCGCCGCCCGTCGCATTCCCTGCGGCGCCCGACGCTTCGTGATCCTTGCTCAAGCCGGCGGGCGGGGTCAATGCCGATCCGCTGGAGCGCATCCGTCCCTCCAATCCGTCGGACTGCAAGGGCTATGCCCTGTTTGGAGTGCGCTCTTCAGGGCGTTCGATACTCACCCGTCGTCATCGGTTCGGACGCCCTGAAGGGACGCGCTGCAAACGATTTCCGCCGTGCGGCGAACCGGGCTGACGGATTGGGGACCCGTCCACAGTCCCGCACAACTGCAGACTTTAAATCCAATACTGCTGAGTTCGGCGTGCCAGGAGGTCCCGGCCGCCGGACGGGACTCCAGGAAAACGGCCTGTGATTTTGATTTTCGTCCGGCGGCCGGGACCTGCTGGCACGCCATAGTGAACAGAAGTGGGGTTCGAGCGATCCGTCCGGCGGTCGGCGCCGCAACGCCTTCGTCAGCAGAGCGTTCAATTTCTGTCACATTTCTTCAGTCTTTATGCGCTTGACGGTTGCCGCACGCCGGCCCAATACTTTACCGGACGCTTGTCATGCGGGGCGCGGTGTCGCCTCGTTTTTTTATCTGGCGCGCGGCGCGCGGGCGAATGCTTGTGCGCAGAGGTTGTTCTCACGATGACTGGTTTCAGCGCGGAACGTCTTAAATCTCTGGCTCTGTGGGCAATGATTCTGGTCATGGCCGCGGTGCTGTATGTCCATTTCCAGCAGACCGAAAAGCGCGAAGAGCTGGATTTGACGACGTTCATGAAATACCTGGATGATAACCTGATCGTCAAGACGATGGACAAAGGAGGAGAGATCGTCGGCGAATACAAGAGCGAAACGCCGGGGATGCCTAACAAGCGCTTCTTCACCAAATACCTCAGCGGGCAGGAAGACTTTATCGGAAAGCGGATTACCGACGCCAAGGTGGCCTACATCGCCCGGGAGCCTTCGACGTTTTTCATGCAGCTGCTGAGTTTCGTTCTGCCGCTGCTGCTGGTGCTGCTGATCATGTTCTTCATCATGCGCCAGCTGCAGTCGGGCGGCGCCAAGGCGATGTCGTTTGGCAAGTCGCGCGCCCGCCGCGTGATGGAAGGCGAAACGGGTGTGACATTTGATGACGTCGCCGGCTGCGAGGAAGCCAAGGAAGAGTTGCATGAAATCGTGGATTTCTTGAAGGATCCGCAGAAATACACCCGCCTGGGCGGGAAAATGCCCAAGGGCGTGCTGCTGGTCGGGCCGCCGGGAACAGGCAAGACGCTGTTGGCCCGGGCGGTGGCCGGCGAAGCCAAGGTGCCGTTTTTCTCGATCAGCGGCTCGGACTTCGTCGAAATGTTCGTCGGCGTGGGCGCCGCGCGCGTGCGCGACCTGTTCGAACAGGGCAAAAAGAACAAGCCGTGCCTGATCTTCATTGATGAAATCGACGCGGTGGGGCGGCAGCGTTTCGCCGGCGTCGGCGGCGGACACGACGAACGCGAGCAGACGCTGAACCAGTTGCTCGTTGAGATGGACGGCTTCGAGCCCAATGAAGGCGTCATCCTGCTGGCGGGCACGAACCGGCCCGATGTTCTGGACAAGGCCCTGTTGCGCCCTGGCCGCTTTGATCGGCATATCACGGTGGACTTGCCCGATCTCAAGGGCCGCGAAGCGATCCTGAAAGTCCATTCGCGCCGGGTCAAAGTGGGGCCGGACGTCAACCTCGAAAAAATCGCGCGTTCAACGCCGGGCTTCTCCGGCGCCCATCTGGAAAATCTGGTGAACGAAGCGGCGTTGATGGCCGCGCGCCACAACAAGGAGTTCGTCAGCCAGGTCGATCTCGAAGAGGCCAAGGACCGCGTCCTGATGGGGCCCGAGCGGCGCAGCCTGGTCATGAGCGAAGAAGAAAAAATCTCGACCGCCTACCATGAATCGGGCCACGCGATGGTCGCTTTCCTCCATCCCGACGCCGATCCGGTGCACAAGGTGACCATCATTCCGCGCGGACGCGCCTTGGGCGTCACGGCCGTGCATGCGCTCGAAGACCGCCACAGCCATTCCGAAAAACAACTCAAGGCCACGCTGGTTTACATCCTGGGCGGCCGCGTCGCCGAAGAAATCAAGTCCGGCGAATACACCACCGGCGCCAGCAATGACCTGCAGCGAGTCACCGAGATTGCGCGCCGCATGATCTGCGAGTTCGGCATGAGCGAGAAACTCGGCGCGCGAACCTTTGGTTCGGCCCCCGATGAAGTCTTCTATGCGCGGGATTATTCACGCGAACCGGCCTACAGCGAAGCCACCGCCGCCATGATTGACGAAGAAATCCGCAATCTCGTCGAGGAGGCCACCCTCACGGCGCGCAAACTCATCACCGACAACCTCGATGCGTTCGAACGCCTCGCGCAGGCCCTGCTCGAACGTGAGACGCTCGACGCCGAGGAACTCGAGCTGGTCATGGCGGGCAAGGAACTGCCGCCGCTGTTCCACGCGCCCGAATCCCGCGCGCCCGGCGCCCCGCCGGCCTCCGGCGTCTCCGGCTCGCGCCGGCCCTCGAAAAAGCCCGTGCCTGACCTGGCGCCCCAGCCCGGCCTGAGCACGCCATAGCGCCGCGCCACACATAAAACCCGGCAAGAGCGTTTTTAATGATGGTCGAGCCAATTTCAAAATGTGGAGTGGAAGGGAGCGGGGGCGTCTCGCCCCCGGAAATCAACGAATGAAAT
>Ga0101944_10006278_pt1 | contig 12802 bp, 8 predicted proteins | sample DewCreD2012metaG_FD_75245 | JGI IMG/M metagenome (GOLD analysis project Ga0101944, IMG submission 75245) | Hot spring sediment bacterial and archeal communities from British Columbia, Canada, to study Microbial Dark Matter (Phase II) - Dewar... ... | reverse complement strand
ATCGATCTCTTCTTTCGCTCCGCCCGAAGGCGTGACCCAATCGGCCTTGCGCGGCCAGATCTTCGTCAGCAACACGTATTTTTCACGCGGCAACGATTTGACCACATCGCGGACGAACGGATGCGAGCCGTACAGGTCCGCCATGTCGATGAAATTGATCCCCTGATCCAGGCTATGCCGCAGCAACTTGTCAAAGGCCGCTTTGCCCGCGCGCGTATGGGCCGAGGACCGATTGTAGCCGTTGTAGCCGGTGCCCTGCGCCAATCGCGAGGCCTTGATGCCCGTTTTGCCCAGCTCGACGATGTCGCTGCCCTTGAACGACCGACTTGAGCTTGCGGCCGAACTCGGAGCCGTTCGGCCGGCCACCAACGCCCCGGCTCCAGCGGCCAACACCCCGACGAATTGCCGTCGCGAGAAATCTCGAATGCCCTCGACCATCGTAGTTGCTCCCCTGTCAATCGTTTCGCAGAACGATCCAACAATCGAAACCTCAAAAGATTCTTCCCTGCCGAAATACCTACGCCGGCCGGCTGGAAAAGCCGCGAAGTCGCCTCAGCGCGTCGAATCGAGACTCGGCGCACCGCAACGCCGCTCGGATGGTTATCGGCCGATTGTTGCGATCGATTCTAGAGGTCGCGGGCAAAAAAGGCAAACTAAGGGGTGATTCTCCCCGAGAGTATTACGCTATCCGCTGTCGTAATACGATCAGCAAGGCGTCGATAGGGGCCGTTTCCAGCGGAAAAAGCCGATACGTTGAAGCACATCGGCCCCATCGAACAAGGCAAGCCGATTCGAACACGTCCGTCGCCGCGCCGCATTTGTTTGACGACGGCTCCTCGCCCCGTCGAGCGTGCCTTCAGACAATTCACCAGAGAAATCGATGCCTCGTTTTTCCGCAGAGGTTGGCGGCCGCGCGCAGTGCTCCCTTCACCCCTGCCGGGGACCGGCGTCTGGAGGGCCTTCCTCCAGCGCCTTCGCGACCTCTGCGCCCGTGAAGAAGGTGCGCAGACGTCGCAGAACCCTTCAAGTGTGATAGTCGGCATTCAGCCGCACGTATTCGGTAGTCAAGTCGGTCGTCCAGAAGCGGATCGACGCATCGCCTTCGCCGAATCGCAAAACGATGTGAACGTCTTTTTCGTCCCGGATCGATTGCGAAACCGCCTTCTGGTCGAAGGGCACCGGGGCGCCGTTCTCGTAAAGCAGCGTTCCGTTCAACAGCAGGCTGACCCGCGAAGGATCGAACGGCACGCCGGCATAGCCGGCAGCCGAGACGATTCGGCCCCAGTTCGGGTCGGCGCCGGCAATTGCCGTTTTGACCAGCACGCTGTTGGCTACCGTGCGGGCAAGCCGCCGTGCCGACTCCCGATCGGCGCAGCCCTCGACATCGAGCGTTACCAGGTGCGTGCATCCTTCGCCGTCGGCCGGAATGGAGCGCGCCAGGTCTTCGCACACCTCTTCAAACGCCTTGCGGAACTCTTCCAAGTCGCTGCCTGCGAGCAAGTCGCCGCCTGCTGCGCCGTTGGCCAGAAAGAGAACGGTGTCGTTCGTGCTCATGTGGCCATCGACACTCATGCAGTTGAACGTTTTGTCGGTGGCCGTCGAGAGCAAATCTTGGGCGGTATCGGGATCGAGGGGTGCGTCGGTCATCACCACTGCGAGCATCGTGGCCATGTTCGGTCCCATCATGGCCGCCCCTTTGGCCATCCCCAAGATCGAAACATCGCGGCCGCCGATCGTCACCGTTTGTCCGGCAACCTTATGCACCGTGTCGGTGGTGAGCATGCCCCGAGCCGCAGAGAGCAGGCACGCTTCCGACCGGCCCAATTTGACGGCTGCGGCCGAAATGCCTTGCTCGATCTTATCCATCGGCAGGAACTCGCCGATAATCCCTGTCGAGAGGACGAGCGCCTGGTGGGCCTTGGCGCCCACCGATTCGGCGGCAAGGCGCGCCATCTCTTGGGCGTCGCGCAGTCCGCGTTCGCCCGTGCAGGCGTTGGCGTTGCCCGAGTTGACAACCACTACGCGAATCTGATCGCTCGGCGTCCGGCTCGAATCGAGGGCCACCGGCGCGGCAAACACCAGGTTGCGGGTGTACACGCCGGCCGCCGCACACGGCCGATCGGACACAATCAGCGTCAAGTCGGGCTTCTGCGGATCCCGCTTGATCCGGCAATGCACGCCCGCCATTTCGAAGCCCAACGGAATGCGAATATCCATCGTTTGTTCCTGTCTGCCTCAGCCTTCGAATTGCCGTCCAACAGAGAAATACAACCGCTGCCCGCAACAACCGGATCGCGTGCATAATGGGCGAACGGCACCCCGCCGGCGCGGCTCTCGTCCGCTTCTCGACCAGATGAAGCCGCCGTTTTCTGCCGTCCGACAAAAGCGTCGTCGAAAAACCGCCGCAGGCCCGCCGACAGCCGATGCGATCGGCCGCTGCTGCGACCGGCGCCCGCGACGCTACAGCAACGCCAGCGTTTCGTCGAACCCGTACATCAGGTTGAAGTTCTGAACGGCCGCGCCCGACGCTCCTTTGATCAAGTTGTCGAGGCAACTGATCGTGAGCAAACGCCCGCGAACGATCCGCGCCGTAACGTCGCAGAAGTTCGAATTCATCGAGTCCTTGGTTCCCGGCAGATGATCGACCACGCGAACGAACGGCTCATCCGCATAGAAATCGCGGAGGATCTGCATCGCCCGTTCCTCGCTCAACTCTGCGACAGGCTGCGAGTAGGTCGTGGTCAGAATGCCGCGGTCCATCGGCGTCAGGTGCGGGGTGAAGATCACCTCTACCGTTCTTCCGCCCACGGTGGTCAAAATCTGCTCGATCTCCGGCGTGTGCCGATGACGGCCGACGTTGTACACCGAGATGCTCTCATTGCACTCCGGGTAATGCGTCGTCAATTTGGGAGTTCGGCCGGCGCCCGAAACCCCGCTCTTGCTATCGACGATGATCGTTTGCGGATCGATGACGCCGGCCTTGAGGAAAGGCGCCAGCGCCAAGATGGCTGAAGTCGGGTAGCACCCCGGGTTGGCGACCAGCGACGAGGGCGGGATCTGTTCGCGGAACAGTTCGGGCAATCCGTACACGACCTTGCCCAACCGTTCGGCGTCGGGATGTTTCTGACCGTACCATTGAGCATAGACTTCGGCGCTGTTGAGCCGGTAGTCTGCGCTGAAGTCGATAACACGGCAACCGCCGGCCAGCAGCGCCGGAATCACCGAGGCCGACGCCCCGTGCGGAAGACAACTGAATACGCACTGGGCCCGGGCGGCCACTTCCGCCGGGGCCAAGTCCTCAAGCCGCAAATCCAATCGACCGTTCAGCGAGGGATGAACCATCGCCACCGGCGGCTGCCCTTCCTGGCGACTGGTCAGCGCAACGATCTCGGCCTCGGGATGCCGCAACAGAATCTTGATCAACTCCAGGGCCGTGTAGCCCGTGGCACCCAAAACGGCAACTCTTGGCATAGCCCTCTCCGCAAACGCAAAGGCGGACGGCATCATCCATCCGCATCCGAGCCTGACGCGCGGACCATCCACCCAAAACGCCGGAACCAAACCGACGACCAACTGCTTGCTGCTTGGCGATCGACCGGCGCCCGGCAGCGATCACCGGTCGGCCGACAGGCTTGAACTGGTTCCCTACGGCTCGCAACCGACACTTGGCCGGCGCGGAGCAAAATGTCGGCAATCGACGGCTAAAGCTCGTATTTTATCACCGCTTATGCCGGTAGTGTAGGGGACGGCTGCCGCCGCACTCGACCGAGAAGCGTGCCGACCGCCCGGCGATCGGATGCGTCGCCCGGCAGCTTGCGAAGCGGCAACGCGGGGAACTATAGTGAAGGCCGCATGCCGCGGCGTCCGCCCGCAGCCCTCTCGGCAGCATGGGCGCCGCAACTGCTGCGATTGAGACGCAAATCTCGGTCGGTCCGCTTTGCCGGCGGTGCGGCCCGTTGCGCCGCATGACGTTCCCGGTGGGAGACACAGCCCAATGAGACGTTCGCTTCCCAATTTTCCGCGTTTCTCGGCAACAGCGAACAACACGTGCGCCGCTTCGGACCGAATCGCGCAAGCGAAGTTCATCGTTTGGACAAGATTAGTCGCTGGGACAGGGGCTCTCGCGGTTGCCCTGATGCTCGTCGCACGTAGCGGCGTTGAGGCGGGCGAGTCGGTCAAGACGGCCGCAGACGCCTCGCGGGCTGCCGCGAGCGTCCACGTCCCCCTTACTGCGGACGATGCCGGCATGGCGGCTATTGCCGATGCTGGCGAGAAGCCGGAGCGGGCCGCCGTGGGCGAGGTGATTCTGCGAACCGATTTCACCGCGCCCGACGCGCTTGCCTCATGGCAGGCGGCCAAACAATCGGGAGTTTCGCTCGACAAAAAGGGCGACCGCCAAATGGTGCGGATCGAGCAGCCCGCGGCCGGCCAACAGCAATCGATCTTGATCCGTCGCGCGCTGCCCGTCGAACGCTTGCGCGGGGTTCGCCTCGCCGTCGAGGCCCATTGCTCGGCCGAAGGCGTAAGCGATCCCCCGCGGCCCTGGAACGGAATCAAGTGCATGATCCACACGGTTGGACCATCAGGGCCGAAGTGGCAACAGCAGAACAACGTTTCGGGCACGTTCGAGAACCGGCGATTGAGTTTCTTCGCACTGATCCCCGAAGACGCGACCGAGGCCTATCTGCTTCTTGGGCTTGAGGCCGTCGGCGGGAAGGTCTGGTTCGATAACATCACGGCCAGAATTGTGGGCGTAAAGCGGAATCGCCCGCCCGTGCCGCCGTCGGGGCCTGTGTACAAGGGGCACGATCTGCCGCGGCTTCGCGGCGCGATGATCGGAACCAAGGTGGATGAGGCCGATCTGGAAGTCCTCGGGGGAAAGTGGGGGGCGAACCATGTGCGCTGGCAACTCCTTTGGGGAGGCTTTCCGCATAGTCCGGCGGACAAAGCAGACACAAACTCGTACGACGCCTGGCTCGAGTCGGAATTTCAACGACTCGACCGGCTGCTTCCCGTCTGCCGCCGCTTGGGCATTCGCGTGGTAATCGACTTGCACACCCCGCCGGGCGGTCGAGCGCCCGACAAGCACTGTCGAATCTTCTCGAATCGCCAGATGCAGGATCATTTCGTGGTCGTTTGGGAGCGAATCGCCCGTCGCTACAAGGATCAAGAGATCGTATGGGGATACGACCTGGTGAACGAGCCGGTCGAATCGCCCGAAGCGAACGAGCTGCTCGATTGGCGGTCGCTGGCATTGAAGACGGCCCGCCGCGTGCGCGAAATCGATCCGAACCATGCCATCATCATCGAGCCTGCCCCGTGGGGATCGGTCGAAGCCCTCGATTGGTTCGAGCCGCTCGATGTTCCCAAGGTGGTGTACAGCGTGCATTTCTACACACCTGGCGAGTTCACGCACCAGGGCGTTTATAATTCGCCGGTGGGTATCGAATATCCCGGAGAGATCCACGGCGTGCGGTGGGACAAGGAGCGTTTGCGCAAGGCATTGCAGCCGGCCGTCGAGTTCCAACGCGATTACAACGTGCATATCTACATCGGCGAGTTCAGTGCGATCCGTTGGGCGCCCAACGACAGCGCCGAACGCTATTTGCGAGACTGCATCGATCTGTTCGAAGAGTACGGCTGGGATTGGGCATACCACGCCTTCCGCGAATGGGACGGCTGGAGCGTGGAGCACGGCCCCGACCGCAACGACCGGCGGCCCGCGTCCGAACCGACGGCCCGACAGTTGCTGCTCCAAAAGTGGTTCCAGCAGAATCAACGTTGATCGTGCGGTCACAAATCGCATTGGCGACGACCGGACGTTGCCAGCGACCATCGGCGACGATCGCGACGATCGCCGTTGAGTTCGGCAGTCGCCGATACGAGCGGCGACTTCGGCACGGGGTTGCCTCGACGGCGGAGTGAGCGAAGAATAGGTTCGGTCAGCGCAACGGGCAATCCGAAAAATCAAAGGATTCGTAAAGGCACAGCGGTCAATGACGATGGCGACAAACCGAAATTCGTCCTTTCGCCCGAACTCCAACCATCATCTGCGGTTGTGCCGCAGCGAGGCTCCCTCGCCGCCCGTCGCTCGCCGCATCGTCGGCCAGAGCTTGCCCGCCGTGATTGCACAAACGGCGGCTCTAAATGCAACCGCAAACGACGAAAGGCGATCTGAGCAGGGACAACACGCAAGCGGCCGCTTTGCTCCGCTAGTGGTCGCTTCTACTATTGTGTGGACCTTTCTTGTCGCTTGCTGTGCGGCGCTCGTTTGGGTCGCGACGGTTTCGGCATCGGCGGCCGACGACGCGGCAGCGGTCGAGCAGCGGCTGGCGGATGTGGTGCAGTATCTAGTTTCGCCAGACTGCGAGGGACGAGCTGTCGGGGGCGCGGGGATCGACCGCGCGGCCCAGTTCATCGCCGAGCAATTCGCGGCCGTCGGCCTAAAAACCGATCTGATCGACGGCAAACCGTTCCAATCGTTTTCGGTGTCGGTAGGCAATCGCCTCGGACCGAATAACCGCTTGGTTTTTCACGGTCCGGCCGGTCCAAACTCTTCCAACTCGAACAACCCCAATGCCGCTGGGCCGACGCCCAAGCAGCAAACGATCGAAGCAGCCAGCGGGCGCGATTTCCTCACCACCGGCCTCAGTGCCGCGGCCGAGTTCGACGCCCCATTGGTGTTCGCCGGATACGGCATCTCCGCCGAGAAAGAAGGGTATGACGATTTCGCCGGCGTCGATGTCAAGGGAAAGATGCTGATCATTCTCAGGCACGAACCCCGGCAAGACGACCCGGACAGCCCGCTGGACGGCACGCGCGATTCGATTCATGCAACCATCGGCCGAAAGTTGGCCAACGCCGAGGCCCGCGGCGCCGCCGGCGTGATCTTCGTCACCGACGAGGCGGAAATCCGCCGCAATCTCGCCGCCGCGCGCGATCAATGGCTGCAAGCGGCCGATCGACTTTCGAAGGCCCTGAACGAAGCGCACAAACTGGCCGAGGCGCCTGCGGCCGAGTTCGATCGGCAACGCGCGAAGGTTGCGTCGCTGGCCGCGGAATTTACGCAGATCGGCACGCGATTCGAGGCGGACTCCGATCCATTGCTGAAGTTCTCCATGGCGCGCTCGGGCGAGAAAAAGCTGATCGTGCTGCATTGTCGGCGCAGCGCAATCGACCCGATCATTCGGGCCGCGCTGGGAAAAGGATTGGCCGAACTGGAAGCGGAAATCGACCGCGATTTCAAACCGCGAACAGCGGAACTGGCGGGCTGGCGGGCGGCCGGGCAAACCGATCTCGGCCGTCGCCAGGCCGCGGCGAAGAATGTTCTGGCCTTGCTGCCGGGCGACGGGCCGTTGGTTGAGGAAACGATCGTCGTCGGCGCCCACTACGATCACCTCGGCTTGGGCGATTATGGTTCGCTTGATCGTCGCCCAGGGCTGTTGCATCCCGGCGCAGACGACAATGCGTCGGGAGTGGCGGCGATCATCGAAATCGCCCGACAGTTGGCTGCTCGCCCGAACCGTCTTCCCCGCAGCGTGCTTTTCGTTGCCTTCAGCGGCGAGGAGTTGGGGCTGTTGGGAAGCAAACACTACGTCGCCCATCCGGTCGTCCCACTCGACAAGACCGTGGCAATGATCAACTTCGACATGGTCGGGCGATTGCGCAACAAACGGCTGACGATCTTCGGCGTCGGCACCAGCGGCACTTGGCCGCGGTTGCTCGATCAGATCTCTGTCGAAGATTTGAATGTGGCGCGGCTGCCCGGCGGAGCCGGATCGAGCGATCAATTGCCCTTCTACCTGCAGAAGATTCCCGCGCTGCACTTCTACACGGGCATGCACGGCGAGTATCACCGTTCGACCGACACGTTCGAAACGCTCAATGTGCCGGGCATGCGGCGGGTGGTCGAGCTTTCCGTCCGTCTGATTGAGGGATTGGCCTTCGAGAAGGAACGGCCGAAATTCCACGAAGGGCAATCGCTTTTCCCGGCCGCCAAACGCCGCGTTACGTTCGGCGCCGTGCCCGAGGCCCATGACTCCGACGAACAGAACGGATTTCGCCTGGCGGGCATCGTTCTCGGCGGACCGGCCGAGAAAGCGGGACTGAAAACCGGCGACGTTGTGATCGAGTTCGGCGGCCGGAAAGTGGGCAATTTCTACGATTTCGTCACTCAGCTCTCCAAGTACGAAGGCGGCGAGAAAGTGAAAACCGTGGTGCGCCGCGGCGATCAAACGCTGACATTCGAAGTCGAGCTTGAAAAACGGCAATAAGTGCCGCCCGGCCGTCGTGCCGCCCCTCGGGCGCGATGACGCCACCCCCCGCTTTCAGAGGCTTGGCGGTTCTGGAAGAGCTGGACTGCCGCAACCTCTTTCTGCGCAAGGCCTTTGCGTTTCGCGGTTGTCGGCGGTCGTTTTCCCATTTTCTGATCTTTACGCAAGTCGGGCAAAACGTCAGAATACGCCATCCCTGGGAGCCGATCTTGAGCACTCGAGCGAGATGCTCCCGACGGTTATCGCGCCATGCGGTGGCGGCGCGGGTCAGGGAAGACCCTCAAGCAGCAAGGAGTGCTGAACGTGAAGAACACCTGTCTTTGGGCCCTCTCGGCCGCTTTGATGTTGTTGACCGCTTGCCCGACCCTGGCCCAACATGTCGGCGCCCCGCCGGCCGGCGGCCGGCCGATGGCCGCTCCGCGGTCGTCGAACATTGCGCTGCTCAACGTGGCCTACCTCTTCGACAATCATCCCCGCCTCAAGCAGATGCGCGAAGAGATGAAGGCGGACGTGGAGCGGGCCGATGCCGCAGTCAAGGCGGAACAAGAGAACATCAAGCGTTTGGCCGAGAAGCTCGATCAGTATCGAGGCACGCCGGACTTCAAGGCCGTCGAAGAAGAAGTGGCCAAGCGGAGCAACGACCTGAAACTCCAGATCGCCCTCCAACGCAAAGAGTTCATGCTCCGCGAAGCGCGGATGTACCACCAAACCTACCAAGAGATCGCCGACGAGGTGAAGTACTACTGCGAACAGAATGGGATCGACGTCGTCCTCCGGTTCAACGCCGATAAGGTCGATTTGGAGAACCCGGAAAGCGTGCTGATCCACGTGAACAAGCCGGTGGTGTACTACGCGACCGACCGCGACATCACGGGCATCGTGCTGACGACGATTTACCGCCGTTACGGCATCGACCCGGCGAATCCGGAGCGGGCGGCGACTCGGCCGGGAACCCCGACGCGGCCGGCCGTGCCGTTCAACCGGTAGTTTCTCCAGGGGCGTCGGCCTGGCGGCGCCGGCGGGTTTGGTTGCGTAGGCCCGCGGTTCCGCCGGCGCCGGTTTGGTTGTGAGTTCCGATCATCGATCTTCGGGAGCCTGTGGCGGATTCAGGCCGCTTGTGCGCGACGGACAGCGCCGAGCGGCCGCGAAAACGAGCCGATGCCTGCGAGCCCGCGGATCGCCAGCTTCAAGTCATGGATGACGAGCCGGCCGCGATGTACCGCTTTCGACGACAGCAAACGCTTGCCTCTCCGGCCCTGGTCGAAGGAATCGGCTATTGGAGCGGAGAGAAGGTTCGGGTGGAGTGCCGCCCCGCCCCGCCCGACTCGGGCATCGTCTTCGTTCGCTCGGATTTGCCCGAGCGGCCGCGGATACCCGCAACAGTGGACTACCGCATCGACGCCGCGCGGCGAACCGTGCTGCAGAACGGCGCGGCGCGAGTCGAAATGGTGGAACACCTTCTGGCCGCGCTGGCCGGTTTGCAGATCGACAACTGCGAAGTGTGGATCGATCGCACGGAGCTGCCCGGCTGCGACGGCTCGGCCAAACCGTTCGTCGATGCCTTCGACGCCGCCGGCATCGTTTGCCAATCGGCCCCCCGCGCTGCCCACTTCGTGACCAAGCCGGTGCGTTTGTGCCGCGACGGAAACTGGATTGAAGCGCTACCCAGCCCCGACGGCCGCACAACCCTGCACTACGTGCTCGACTACGGGATCGGCGGACCGATCGGGCGCCAGGAGCTGGAAATCGTGCTGAAACCGCGCAGTTTTCGCGAGCGGCTGGCCCCGAGCCGCACGTTTCTCCTGGCCGCCGAGGCCGAGGCGCTCCGTGCGCAAGGACTGGCCGGCTGCGTCACCGCCCGAGACCTGCTCGTCTTCGACCAGCACGGACCGATCGACAACCAGTTGCGGTTTCCCGATGAATGCGTCCGACACAAGCTGCTCGACCTTGTCGGCGACCTCGCCTTGGCCGGGACGGACCTCGTCGGCAAGTTTCGGGCGTACCGCAGCGGGCACAAACTCAACGCCGAACTGGTCCGCCAGTTGACGGCCGAATTCGAGCTTGCCGCCGATGTTCGTCATGCTGCTTGAATCAAGCGTGTTTCGATTTTCGAGGCTTATACTCTTCGCAAGCTGAAATGATCGCTTTTGTCCCCGCCAGAAAAGACGCCATTTCCAGCCGTGCGAGGTCCATCTTCTCCCCGCGCGATGAAATGACCGCTTCTTTTCGGCGAGAAATAGCTCGTTTCACGCCGTGCGAGGCTCAAAGAAATCGACGTTCCAACCCCGCAACCGCCGCGCCGTTTCCGGCAAACATGGAAGGAACCTATCAATGGCTGTCTATATCGCCCCTCAATCCGTAGTCGATCCTCGCGCCGAAATCGAGGATGACGTCCAGATCGGTCCCTTCTGCGTTGTCGGCCCGCATGTCCGCATCGGGCGCGGGACCAAGCTGGAAAACAATGTGACCCTGATGGGGCGAGTGACCATCGGCGAAGAGAACCACATCTATCCGGGCACCGTGATCGGCGCGGAACCCCAAGACATCAGCTACGGGGGCACCGAAACCGAAGTCATCATCGGCAGCAACAACATCATCCGCGAGTGCGTTACCATCAATCGCGCTTCGGAAAAAGAAGACGGCATCACGCGGCTGGGCGACCACAACTTCCTGATGGCCTGCTCTCATGTCGCGCACGACTGCAAGATCGGCAGCCATGTGATCGTTTCCAACGGAACGCTGCTGGCCGGCCATGTGCATGTTCACGACCATGCGTGGCTCTCGGGCGCTGTGGCCGTTCACCACTTCGCCACCATCGGCGCGTACAGCTTTGTGGCCGGTTGCAGCGCCGTGCGGCACGATGTGCCCCCGTACATGCTGGTGGAAGGGTTTCCCGCCCGGCCGCGCTGCATCAACAGCGTGGGCTTGAAGCGCAACAATTTCGCACCCGAAGTGATTCGCGCGCTGGCCGAGGCCCACCGGCTGCTCTTCCGCGCCCGAGTCGGCCTGGAACACGCATGGGAGATCCTTCGCGGCAACGGGCAACTCTTCCCGCAAGTGAATCATCTTTTGAGTTTCGTGCAGGGGCAGCACGAGGGCGATCACGGCCGCGCCCGCGAACGCCGCCGGGCGGCCTGACGGATTGCCCGCACCCAACGGCGCGCGACGGCTGCCGGCGGCGCCCGCCTCCGCCGCCAGCGAGTCGGTCCGTCGGCCGGCCTCCGCCATCGATCGCCAACGGCGGCGCCCACGGAATCGGGTCCGCCAAGCACAAGCCTCGGAGTACTGCGATGAACAAGCTGCGATTCGCCGTGATCGGCGCCGGGCGGATGGGTTCCTTTCATGCGAAGAAACTCGCGTCGATGGCCGATGTGGAGCTGGCTGCTGTCATCGACCCCAATGCGGAGGCCGCCGAAACGTTGGCCCGATCGCTCGGCACGGCCGCCCGAACCGACTATCGGCCGATATTGCGCGCCTTGGATGCCGCCGTGGTCGCAGCCCCTTCGGCGGCGCATCATGCAATCGCTTCTGATTTGCTGAACGCAGGCGTTCACGTGTTGGTGGAAAAACCGTTGTGCCCGCGCCGCGACGAGGCCGACGACTTGAGCATTTTGGCACACCGCCGGGGGTTGGTGCTGCGCACCGGTCATGTGGAGCGATTCAATCCCGCCTTTGCCGCCGTCCGGCGAGAGATCGGCGTTCCCGCGTTCATCTCGGCCAGGCGTGAAAGCCCCTACACGTTTCGCTCAACCGACGTGGGTGTGGTGCTCGACCTGATGATTCACGACATCGACTTGGTGCTTCAACTGGTTGGCGGACCGGTGCAGCGGGTCGATGCGCTGGGTTTGTCGGTGGTCGGCCCGCACGAAGATTTCGCCGAGGCCCGCATCGTCTTCCAGAGCGGGTGCACGGCCGTGCTGACCGCATCGCGCGTCAGCCACGAAGCGGTCCGCCGCATGCAGCTTTGGCGGTCGGATCGCTTCGCCACGATCGATTTCGCGGCGAGAACGGCCCGGATGGTCCGTCCGAAGTCGGCGGATGAGGCCGGGATTTGCTTCTCTCGATGTTCTCCCGCCGAAGTGGAGCAGCACAAGGCCCAATGGCTTTCGGAGCTGTTGCCCTGCGAGGAGCTGGCTTTCGAGCCGGTCGATGCGCTGACGTTGGAATTGCGGCACTTCATCGACGCGGTACGAATGCCGCGGCGGCAAACGGCCGAGCGCGAGACGGGCCGCGAAGCGGTGGCGCTGGCCGAGCGAATCGTCGAAGAGATTGCTCGCCACGCATGGGACGACGAGATCGACGGCGCCGTTGGGCCGCACGCCCGCCCTGCCGTGCCCTTCGTACCGCAGCCGCGGTTCGCTGCGGAAACCGTCGCCGAGACCCGCAAGGCCGGCTGATTCCGGCCGGGCTCGCCCTCTGCACACGCCGCCGCCGATTTATACTGCTCGCGTGCCGAAATGAGCGATTTTCTCCCACGAGAAAGACGCTATTTCACGCCGCGCGAGGAATAGACCATTGGGCGTTCTTTC
>Ga0101944_10006277_pt1 | contig 12805 bp, 12 predicted proteins | sample DewCreD2012metaG_FD_75245 | JGI IMG/M metagenome (GOLD analysis project Ga0101944, IMG submission 75245) | Hot spring sediment bacterial and archeal communities from British Columbia, Canada, to study Microbial Dark Matter (Phase II) - Dewar... ... | reverse complement strand
CGTTTTCGGCTTCGCCAAACAGATCCGGTGCACCTGAACCAGCCACGACGAGCCTATCTTCCGGGGTGGCGAGAACCATGCCCCATCCGCCCGATACCGCCACATCACTTTAATCCCCGGGGGTGGTGTCACCAAAAGAGAAACAATGGGCGCTCTTCCGCCACTACGTCGTCATTTCTTCGGTGCCGGTACCTCATACCAACAAGGCGTTAAAACAACTCGTATTTGGCAAGCCGTCCGTCCAACCCGCCGGTTTCGATGATTTTTTTCCAGGCAGGACGCAGCCCGACATATCGGAGAAGTTTCCGATCTCCAGCCAGGATATAGGCCGTCGATCCCTTGCACCGTTGCTTGAGAATGTCCCCGATCTGTTTGTACAGAGCGGCCAGGTCCCTGTCCTGTCCCATCCGAATGCCATAGGGTGGGTTCATCACAAGGATGCTGGGTTGAAGCTCCGGCAAATCGGCGATGTCCCGACAGACGACCTCGACGGACGCCCCCCCGGGAATCCGGTTGACATTGGCCCGGGTGGCCGCAACCGCCTGCCTGGCGATATCCGATCCCAGGATGAGTCCTTGGGGAAGCTCTCGGATGCCCTCGTCTGCATTTTGGCGGACCCGCTGCCAGATGCGTTTGGAAAAATCCGGCAGGAACTCGAATCCAAACCGCTTCCGAAAGAATCCGGAGGGGATGCGGCAATACCGCATGAGGGCTTCGGCCAGGATCGTTCCTGACCCGCACATGGGATCGATGAGCGGCACCTGCCCATCCCATTCGGTGAACCCGAGGATACCGGCTGCAAGGGTTTCCTGAAGAGGGGCGGAAACCTTTTGAATCCGATAGCCCCGCTTGTGAAGCGATTCGCCTGCCAGATCCACGCTGATGGTTGCCACATCCTTTTCGATGTGGAGATTGATCCAGACATCCGGATGATCCGGATCGACATCCGGCCGTTTCTGAAACTGCTTTCGAAAGGCATCCGCAATGGCGTCCTTCAGCCGAAGGGCCGCAAACCGGGAATGGTCGATCCGGCTTTGATGGACATTGGCGAAGACAGCGAAGGTGTGATCCGTCGAGAAAAAATCCCGCCATTCGATTTTGGAGGCGATGTTGTACAGGGTATTCGTATCCGTGCACCGAAATCGGACAAGCGGGGCAAGCACCCGGGTGATCAGCCGGGTGCAGTACACGATCCGGTAGAGGACCTCGTCTTCCGCCCGAAACCGGATGCCTCGGTGATCGGACCGGATGTTTTCCGCACCGAGGGCTTTGAGCTCGGCAACCCCGAGCTCGACGAGCTCGGTTGCGATCTGGGCGAAAAACATCCGATCCTGCTGATACAGATACATGGCTTCTCGGTCTGTGGGTCAGTTGTATTCGCGGGTTTTCAAAAATTCGATATCCGGCCAGTGTTCCATATCGTACTGCAGGCTCCATTCGCTCCGGGCGAGATAGGCGAGGTGTCCCTCTGCATCGACTGCGATCGAGGAAGCGTTTTCCTTTTCGAACATGGCCAGTTTGCTCTTGTCGGCGCACCGGATCCAGCGGGCCGTTCGAATTTCGACAGGTTCCGTGATGGCATCCACTCCGTATTCGTCTCGGAGTCTGGCCATGGTCACATCGAACTGAAGCACGCCCACAGCCCCCAGCAGGTAGCTGTTGTCGCTTTTCGGCCGGAAGACCTGGACAGCGCCTTCTTCGGCAAGCTGCAGGAGGCCTTTGCTGAGCTGCTTGGTCTTGAGCGGGTTTTTCAGTCGGACCCTGCGGAAATGCTCCGGAGCGAAATTCGGAATGCCGGTGAATTTCAGCGGTTCCTTTTCGCTGAAGCTGTCGCCGACCTTGATGGTTCCGTGGTTGTGAAGGCCGATGATGTCTCCGGGCCAGGCTTCCTCGACATGGGATCGGTCCTGAGCCATGAAAATGGTGGCATTCGACAGGGTGATTTCCTTGCCGATGCGGTGATGGACGACCTTCATGCCCCGAGTGAATTTTCCGGAACAGATGCGGAAGAAGGCGATCCGATCCCGATGGGCCGGATCCATGTTCGCCTGAATCTTGAATACGAAACCGGTCAATTGCGGTTCTTCCGGGTGGACCAGCCGGGTTTCGGTCTGTCGGGGCAGGGGAGGTGGGGCCATCTCGACGAAGGCATCCAGCAATTCCTGAACCCCGAAATTGTTGATCGCGCTTCCGAAGAACACCGGGGTCTGATTGCCCTTGAGAAAATGCTCCCGGTCGAACGGGTTGGCCGCTCCATCGAGCAGGGCGATGTCCTCCCGAAGCTCGTCGGCCTGAGTCCCCAAAAGTTCGTCAACGATGGGATCCTTCAAATCCTGGATCAGTACGGCATCCGTGTTGCGGGTTTCGCTTCCAGGAGTGAAGAGCAGCAGGGATTTTCGATAGAGGTTGTAAACCCCCTTGAATCGTTTCCCTGCACCGATGGGCCAGCTCATGGGCGCACATTCGATCTGGAGCCGCTCTTCGATATCGGAGAGAAGATCCAGCGGTGCAAGGCCTTCCCGGTCCATTTTGTTGATGAAGGTGAGGATGGGGGTATTGCGCAGCCTGCAGACCCCCATGAGTTTTTCCGTCTGGGGTTCGACCCCTTTGGCGCTGTCGATGACCATGAGGGCGCTGTCGACGGCCGTAAGCACGCGGTAGGTATCCTCCGAAAAATCCTGGTGCCCCGGCGTGTCGAGCAGGTTGATTTCATAGTCGTTGTAGACGAATTTCATGACCGACGTGGTCACGGATATGCCGCGTTCCTTCTCCACGCTCATCCAGTCGCTGGTGGCATGGCGGCTGGCCTTTCGGGCCTTGACGGCTCCGGCCAGTTGAATGGCGCCGCCAAAGAGCAGCAGCTTTTCGGTCAGGGTGGTTTTGCCGGCATCCGGATGCGAAATGATCCCAAACGTCCGACGTTTCAGAATTTCCTGTTGCAACGATTCCGTCATACTTCCTGTTTTCTATGGATCGCAAGGGGGATATGCCCGTTTCCATCTCTCCGGCCAAAGCCGTCGTATCGACCTCGCAGTCGGGAAATCATTTCATTATACTGTGATCTGAAATTTTATCAATCCTGATGAATTCGCCTGATGATGGGCGCAAGAGAAATTCTTTTGCCAAATGATTTGGTTTAATGGCATAATACGTCTCCGTCTTTTTCCGAATGCTTCATGCGGTTGGATGGCAACCGGTTGAAACAAAGGAGGACTTGATGCGACGAATCCGTGCGGTATGCCTTGCATGTTTCATGATGGGAATGCTGTTCCTCTTCCATCCTGTTTCCGGAACGGCGGCGGATCCGGCATTCACCCAAGAGGATCGTGACCGACTGATTCGGCTCGAGGTGACGCTGAACGCCTTTATGCGGGAGGTTGACAAACGCTTCGAGCAGATCGACAAACGTTTCGAGCAGATTGATAAGAGATTTGAACAGGTTGACAAACGGTTTGAGCAGGTTGAAAAACGCTTCGAGCAACTCATGACCTTTCTCTGGATGCTGGTCGGTATCTTTACGACCTTGACGGCTGTCAACATCGGTTTCGCCTATTGGGATCGCCGGACCTACGTTCGCAGGACGAAGGAAGAAACCATTCAAGCCATCGAGCGGGAAGGCAAGTTGGTGCACTTGATTCAGGCCTTGCGGCAGGTGGCTCAAGAAGATGCCAAGCTCGCCAGTGTTCTGAGAAGCTTTGGGCTGTTGTAGAAAACAGCGCTCATGGGTTCATCACGTCGCAACAAGCCTGCCCCTCTTACGAAAACCCAGGAACAGGTGATCCCCATATGAATTCCGTCTTCCTGCTTGCCGCTGTTGCGGGAACCCGCTTCGCAGGGGGAAGGGTTTTTGGGCGGCTCCGTCACATGTCCATATCCATGATTTTGGGAGATGAAAACGGGCGTATCGATCGGCGTAACCTTGCTTCGGTAGGGAAACATCATGGATCGGCTTGAAATATCCATTTACGACAAATACATCAAAGGCTTGATGGACATCAGCCGGGCCATCACGTCCGATCTGTACATCGAAGACATTCTCAAGCTGATCGTTCTGGTGACGGCTCGGGTGACGGGCGTGGAAATCTGCTCGTTGTGGCTTCTGGATGAGGACGTCAACCCGCCGGTCTTACGATTGAAAGCCTCTCAGACCATCGAACCCGAATACCTCAAGGATCGGGTCCTCGGCATGAACGAAGGCATCGTCGGCTATGTGGCTACCACCAAGCAGCCGATGATCATTGCCGATGTGCTGCGGGAGCCCTTGTTCAAGGAAAAAAAGATGGCCGAAAACCTGGGGCTCGTCTCGATGCTGAGTGTGCCCATGCAGGTTCGTGGGGAAAAGCTGATCGGTGTGTTCAACTGTTTTACCGCAGAGCCCCACACGTTTTCGGAGACGGAAGTCTATTTGATCCAGACCATCGCCAATCAGGCTGCGGTCGCCATTCTCAACACGCAATTGATGGTTCAGACCCGGGTGATTCAGGAGGAGCTCGAAACTCGCAAGCTGGTGGAACGGGCGAAGGAAGTCCTGATGGTTCGTCGCAACAAAACGGGTGAGGAGGCCTACCGCTGGATGCAAAAACGGAGCATGAACACCCGCATGTCCATGCGGCAGATTGCCGAGGCCATTCTGATTTCGGAAGATCTCGAGCCGTAGCGATTCCCCCTATTTGACCCCGCCGAAAACGTATTTGCTGACCAGCTCCTCGATATCGAGGGCAGACTCGGTTTCCGTGATGGTATCTCCGTTTTTCAACAACGAGTCGCTGCCGCCCGGCGAAAGCTTGATGTAGCGGTCTCCGATCAGGCCCGCCGTTTTCACCGAAGCAATCACATCATCGCTCAACTGAACACCCTTCTGGATTTTCAGGCGCAGCAGCGCGACCTGCCGCTTCGGATCCAGTGCGATGTCGTCGACCTGGCCGACCTGAACCCCTGCGATTTCGACCTGCGCGCCTTTTTTGACGCCTGTGGCGTTCTGAAACCGGGCCTGCAGGTAGTAATAGTTGTCTCCGATCAGCTCCATCTTTCCCAGTTTGATGGTCAGATACCCCACACACATCAATCCGATCAAAACGAAAACCCCGACAGCCGTTTCGATCAACGTTTTCTTCACCATGACAGACCTTCCTTCGATCAGCAGATCTTGAATTCCAACAGGGTGTTCATGCTCATTTCGGCCTGCTGAATCAGCTCTTCCATGCTCATGTCCGATGCGGCCTGGGCGAAGCCTGCCTGGATGGACAGGCAGAACCCCGGATAGGGCTGGATACTCAGCAGGTTTTCTCCGTGAATTTCCTGCGCGATTCGTTCACAAAACTGCTTCGCCCGCTCGCGGTTGGTATTGGCCAGCAATACCACGATTCGATTCAGACCGAGTCTCGATGAGGTATCGGCGATGCCCATTTGCTGGCGCAGAAAACCGGCGAAATTCATCAGCACCGTCTGCCCGGCCAAAAAGCCGATGTGCCGGTGAATCTCCGCCAGATTCTCGAAGGTGAACAGAACCAAAGAAAAATCGATGTGGTGGCTGACCATCCGGGCCATTTCCTGTTCGAAGCGCTTTTCGACGGCCGTTCGGGTTTCCATCCCCGTCAATTCGTCCTTCGGGTTTTCGATGCCTTGGATGAAGTTGCGGATTTCGGGTGAGCGGACGCTTCGAATCTCTGCCGGTGTTCCCTGGAAGATGATCTTCCCCTGGTCGAGCATGGCGATGCGCTGGGAAATATAGAATACATCCGGGATTTCGTGGCTGACCAGAACGGCCGTAAAACCGTATTTCTTTTGGTAACCCGAAATCATGCTGTGAACCGTGTTCTTGCGCACCGGATCGAGCCCTGTGGTCGGTTCATCGAAAAGAATGATTTCCGGTTCCGTGACCATGGCGCGTGCCAAGGCCACACGCTTTTTCATGCCGCCGGAAAGCTGAGACGGATATTTGTCTGCGGATTCCGTCAGGTCGAACTGCTCCATCTGTCTTCCGACACGGCTTCGGATATCGGCTTCCTTCAGTTGGGTCGTTTCGACGAGCGGCAGGGCGATGTTTTCGTAAACCGTCATCGAATCGAATAGGGCGGTACCCTGAAACATGTAACTGATCTTCGATTTGATGGCTTTTCGTTCCTTGGGCTTGAGGCTGTGAATGGCCCTGCCTTCGTAGAGAACCTCGCCCGAATCGGGTTCGAGAAGCCCGACGATGTGTTTGAGCAGAACGCTTTTGCCTTCACCGCTCTTGCCGATGATGGTGGTGATCTCGCCTTTATGGATCGTCAGATCGACCCCGTTCAGGACCCGCGTGTTGCCGAATGCCTTGAACACGTGATTGAATCGAATGATCGGTTCGTTCATCGGATATCAGCCTCCCGTCATCGGGGGAAAAACGGCGATCTTGTCTCCATCGGCAAGGCGGAGATCCGGGGTCGCCGTTCGGCCGTTGACCAGAACGATCGTTTCGACATCCTGGGAGATGGGCAACATGGCAAGGGCTTCCGCAAGACGGGGAGCATCATCCCATTGGAGACGGATAGGGTGTTGAATGGAGGTTTCGAAACCAAACAGCCGTACTTCGATTTCCATGGGTTCTCGCCGTCATTTCAACCGAATGTTCATTTCCCGCTCGAGTTCGCTTCGGGTGACGATCACCCGAACCCGGGGGACTTCCCGCTGGATGGCCTCCAGCCCCCCTTCTTCCCGATCCACCAGGACGACAACCAGAACGACATCGAGACCGCTCCGTCGTGCACGATCGATGGCCTGCAGGGTGGATCCGCCGGTCGTGACAACGTCCTCGAGAATGGCCACGCGCTCTCCCGGCTGGATGTCTCCCTCGACCCAACGGATCATGCCGTGGTCTTTTTGGGTTTTTCGGATGGAAAAGGCCTGGATGGGGTGGTGAAACAATTCGGAAACGAAGGCCGTCGCCATGGCGATGGGGTCTGCACCGAAGGTGAGCCCGCCTGCTGCAGAGACAGGTTCGGAACGGAGGGTGTCAAAGACGAGATGTCCTGTCAGGAACATGCCTCTGGGACTGAGGGTTGTCGGTTTGCAGTTGACATAGTATCGGCTCATTCGGCCGGATACGAGCTTGAAGCTCGGCTCTGCGGTCATCTTGAAGGATTTTTGGCACAGCAGCCGGATCAACTCCGCCTTCATGGCCTGTGCATCGATGGGATTGTTCATCGCGTGGGGTTCCATGTTGATTTTACCGGTCGATTTCGATAAAGAGAAAGCCTCCACTGATTGGAAGAAGCCACGTTTGGGGGGGTCAGTGGAGGCCCTGAGCTGAAAAAACCGATGACGGCATTTCCATTGGCTCGCTACTCCTATACCAATTCAGGCCAAATGGGTCAATTGAAAACCCGATTCGTATTCCGGTATTCGATCCCCTGGTCGCAGAAAGTTTAGGGGGACGGTCGCCATCTTGTCGAAAGGAACATACATGAACAGCAAGACGTGGAAGCAGATTCGTCTTTGGGTTGCTCTGGCCCTGATGGTGACCCTGTACAGCATGGGAGACGGTTTCACCCGGGATCTGTCGGCTGGAAGCGATCGCATTTACAAGGGGTTGAAGCTCTTTTCGGAAGTGATCGAGTTGATCGAAAAGAACTATGTCGAACCGGTCGATGCCCAGAAGCTGATCGAAGATGCCATCCAGGGGATGGTGCATGGCCTCGATCCGCATTCGGCCCTGTTGACGCCGGAAGACTACAAGGAACTTCAGGTGGATACCCAGGGGGAATTCACCGGAATCGGTGTGAGCATCACGTTGAAGGACGGGGCGGTGACCGTGGTGTCTCCCATCGAAGGAACCCCGGCATACAAGGCGGGGATCAAGGCCGGAGACGTTCTGATCAAGGTCGGCAAGGAACCGGTCAAAACGCTGCGGGATGCCGTCAACCGAATCCGTGGGCCCAAAGGGACGATGGTCAAGATCACCGTTGTTCGGGAAGGGGCCGCTGAGCCGCTGGAATTCGAGATCATGCGCGACATCATCCCGATCGAAAGCGTGCGGGCCGTCGAACTGCGACCGGGGTACGGCTATGTCTGGATCACCAATTTCCGGGAAAACACGACCCAGGACATGGTCCGGGCCCTCGAAAAGATGGAAAAAGGAAAAACCCCGCTGAAGGGGCTGATTTTGGATCTGCGGAACAATCCGGGCGGCCTGCTCAACCAGGCGGTGGAGGTGTCGGATGTGTTCCTCGAAAAAGGCGTGATTCTTTCCATCAAGGGCCGGCAGGACAAACACGCCAAGGTGTTCAACGCCAAGGCCAACGATGTCAAGCGCACGTATCCGATGGTGGTGCTGATCAACGGCGGCAGCGCCAGCGCGTCCGAAATCGTGGCGGGCGCCCTGCAGGACCACAAACGGGCCTTGATCTTGGGTACGACATCCTTCGGGAAAGGATCGGTTCAGAATGTCGAGCCTCTTCGGGACGGTTACGGCTTGAAGCTGACCATCGCCCGGTACTATACCCCGAACGGCCGTTCCATCCAGGCCAAGGGCATCGAGCCGGATATCGTCGTACCTTTTGTTCCCCCCGCCAAGACCGGTCAGAAGCCTGCTCGGGAGCGGATGCCCAAGGAAAAGGACCTTCAGAACCATTTGAAGGAGGAGCCCAAGAAAACCGATGCCACGTCCAATACGACGACCGAAGAGGAAACGGATGAAGACGTCGGAGAGGCGAAACCGGAGGGCGGCATGAAGGTTCAGGACGGACCGTTGAGCAGCGAAAAGCTTCAATCCGACAATCAAGTGATGCGGGCGCTCGAAATCCTGGTCGGTTATGACATTTTCAAGGGACTTCAGAAGTGATAGTGGATCGGGGCCGGAGAAGAGGTGATCGGGTATCATGGCACCTTCTTCGGTGAAGCGAACGGCTTCCACCCGAAAACGTCCTTCTGCAACACGAAGGAAGCCTGCTTCAGCAAACGGCGGATGGAAACGCTTCTGGGGATGGTTTGCCCTGTTCCTGACGGTGGTTCTGGTCATCGGGTCGGCGGTTGTCCAATGGCTTCCGCCGACACCGCCCTCCCGCTCTCCCGCCCTCCCGGCTTCCAGGCCTCTCGACATCCAGCCGTTGTTTGAAGTGTATCCCCAGGAGCATCTTCCGGCGCATCCGGAAACCCCCCTTCCCACCATCCCCCAAACCGGGCTTCCCAAGGCCGCCATCCTCTTCGACGACATGGGAGGAGATCTACGATTTGCCAGAAGACTGGTCGAGTTGGGATGTCCGCTGACCTTCTCCCTGCTGCCGTTCAGCCCCCACCGGATGGAAGTCGCCGAACTGGCGTCGGCAAACGGCATCGAGATCATGGCCCATATCCCCATGGAGCCGAAGGAATATCCCCATATCCAACCCGGACAGGGGGCGCTGATGAGCGGCATGAGCGAAGGCCGGCTGGCTGCCCAGCTGTTGAACGACTTGGACAGTCTGCCCCGGGTCGTCGGCATGAACAACCACATGGGAAGTCGGCTGACCGGGGAAACGTCCGCCATGGAGCAGGTCATGGCCGTCGTCAAATCGAAGCGCCTGTTCTATGTCGACAGCCGCACCGCCCCCTCGTCCGCAGCCCGGGCTGCTGCAAGGCTGCTTCAGGTTCCCTATGCCGAACGGGATGTGTTTCTGGATCATGTGGTGGAAAAAGGAGCCATCCGCAGACAGATCGTCCGGTTTATCGAGACGGCCAAACGAAACGGTCATGCCCTGGCGATCGGGCATCCCCACGAAGAAACGATCGATGTCCTCGAAGAGCAGCTGCCTGCCATCCGTCAGGCGGTGACGCTCGTTCCGGTTTCTGCGGTCGTGCGGGTGCCGCCCTGAAACAAGAAAAGCGATCCGGCTATTTCCGGCAATAGACGACGAGGCTTTTTCCCAGAACGGGGTTGAGCAGCCGCTCGAGCCAGGTCGTGAGCCGGGGTTTTTGCATCATGTCCCAGGTGAGAAAGCGGTTGTAGATCTGAACGAGAGGGTGGTTGTCCTTTTCGATGCCGACCAAGCATTTGAGCCACCAGAAGGGGACATGCAGGCTGTGGGCGTAGCTGCAGCCGAAGGGCTGAAATCCGGCCTGACGGAGAAGGGAGAGGAGCCGCTTTCTGGGATAGATGCGGATATGGCCCCCGGGGGTCGTCCGGTATGCCCGGGAAAGCCTCCAGCAGATCCACTCCGGAAAAAACCTCGGCACGCTGACACCCAAGAAACCGCCGGGCTTGAGCACCCGGTTCACCTCTTGCAGCAGCCCGGCGTCATCCGGAACGTGTTCGAGCACTTCCGATAGGATGACCGCATCCACAGCTTTTGTGGCGACGGGAAGAAAGCAACCGTTCGCCTGCGCCAAAAGCCACCTTCCAGACACTTCCCATCCGAACGCCTCATGAATGCAGATGCGCTCTGCAGCCTTCTTCAGATCGTCCCGACAGAGATCCAAACCGATAACCCGAGCGCCAGGCCGGGCGAGAACGGCGGTGAGATGCCTTCCGGAGCCGCAGCCGATATCGAGGACTGTGGCGTGTTCTTCGTGCAGGATGTCATCGGGATCGATGGTCAGCATCGATGATACGCCTGTATACGTCGAGGGTTCGTTTGGCCGCCTGCTTCCAGGTGAAGCGTTCGTGGACCCTGCGGTAACCTTTTTCTCCCAGTGCCCGGGCGGCATCCGGGTGGTCGAGGAGATGGGCGATGGCTCCAGCCAAGGCATCCGGATCCCCCGGAGGAACGAGCATGCCGGCATCGCCGACCACTTCGGGAAGGGCGCCGCCCGTGGTGCTGACGACCGGAACGGCGCAGGCCATGGCCTCTCCGGCCGGAAGGCCGAAGCCTTCGTAGAGGCTGGGAACGACGGCCACGGCGGCCCGGGCGTACTGTTCCACAAAGGCCTCATCGTCGATCCGACCGGTGAAGGTGACGTTGGTCAGCTGCAGACGGGCGATCAACCGTTCGACATCCCCGTTTTCCTTCGGTGTGCCGATGACGATGAGCCGAACGGAGCGGCCGGCATCGGTCAGGCGTTTGACGGCGACAAGCAGGTGGATGAGCCCCTTCAGCGGGGTGTCGGCGCTGTTGGTGACGATGATGCGGCCCGCTTCCCGAGGAATGTGCGGCAGGGGGCGGAAACGATCGGTATCGATGCCGTTTTCCACGACGTGAAACCGCTCCGGGGGGAGTTCGAATTCCGAGCGGATATCCGCTTTCGATGCTTCGGATACGGTGAGGATATGGGGAAGACGACGGGCCACCCGCAGCTGCATGCCGATAAAGGAATACCAGCGCAGCACTTTGAAGCGCTTCCAGGCGTTCGGTGCTGCTTCCCGTTCGAGTTTCCGGTCGACCGTAATGGGGTGGTGGATGGTGGTGACGAAGGGGATGCGCTTCGACAGCAACAGGGTGCCGTAGGACAAACATTGGTTGTCGTGAAGAATATCGAATTCGTGAAGCCGCTCTTTCAGGTGAAGAAACGCGCGGATGCCGAACACGAAGGGCTCCGGAAAGCCCATCGTCGAAACTCCGGCCCACTCCAGGAAATTCACCGGATCGCAGAGCTCGGCGGCTTTCGGCATGCGGAAGGGGTCTTTGGGGTTGTAGAGGTCGAGACCTTTGAGAAAGGTGATCGGTACGGGGCGATCGATGCGAAAGTCCTCGGGCGGCCCGCTGATGACTTCCACCGAGTGGCCGAGATCGAAGAGGGCGGCGGCCAGGTGCCGGACGTAGACGCCCTGGCCGCCGCAATAGGGGTTGCTTCTGTAGCTGAGGATACCGATGCGCATGGGGATAGGCGATGGGCAATGGGCAATGGGCAATGGGCGATAGGCGATAGGCTATAGGCTATGGGCAATGGGCTATGGGCGATGGGCCATAAAAGGTAACAAGCCGGAGGCCGGGGTCGAACCCCGGCCCTGCATCACTTCTTGTCTTCCTTTGCCTGGTTTTCGATCAATTCCGGCGCCATCTTCAAGGCATCGGCAAGTTTTTCGGCCTGTGGTCCTCCGGCCTGGGCCAGATCGGGCCGTCCGCCGCCTTTGCCGCCGACGGCTTCGGCCAGGGCCTGAACGAGCTTTCCGGCATGAAAGCGGCCGGTCAAGTCTTTGGTGACTGCAACGAGCAGCATGGCCTTGCCTTCGTTTCTGGCACCGAGCACCACGATACCGGAACGGATGCGATCCCGAAGGCGGTCGGCCGCTTCCCTGAGAGCGGCAGGCGATTCGATCCCCACCTCCCGGATCAGTACGGACACACCGGCGATCGTTTGTACGTCGGTCTGTTCCGTTCCGGGACCTCCGCCTGTGGCGAGCTGCAGCTTGACGGTTTCCAGTTCGCGTTCGAGGTTCTTCTGTTTCGCCGTCCATTTTTCGATGCGCTCGACAGCCTCCTCAGGCGGGCATTTCAATGCTTCGGCGCATTGCCGCAGGAGCCGTTCCGTCTGCTGCACGTGGGCAAGTGCGGCCTCTCCTGTCAGGGCTTCGATCCGCCGCACACCGGCTGCCACACTGCCTTCGGAGACAATCTTGAACAGCCCGATGTTTCCGGTTCGATCCGTATGGGTGCCGCCGCACAGCTCCTTGCTGAAATCCGCAAGACGGATCACCCGCACCCGATCCCCATATTTTTCTTCGAACAAGGCCATGGCCCCAGTCTTGAATGCTTCTTCTGCAGCCATTTCGACGATGGAAACGGGGACGTTCGCCCGGATGCCGGTGTTCACCCACTCCTCGATCGCCTCGATTTCCTCCGGTCTCAGGGCCGAAAAATGGGTGAAATCGAAGCGCAGACGCTCCGCGCTGACGAGAGATCCGGCCTGTTTGACGTGA